>JAEEGL015887922.1_pt1 | contig 27667 bp, 27 predicted proteins | sample 9134231 | NCBI WGS metagenome assembly JAEEGL01 (sample SAMN16246548, study PRJNA631951) | gut metagenome | biome: gut microbiome; feature: rumen; material: fiber-attached | host: Bos | place: Iran: Karaj | collected 2018-10
GATGGCTTGGAGGAACTTTAACAAACTTCAAGACTATCAGATCAAGAATTAGAAGACTTGATGAAATCGAAAAGATGGAACAAGATGGTACATTTGATTTACTTCCTAAGAAAGAAGTAATTAAAATCAGACAAGAATACGAAAAACTAAACAAGAACTTAAGAGGAATCAGAGAAATGAAGAAACTTCCTGATGCTTTAGTTATCGTAGATCCTAGAAAAGAAGAAATAGCAATTAGAGAAGCTAGAAAGTTAAATATTCCAGTATTTGGTGTAGTAGATACTAACTGTGATCCAGATATGGTTGATTATGTTATTCCAGGAAATGATGATGCTGTTAGATCAGTAAAATTAATGATTGGTGTATTAACAAATGCAATTGCAGAAGTTAATGGTAAAGAAGTAATCGATTACTTAACTGAAGAAGACAAGAACAAATTAAAGAACAAAGAATCTCAAGAAGATGAATTTGCTAAAGGTTTAGAAAAAGAAGAAAATAAACCAATTAACAAAGAAGATAAAGAAGTAAAAGAAGAAAAGAAATTTGTTAAAGATAAAAAACATTTCGAAAAGAAATTTGTTGAAGTAAAAGAAGAAAAAGTTGAAGCTAAAGAAGAAAAAATCGTTGTTGAAGTAAAAGAAGAAAAGAAAGCTCCAGCAAAGAAAGCTGAAAAGAAAGAAGAAGTTAAAGAGGAAGTAAAGGAAGAAGTAAAAGAAGAAACTAAGGGTATTTCCGAAATGAATTTAACTGAACTTAAAGAAGAAGCTAAAAATCGTGGAATTAAAGGATATTCTAAGATGAAGAAAGAAGAGCTTCTAGAAGCTTTAAAATAATTGATATTTTATAAATAATATATAGAAAGGATTAATAATATGTTTGATATAAATGATGTAAGAGCATTAAGAGATAAGACAGGGGCAGGAGTTCTTGACTGTAAGAAAGCTTTAGAAGCATCTAATGGTGATATGAATGCTGCTGTTGATTACTTAAGAGAAAAAGGAATTGCTAAAGCTGCTAAGAAAGAAAGTCGTATAGCTGCTGAAGGAACAAGTGAAATATTTGTTAAAGGAAACAATGCTGTTATCCTTGAAGTAAATAGTGAAACTGACTTCGTTGCTAAAAACGATGAATTTAAAAACTTTGTTACTAAAGTTGGAGAAGCTCTATTAAAAAGTAAAGCTACAACTATGGAAGAAGCTTTAGAAGTAAAAGTTGGAAAAGAAACTGTTAATACATTAAATGTTAACTTAGTTGCTAAACTTGGAGAAAAAATAAGTTTTAGAAGATTTGAATTCGTTTCAAAGAAAAAAGATGAAGTATTTGGAGCATACACTCATATGGGTGGAAAGATTTCTACACTTGTTGTTCTTAAAGGAGCAAATGAAGAAGTAGCAAGAGATGTAGCAATGCATGTTACTGCACAACGTCCTCTATATATAACTCGTGATGAAGTACCTGAAGATGTAATTAATCACGAAAAAGAAATTATTAAAGAACAAGCTATTAATGAAGGAAAACCTGAAGCAATAGCTGAGAAAATGGTAAATGGAAGAATTAATAAATATTATTCTGAAGTTTGTTTATTAGAACAAGAATACGTTAAAGATCCAGATATAACTGTTGGAAAATACGTTGAAGATAACAAAGGTGAGGTTCTTAAAATGGTTCGTTTCGAAGTTGGAGAAGGAATCGAAAAGAGAAACGAAAACTTTGCTGAAGAAGTTCAAAAACAAATTAATGGTTAATTTACTGTAAAATAAAGGAATTAGCTTTACACTATGTAAAGTCTAATTCCTTTTTTTTTACACTTTATTGATATATAATTAAGGTAGAATTGAGGTGGTGTTTAATGTTAAAGTTTTTTAAGAATTTAAAATACTGTAATAAACTTTTACTATTTTTAAGCACTGCTTTATTTGTATTTGGTCTAATTATGATATTTTCATCAAGTAATATCTCTGCATTTATGAGATATCATAGGACGCCATATCACTTTTTAATTAAACAAAGTTTATTTTTACTTGCGGGAATTTTTGGATTCTTGTTCATAATAAATTTTGATAGTAAAAAATATTTAAAAATCTCGTGGCTCGGGTTAATAGTATGTGCTGGGATGCTTATCTATGCATACTTTTATGCACCTGATATTAATGACTCTAAAGGATGGATATATTTAGGACCTATCTCATTACAACCTAGTGAGTTCGTTAAAGTAGTTATTATTGCATGGCTAGCGACATTCTTCGAGATTAAAAAACTTGGAGTTAATAAGCTGGCACCTAATTTATTTGCATTCTTCATTGCTATGGTAGAAGCTGGACTTGTAGTAGTTTCTAATGACTTTGGTACTGCTGCTATCATTGGATTAATTACGATGCTTATGTATATATTAATGCCACTTAATCTTGAAGTTAAGTTTAAGACTGTATCTCTCGTCGTCGTGGGTGTCATGTGTGTACTTGGATTATATTATGTAGCGGATACTTCTTCATTCTCAAGACAGATTGGAAGATTCTCTGATTTCGGTAACCCATGTAGCGAAGAGAAATTCTATACTGGTGGTAACCAAGTATGTAACTCTATAATTGCATTTAATAATGGTGGAGTAACAGGTAAAGGTCTAGGTAATAGTACTCAAAAATATTTATATTTACCAGAGAGTCACACAGATTTTATATATGCTATTATCGTTGAGGAAACTGGTTTGGTTGGTGGACTAATAGTAATTCTATCGTATGTTAGTATTCTATTCTTGATAATAAGAGTGGGGGTAAGAAGCAATACCTTTAGGGGAAGCATGATATGTTATGGAGTAGCTATATACATATTTATCCACATAGCTGTTAATTTAGGAGGAATAAGTGGATTAATTCCACTTACAGGAGTACCTCTTCCATTTTTAAGTTATGGAGGATCATTTACTCTATCACTAATAGTGGCTCTTTCTATGGTTCAAAGAATAGAAATAGAAACTGCTTTAGAAAATGTAAAAAAGACAAAAAATAAAGATAAATAATTAATAAATGAATAATAATTCTCTTAGGAGGATTATTTTTTTATGGATTATTTTAAAAGAGTAAAAGATTTTATATATTATGAAAGAAGAAAAATAATAATAGTTTCAATTCTTTTTATTGGTGTTTGTATACTAATTAGTTTTAATTATTTAAAAAATAGTAATTCTAAAATAGTTCAAGAAGATATCATTATTGAAGAGAAAATAGAGGAAGAAGAAGTAAAAGAAGAAAACATTAAATATTTAATAGTGGATATAAAAGGGGAGGTTAATCATCCTGGATGCTATAAAGTAGAATCTGACTCTAGAGTTAGTGATGTTGTAGAGCTTGCAGGAGGACTAACTAAAGATGCTTATACTGATAGTATTAACTTAAGCGCTAAAGTATTCGATGAGATGGTAATAGTAATAGATAAAAAAGAAGCTAATAACATAAAAATAGAAAGTGATGCTAAAGTAGAGAAGAAAACTAATAATAAAACAGATACTAAAAAGACTAGTGGTAAAGTATCTATTAATAATGCTACTGAAAAAGAACTTATGACTCTTAAAGGGATTGGAAGTGCTAAAGCTAAAAGTATTATCGAATATAGAAATAAGAATGGAGCGTTTAAAAGTATCGAAGAGTTAAAGAAAATAAAAGGTATCGGAGATAAGATATTTGAAAGTATTAAAGATAGTATTACACTCTAAAGCTGTAATTATTATTTTTCTATTATTATTTATTTCTTATCTTTTCTTTTCATTATCTAAAAGCAAAGTTAGTGTATACGATGGAAGTGAAAAAGAATTTACTTGTACTATTCTTTCATATAGTATTAAAGAAGATTATTTAAATAGTAAATTAATGTGTGATGAAAAAGTAGTAGGGGTATTATACTTTAACAGTTTAGAAGAAGTAGATGGCTTTAATAATACTTATGAGCTTGATGATTTAGTAAGTATCACTGGTTCATTAGAGAGGTTTGAAGGAAATAGAAACATTAATTTATTTAATGCTAAAAAGTACTATGAAGCATACGACATACTCTATAAACTTAAAATAAAGAAGATAAGCCTAATTAAAAAGCATAGCGGCTTATCAGTAATTAAGAATAATCTATACAAAAGAGTTAACTCGTTAGAATCTAAAGATTATATTGAAAGCTTAGTATTTGGTAATAAATCTTATTTAGATGAAGAAGTTCTAGAAAGCTTTAAGAATATAAGTATTATGCATATGTTTGCAGTTAGTGGTATGCATATCAATATAATAATAAATATTGTTAATGGATTATTTAAGAAAAAGAGTAAGGTTAAGGATAGAATAATAGCATTTATTATTTTTTTATATTACTTATTGGTTAAATCTATATCTATTGAAAGAGCTTTTATCAGTTATTTAATTGATGTGTTAAATAGTAATTATGATTTAAATATAAATAGGTATTATAAAATTATTCTTGTTATAATAATAATGCTTATTATTAATCCTAGATATTTATATCTATCATCATTCTATTTTAGTATCATCATCAGTTCATTTTTAATTTTAGTTAGTGATAAAATTAAGAATCAAAATATTATATATAACACCTTTATTGTCTCTTTATATTCTTTTATAGTGTCTCTTCCTTTAATTGGTTATTATTACAATGAAGTAAATATATTATCTGTACTATTTAATACTTTGGTTTCTATTCTTATATCAGTTATTATTTTTCCACTTTGTTTGATTACGATTGTTATTCCTATATTTGATATACCACTGTCTATGATTTTAAATATATTTGAAATAATTACGTCTTATTTCTCTATGATAAGTATTAAAGTTGTTCTAAGGAAAGATCTTTTATTTGTTATCATCTATTATTTATTATTATTTTTCTTTTTAAAAAAGAAATCTTTCATATTATTCTATTTATTATTATTCTTTGTTCATATGAATTATAATTATATATTTCCTAGTAATTATGTTTATTTTTTTGATGTTGGACAAGGAGACTCGATACTTATAAGTTTAAATAATAAAAATATATTAATAGATACTGGTGGTAGAGATGCAATTAAGAAAGAAGATTTTAATAAGAAGAACAACTATATATCGAAAAATATAACAATTCCTGTACTCAAGAGTTTAGGTATATCTAGGCTTGATTATCTTATAATTACTCATGGAGACTTTGATCATATGGGAGACGCTATTAACGTTATTGATAATTATAGAGTAGATAATGTTATTTTTAACTGTGGTATGCATAATGAGCTAGAAGGGGAGTTAATTAGTAAACTAGATACTCTTAATATTAATTATTATTCGTGTATAAATGAATTGAATATAGATAGTTATAAATTGTTATTTTTAAAGACAAGAATTTACGATAATGAAAATGATAATAGTAATGTTATTTATTTAAAAATAGACGATTATAGATTCTTATTTATGGGTGATGCAGAGAAGAGTAAAGAGATAGATTTAATTAATAAATTTAATCTTTCTAAAATAGATATACTTAAAGCAGGTCATCACGGAAGTAATACAAGTAGTAATAAAGAATTTATAGATAAAATTAATCCCAAGTATTCCATTATTAGTGTTGGCAAAAACAACAAGTATGGGCATCCAAATAAGGAAGTGTTAAATAATTTACAAGATTCAAAAATATATAGAACAGATATTGATGGTGGTATTCTGTTTACGATTAAAAATAGTATGTTGCAAATAAAGATATGCAACCCATAAGTATGATATAATATTTCAAGGAAGTGATTATATGATTTACAATATTGGTATGTTATGCAAACATTTTAAAGGAAATGATCTACTTGAAAAGAATATATATAGAATTGAAAATATAGGAGTTAATGGTTTAGATATAGATGAATCATTAATTACATATACTGGTGATGGCGAGTTAAGATGTGCTACTAATCTAGTTGTTTATAGCAATATTTTTCAAGACAATAAATTATTCTGCCGTGAGTATGAGGACATATCTGGAGAATTATCGGATGAAAAGAAAAAAGCGTTTAATCAAACTATAAAAGTTCAACCGCTTACTGATGAAGAAATAGCTCTAATTAATAGTAATGAATTTATTGAAAACAAAAAGGAATTAGTTGCAAAAAAGTATTCTAAAAAGATGTAATAAGAATTATCTAATGATAATTCTTTTTTTATGTATTAATTACTCAATATATGTTGAAGGGGATAATTAATTCTATGTAAATAATAGTGTTAATCATTATAAGCTATTTTAAATTAATATGCATTTATTTTGATAAATGATATATTATTATTGGGTGATTAATATGAAAAAGGTTAACTTGAGATATGTGTTATTTAGTCTATTAGGTTTAGGATGTTTGTTAATTTTAATATCTGTAATTAGATTAGTATTCCTTAGTCCCAATAATAAAAAGTATACAAGACCTAGCTATGATTATTCAGCCCTTATTTATCATAGTGAAATGTTGGGAATGGACGCAGGAACTGAATATATTTATTCTATTTATAAAGAAGAAGGCTCTAATACATATTTTTATATTAAATCTAAAGCAAGTATAACAATTGAAGGATCTAAAGATGAAAAAGATATAGATAGTGGCAGTATTAGAAATAAAAAAGATTTAGAACGAATAGAAAAAGATATAGAGAAAGATAAAAGAAATGATTCATCTAAGCTTGTTTCATATTTAATCTATGACAATGGGATTAGAAGAAAATGTGCTAGTATGGAAGAACTTGGAAATAAACTATTTAAATAATTTATAAATGTGCTATAATATGCTTTGTTTTTATAAATAATTTTTTATTGTTTCGTTTACATTTGTAGACAGTAATCCCTTGGAAATCTTAAATCAGTTATGATAGAATTAAGACAATAGGGGGCCAGTATGAAGGACATAAAATGTAACGATAGAAACAAAGATTATTATAATATAGTTAAAGATATATTAGAAAATGAAGAATATCTAAAGCTTAAAAATATAGTTCATCATGGTTTAAATAGATATGAGCATAATAAAAGAGTATCTTATTATTCTTATATAATAACTAAAATACTTCATTTAGATTATGAAACTACTGCAAGAGCTGGTGCTTTACATGACTTTTTCTTTGAAGAAAATCAGGGCTCTAAAATTAGACATAAAATATATAATTTGGAAAAGCATCCAAGATATTCATTAAACAATTCTAAAGAGTTATTCAATCTTAATAGGAAAGAAGAAAATATAATTCTTTCTCATATGTTCCCTGTGGTACCTAAGTTTTTACCTAAGTACATGGAAAGTTGGATAGTAGATATAGTAGACGACTGGGTAGGAATAGGGGAAAAGATTTATTCAATAAGAAAGCAATTAGTTAGTATGGCTAGTATATTTTTATTTTTATTCTTAATTTAGATAATAATATAAAATAATAGAGGTGTAGTAATGAATAATAATAAATCATTTTATTTAAAGAAAAATCTAGTTCTTTTTATTCTTAGTAGTTCACTTTATTTACTAAATAATATTGTAATAAAGTCGTTAACTGAAAATATTCATTATCTTCATTACTATATGAAGAACTATTTTAATGATACTTTAGTAGGTATTTTTGGACCTGCAATTGTCAATATAGCATTAATATTATTATTTAAGAAAGATAAACTAAAAAAACATCAAATACTTTTATATTTATTCTTATTTGGTCTGTTGTGGGAGTATGGAATTAGTTATTTCATTTCTTCTGCTATAGCAGATCCATACGATATTCTTGCATATGTATTTGGTGGAATCATTTATATAGTTATAACTGGTGTAATTGATCTGTGTTATATAAAAGTAAAAGAAAAAGAATCTGTATTTAAAATAAAAAATAAGCAAACTGATGATATTTAAAATTTGTCAGTTTGCTTTTTTTTTAAAAAATGGCGTCCCCAGCGAGAATCGAACTTGCATCAAGGTCTTAGGAGGACCCCGTTTTATCCATTAAACTATGGGAACGACACATAGAATTATAACATATATGGATATAACAATCAATTGATGTATGATATAATCATTATAGGTAGCTTAGGAGAAAGATATGGAAGCAGTGTTAAAAGTTCTATACGAAGATAATGAAAGTATAATACTTAATTGGAATAAAATGTATGATAATACTAACTATATATTATTTGGAAAAGATGAGCTTTTTAATGATATTAAGATACAAAATGTAGATACTAATACTTTAGTACTTAATAAAAAGGGTATTTCAGATAAATATGTTGGGGTATATATTGCATATGTTACTGATATTGAAGATGAATATGGTGAATCTATTATAGATAAGACTAACACAATTTCTTTTTCTAATAAGGTACTTATTGTGCGTACTGGTAAAATGATAGAATCATATAATTCTTATAGTATCAGTATGGATGTAGATAAAGATTATGATATGTATTATATCTATGAAAAAGATAATGATAATTATAATTTAGTAGTAGAATCATATAATCATATTGTTACATCTAATATCTTTAATAAGGATAAATGTTATAAGATTGAAGCTTATAATAAAGAAGATGATAAGTACGTTTTAGTTGCTAAATCATTAGATATTAAATATAGTGATGATGTTCTTTCTAAGGATAGGGTAGATGTATCTATTATTATTAATTTATTAAGTGGTGATAAATCTCTATCTAGATGTTTAGATTCTATTATAACTTCATCTAAATTATGTAAGGATATTATTTTAATAAGTAATAATAGTAAAGAGAATAATGATTTAATTAAATGGTATAAAGAAAAATATAAAGATTTAATTAAAGTTATAGATTCTAGTGATATTCCTTTATATGAGGGGCTTGAACTAGGAATAAAAGAAGCTAGTGGTGACTATATTCATTTTATGGATAGTTCTGATTGTATATTTTATAGAAGTTATGAGAACGTAGTTAAGTGTTTTGAAAGAACTGGTGCTGATATAGTTACATTTAAAACTATATTTAAGGATAATGATGGCGCTAAGAATGAATGGTTTAACGTAGATAGTAAAGAAATGTATTATACCGAGACTTGTAAAGACTTTGTAGATGGGAATAAAGTATCGTTATTTTTCAATAGATTGTTTAATAAAGTATATAGAAGTAGTTTAATTAAGAAACATAATGTACCTAAATTAGATTTATATGTTGATGTAGCATATTCACTTGTTTTATTTTCGTATGCTAATAAGATAGTACTTGATAATAATGCTTATTATGTATACTATGATAAGAATATTAGTTTTGATAATAAAAACAAAGGAACTCTTTATGTAGAAGCTTTATTCTATATTTTAAGTGATTGCGATAAAGATAATTTGGATTATCTAATGTATCTTGGATTTGATTCATTAAGAGAATATATTAAAAGATTTAATGAGAGTGATAATAGGCGAATTAAAGATGATGGATATTTAAATGGTACAATAAATGTACTAAATAAATATGATTATAAAAATAATGAATTAATTGCAAATGATATAGAATTAATTAATTTATTAGATAGTATTAAAAACATTGATTAAAAGAGAAAAAATATAGTATTTTTTCTCTTTTTTGAATTTGATTTATTGACTAATAAGTGATACATTATTTATTAGGTGATTTTATGTCAAATGTATTAAATATAGGATTAGACGTAGGAAGTACTACAGTTAAAGCTGTGGTATTAAATAGTGACAAGGATATTATATATAAAGAATATAAAAGACACTTTTCTGATACTAAAAAAACTATTAAAGAATTATTAAATGATATTATAGATAAGTTTCCTAATAAGAAATATACTATGACTTTAACAGGTAGTGGAGCAATTACGCTTGCTAATTATTTAGAGGTTAATTTTGTTCAAGAGGTTATATCTTGTAAAAATGCAATTAAAGAGTATGCTCCAAGGACTGATGTATGTATAGAGCTTGGTGGAGAAGATGCTAAGATTATTTACTTTGATCAGACTATTGAGCAAAGAATGAATGGGTCTTGTGCTGGAGGTACTGGTGCATTCTTAGACCAAATGGCAGTACTTTTAAATACTACTACTGAAGGATTAAATGATTTAGCTAAGAATGGTACTACAATATATCCGATTGCATCTAGATGTGGAGTATTTGCTAAGACAGATATACAACCTCTTTTAAATGAAGGAGCTAAAAGAGAAGATGTTGCTCTTTCAATATTACAAGCTGTTGTTAACCAAACTATAAGTGGTTTAGCATGTGGTAAACCAATAAGAGGTAATGTTATATTCTTAGGAGGGCCACTTAATTATTTATCAATGCTTAGAGAAAGATTTATTAAGACACTTGCTCTTAAAGATGATGAAATAATTGTTCCTGAGGATGCTAAATTATTTGTTGCAATTGGTGCAGCTTTAGATAAAGAAGAAAAGAAGACTTTCTCTTATAAAGATTTAATTAAGATTAAAGATAAACTAGATGGATTTAAAGAAGAAGAATCTAATAATCTAGAAGTATTATTTAAAAATGAAAAAGATTATAAAAAATTCTTAGATAGACATAAGAAAGCTTCTATTAAAAGAAGAGATTTAGATAGTTATGTAGGAGATGTATTCGTAGGAATAGATGCTGGTAGTACTACTTGTAAGGTAGTTGCTATATCTAGAGATGGAGAATTATTATATGAAAATTATAAGAGTAATAATGGTACGCCTATAGATACTGTTAAAGAAATGATTCTAGATTTATATAGCAAGCTTCCTGAAAAGACTGTTATTAGACAGAGTGGTTCTACTGGATACGGAGAATTATTAATTAAGACAGCATTTAACTTAGATATCAGTGAAATAGAGACTATGTCACATTTTGAAGCTGCTAACTATTTCCTTCCTGGTGTTGAAAGTATTATCGACATCGGTGGGCAAGATATGAAATACATAAGAATAAAAGATGGAGCAGTTAATTCAATTATGCTTAATGAAGCATGTTCTAGTGGATGTGGATCTTTTATTGAAACACTTGCTAAGAGTCTTGGCATGACAGTTAATGAATTTGTTGATTTAGCTGTCAAAAGTAAAAATCCAATAGATCTTGGATCTAGATGTACTGTATTTATGAACAGTAAGATTAAACAGACACAAAAAGAAGGTAGACCACTTGGTGATATATTTGCGGGACTATCTTATTCAGTAATAAGAAATGCAATTCAAAAAGTTATGAAGATAAGAGATATGTCTATGCTTGGAGAAAAGATAGTAGTTCAAGGTGGTACTTTCTTAAATGATGCAGTATTAAAAGCATTTGAAAATATTACTGGTAAAGAAGTAGTAAGACCTGATATAGCAGGACTTATGGGTGCTTATGGAGTAGCTTTAATAGCACTTGATACTTTTGAACAGTTTCATGATCAAGATGTAAAAAGTTCAATGCTTACTCCTGATGAAATAAATAATATGGTTATTAAGACTACACATACTAGATGTCAAAGATGTGAAAATCACTGTGCACTTACTATTAACCAGTTTAATAAAAAGAATTTTATTTCAGGTAATAGATGTGAAAGAGGTAGTGGTAACAATGGAAGTAGCACTTATCTACCTAATATGTATGCTTGGAAGTACGATAGATTATTTAACTATGAACCAAAAGAGAATGCCAAAAGAGGAAAGATAGGTATTCCACGTGTTCTTAACATGTATGAAGATTATCCTCTATGGTTTACAATATTTAATGAACTTGGTTTTGAAGTAATAATATCTGATCACTCAAATAGAAGAATCTATGAAAGCGGTATCGAATCAATGCCAAGTGAATCAGTATGTTATCCTGCTAAACTAGTACATGGTCATATTATCAATTTGATTCAAAAAGGTATTAAGACAATATTCTATCCATGTATTATGTACGAACAAGAAGAGTTTAAAAATACTGATAACCATTATAACTGTCCAATCGTTCAAAGTTATAGTGAAGCAATAAAACTTAATGTAGAAGATTTAGATAAAGAAAATATTAAATTTATCAATCCATTCTTACCAATGGACGAGAAAAAACTAGTAGATAAGCTTTTAGAGCTTCCTGAATTTAAAGAATATAAATTTAATAAAAAAGAAGTAGTTAAAGCAGTTAAGAAAGGATTTGAAGAACAAGATAAATTTAAGGAAGATGTTAGAAAAAAAGGTGAAGAATTCCTTAAATATATTAAAGAGCATGATGAGAAAGCAATTGTTCTTGCAGGAAGACCTTATCACTTAGATAAAGAAGTTAACCATGGAATAGATACTATGATCAATTCATTAGGACTTGCAGTACTTACTGAAGACTCTGTATGTCATTTATCTAAGATGGAAACAAGACTTCGTGTAGTTAATCAGTGGGAGTATCATGCAAGAGTATTCCATGCTGCTGATGTTGTTTCTCAGTATGATAACTTAGAGCTTGTCAATTTAAATTCTTTCGGTTGCGGTCTAGACGCAATAGTAACTGACCAAGCTGAAGAGATTTTAAGATTTAATAATAAGCTTTATACAACTATTAAGATAGATGAAATTAATAACTTAGGTGCTGCTAAGATAAGAATTAGATCTTTAATAGCATCTATGAATAAGAGAAAAGAACAAATAACATATAGACCATATAGTTATGAAAAGAACTATTTCAAAGAGAAAGATAAAGAGCATACTTTATTATTCCCAGATATGACACAGTTCCATATGCCTTTATTAGAAGCTGTTCTTAATAGTTCTGGATATAAAGCAGTATATTTAAATAAGACTACAGAAAACTCTGTAGAAACTGGTTTAAAATATGTTAATAACGATGCTTGTTATCCTGCAGTAATTGTTACAGGGCAATTAATAGAAGCATTACAAAGTGGTAAGTACGATTTAGATAATACTAGTGTTATTATCACTCAAACAGGTGGAGGATGTCGTGCTACTAACTATATTGGATTAATTAGAAAAGCACTTAAAGATGCTGGACTTGAAAAGATATCAATTCTTTCATTTAACTTAAGTGGACTTGAAAAAGAACAAGCATTCCATCTATCACTTCCAATGGTTAATAAATTACTTATGGCAGTACTTTATGGTGACCTTCTTATGAAACTTCTTTATGCAACAAGACCTTATGAAGTAAATAAAGGTGATGCACAAAAGTTATATGAGATTTGGAATAAGAGATGCTATGAGGCAGTATGCCGTGGAAAACCAAGTGAGTATAGAAAAAATGTTAAAGATATTGTACAAGACTTTAACAATATAGAAGTAGAACTTACTAATAAGCCTAAAGTAGGTATAGTAGGTGAAATCTTGATTAAATATCATCAATTTGGTAATGACCATCTAGTAGATAGACTTGAAAAAGAAGGAGCAGAAGTATGTGCTCCAGAGCTTATGGGATTTGTCAAATATAGTGCATATAACAGTTTAATTAAAGATAGTATTTTAAAGACTGGATCATTCTATTCATACTTATGTAAAAAAGTATTAGATATTATTGGATTATATGAAAGACCAATCAATAGAGCAGTAGAAAATACAAGATTTAAGAAGAGTGTAGATATATATAAACTTTCTGAAAATGTAGAAGGAATACTTTCTAAAGGTAATCAGACAGGAGAAGGTTGGTATCTTACAGGTGAAATGATCGAACTTATTAAAGAAGGAATAAACAACATAGTATGTGTTCAACCATTTGCTTGTCTTCCTAACCACATAGTAGGAAAAGCAGTTATTAAGAAGATTAGAGAACTATATCCTAAGAGTAATATAGTAGCTATCGATTATGACCCTGGTGCTTCTCATACAAATCAGATAAATAGAATTAAACTTATGCTTACAGTAGCTAAAGAAAATTTAGAAAAGGATGCTTCAAAATAAAAGCATCCTTTTTAATATTATGTTATACTTTAATATAGGTGATATAGATGAAAGAAATTAAGACCAATCTTAAATTTGTATGGAAATTTGCTAAGGGAGAGAAAAGAAGATTTATATTGTTTGCCTTTCTTAGTTTTATTGCTATGCTTTTCAATATATTATCACCAATATTATCTGCTAAAATAATACTTGCTTTAACGAGTGATAATTATTTGCAAATTATATATATAGCACTTGCTATATTAGTTATTGGTTTATTTAAAAGTTTTTTATCATATATAAGTAGTAAGCTTACTTTTATGATTCATAGAAATGCTTTAGCTAAGGCTCAAATAGATTTAGGCAGTGAAATATTAAGATTATCTAATGAATCAATAGATAAACATGGTACTGGTTTATTTATTCAAAGACTTAATAATGATATATCGAGAATAACTGATATATTTGGATTTATTCTAGATATATTTGTTTCTTTACTTAGACAGTTTGGTATATTTGCAGCAGTATTTATTATTAATAAGCCAATATTCTTTTATTTGTTATTTATGTCTTTAGTATCTTTTATGATAGAAAAGATAAGAGCATCTAAACGTAATGAGCAGGATAAGTTAACTAGAAAACAAAGAGAAAAAGTATCTAGCTTTATTAGTGAAATGGTAAGAGGACAAAGAGATATTAAACTTCTTAATAGTGAAAATAATTTTGTTTCTGAATTAAAAGATAGAATAGATACAGCATTTAAATTTGATTATAAGATGAGAGACGTATCAGCAAGATATAGATTTTATACAGGAGTATTTGATGATATTACTTCTTATGTAACTATAGCAATACTTGTAACACTTATTATTAATAAAGATATTGCTAGTGCTACAGCGTTAATATTATATAATTATTCAGATCACTTCTATGGATTTGCATTCCTATTAGGTAACTTACTTGAACACTTTAAAGATTTCAATCTATCTTGTAATAGGGTTAGAGAAATATATAATGGAGAAGATTTTGTCAAAGAAAGATTTGGTGAAAATAAAATATCTAATTTTAAAGGTAATATCGAATTTGAGAATATCGAATTTTACTATAATAAGAACAAACCTGTTCTCAAAGATATAAGCTTTAAAATAAACGCTAAAGAAACAGTAGCATTTGTAGGTAAGAGTGGTAGTGGTAAGAGTACAATATTTAGCTTGATATGTAAATTGTATGATCCTATTAAAGGTACAATTAAGATAGATGGTAAGGATATTAAAAACTTATCTAAAGATAGCATTAGAGGAAATATGACTGTAATAAGTCAGGACCCATATATATTTAATATGACTATAAGAGATAATTTAAGAATAGTTAAGACAGATCTTAAAGAAGAAGATATGATTAAGTATTCTAAAATGGCATGTTTTGATGAATTTGTAAGTACACTTCCTGATGGTTATGACACGATGATTGGTGAAGGGGGAGTAAACTTATCTGGAGGAGAGAAACAGCGCTTAGCAATTACACGTGCACTTATTCAGGATAGTATAGTAATACTATTCGATGAAGCTACTAGTGCTCTTGATAATGTTACTCAAGGAAAGATACAAGATGCTATTGATAATCTAAAAGATAAATATACTATTCTTATTATTGCCCATAGGTTATCTACAGTAATTAATGCAGATAAGATATTTATGTTAAAAGATGGAATTATACAAGAAGAAGGAACACATAAAGAATTATTAAAGAAATCAAAAGAATATAAAACTCTATATGAGAAAGAAGATAAATCAAAAAAATAAATATGATATAATATAAGTGGTGATTGGTTATGGATCAAGAAAAAATAGCTAATTTGATTAAGACTATTAGAAAAGAAAATAATTTGACACAAAAAGATTTAGGAGATAGTCTTGGAGTTAGTGCTCAAGCAGTATCTAAATGGGAAAATGGTAAGAATATTCCAGATATTGCTTTAATCAAAGAAATTAGTGATAAATATAATATTGATATAAATGACTTACTAGATGGTGAAAATATAAAAACAAGTAACAGTAATAGAAATAAATATTTGTTTATTGGTATTGCAGTACTTGCAGTTATTCTAATTGGACTAATAATATTTATTCCTAGAAACGATTTCAATAGTAGTACTATTTCATCACAATGTAAGGAATTTAAACTACAGGGTATTATCTCTTACAATGTTAATAAATCAGCTATATCTATTTCTAAAATAGAGTACTGTGGTAATAAAGATGATACTAGATATAATAAATTAAGTTGTAAATTATATGAACAGACTAAGAGCGATAAGAAAGTAGTAGCAATTTGTGATGAAAAGAATGATATAACACTTAATGATTTCTTAAATGGATTATCATTTAACATTACTAATTATGAACAATCTTGTAAAAAATATGAGTCAGGTGTACTTAGATTAGAGATTATTGGTACATCAGAAGGTGGTATAGAAGAAAAATATGTAGTTCCACTTTCTCTCGATGAAAAGTGTTAAGGAGTATTTATGAAAAATGATAAAGAAAGAATATTAAGAATAGTTGCATATGCACTTATGGCACTTCTAATAATACTTAAGGCTGTTACTGTTTTATATGACGATAAAAAACCAGCTTCTAGTGATGCAGAGAAGTTTGCTAGTGAATATAAGAATGTTAATAAAGTTAATATGTTTAGATATAGATCTTTAAAAGAAGCAAATAGTTTAATAAAGAATAATAGTGGATTTTTCTTCTTCTGTAATAGTAAAGATGAAATGTGTCAGTATTATGCACAATATCTTTTTGAAGAAGCAGATGATTTTTCTCTTGATGAGATAAGTTACATTGATATTAAGAACGATTATGATAAAGATACAGATGACTTTAAAGAACTTTTAGATTTAATAAAGAATTATGTTAGTGAAATTAAATATCCACTTTCAGTTGTTGTTAATAAAGGTAATATAATTGCTGTAGATAATACTTCAGTAGGATTTGATAAAGAATATTGGAGTAAAGAAAATATAGAAAAGTTTAAAATAGAGATGATGAGACATATGTCACATATTAATAGTAATAGTTGTGATGATGATTGTAATTAGGAGGAGAGTATGAAGATAGTAGAGAAAAAGTGTCCTAACTGTGGGGCTAACTTAGAATTTAAAAAAGGTGATACTGAAGTAGTATGTGAATATTGTAAAAAGAAGTATTTGATTGAAGATAATAAAGAGAACAAAGATTTCCCAGATTATAACTTAGTTGGTACAGAAGCTACTAATGCAATATTTAAAGGTGCTATGGTCACTTATGTAATCATATTTATAGCTGTAATATTTGTATTTGGAATTGTCATATTTGGAATAAATTCTATGAGTGGAGGAACAAGTGCTCCTAAGATTGTTGATCTAACGTCAATAACAGAAACTACTAAGAAGAATATTTATATTGAAAGTAAAGAAGTAATAAATAATTATTCACAATTAAGTATTGGAACAAAACAAGTAGAAGCTTATAAAAGCATTGGATATTACTTATTTATAGATAAATATGGTAATACTTTATATGACGTTTATAAAGGATCATTTGAATTCTCTGATGGTGTAAAGGATGTATATATTGCTGTTGGATATTCTAATATTAGTAATGCTAATTCAAGTTTTAATAGTAACTTGTTACATGGTGAATTTGTAGCTAGTAATAATCTATCTGACGGAAAGGTATGGATGGGATTCTTATCCAACGAAGAGCTATATGAATACTTAGTTAGTGTGACTTCTTATGAAAAAATATATGCTGACGATGGATTGTTTACAAAGTGATAGAAATATCACTTTTTATAATGGTGGAACAACAATTTAAAAAAAAGCAAGTAAAATTTGACAAATATTAATAAATATGATATAATTTAAGCACATCTTGGGATAGGGGAACATAGATGTGGATAGTTTTGGTTTAGGGGGTTGAATACTATGAAACAAAATTATATATTCGAGTATCAAAATGAAAACGATTTTAGAAAAAAAGAAAGAACTGTAAGAAAATATAATATGTTTGCTTACAAGAAATTAACATTTGAATATTATCCTGAAATTAGAAGTGGTAATTTCTTAGGAGAATTAGTAGCTGTTTCTAAGAAAGAGAATACTAAATCTTATGAATTAAAATTACCAACTGCTAAACTTTTTGCACAAGTTCATGGTGAGATTAGACTTCATTATACTGTATATGAAGATAAACACATCGTTCTTTTAACTAATATTACTCCTGAAGGAATATTAGATGAAGGACATCGTGCTGAACTATCTACATATAAAGGAGTTATGATTTCTAAAACACATCCTGAAAAAGATATGTTTAAAGTTAATTTATTAAGTATGATGCAAAAGTAATAAAATAGTAAAGTAGTTTACTATTTTATTTTTTTATATTGAATATAATCCTTAAAAATACTATAATTTGGTTATAGTAGGTGATTATATATGAAGAATGAAAAAGGATTTACATTAATTGAATTGTTAGGTGTTGTAGTAATACTTGCGGTAATAATGATGCTTGCTATACCTAACGTAGTTAATACAATTAATAAGAATAAAAAAGATGCTTTAATAGAAGATGCTAAGAAGTTTAAGGCAGCAGTTGAATCTAAAATTGCAAGTGATACTTCAATTCAAAAACCAACTGCAGATACTGCTGTAGTGTTTATGCTTGGTAAAGTAGGTAATCTAGAGTTAAGCGAAAGTCCATATGGAACAGTTTACTCTAAGACTAAATCATTTATTGTTGTTACTAAAGAACCAAAAACTGTTACTGTTGACAATGGTAATACTACTCAAAGTAAAACTTATAGCGAACTAGTATATTATGTACAACTAGTTACTTGTGAAACAGAGACTTGCGAAGATGAAAATGTTGATGCAAGACATGGAATAAATCTTCAAAAACTAAAAGACTTAAACAACAGTGATAGATTTAATATGGTAGTTGAAGCTGATGAAGTAAGATTAATTGATCCAGCTGGTTCTGGAGCTGACATCAAGAGTGTAGTAGGAGATAAAATCTTAAGAATATATTAGAAATGTAAATACATTTCTTTTTTTTTTAATCATATTGACTAAAAAATTAAGTGATGATAAGATTTATTTATAATAGAAAGGAAAGGGAAAATACAAATGAAAAAACAAAAAGGATTTACATTAATCGAGTTATTAGCAGTTATCATTATCCTTGGTATCTTAATGTTAGTAGCAATACCAAGTGTAACAACTTATATCAATAGCTCAAGAAAGAGTGCATATGTTGATACAGCTATGCAATATGTTAAAGCAGCAACAACAATGGTAAATTCACAAAACAATGTTCATTTTTATGATGAAACTACATTATTATTAATACCTGCTGGTCATGATAAGACTTATTCAATGATCGCACTAGAATCAGGAGGAGCTTCTCCATATAACTCAACTTATGAATTTGCTTTCGTAGGAGTAACTTATGATAATGCTAAAGGATCATATACATATTACTTTATAGCTAGTGATGCTTCTAAACAAGGAATACCATTTACTTCAAATGAAGCATTACAAGGAAAAGATGCAACTGAATTTGTTAAAGCTGGTATGAACGGAACAACTACTGGTATTGGTTCTTGCTATAATACTTTGATGACTAAATATAGTGGTGCTTCTAGTGCTAGAGCTACTGGAACATTAGCATCTTTAACAGGATGTACTGATCAATTTAGTGGTTTAGATTCAAAAATAACTCAATATTTAATGTGTTCTCATGAAACATGTGATGAGGAATAGAATATAAAAACTTCAATTATATTGAAGTTTTTTTTTGAAAAAAATATGTAAATATGAAGGCTTATAATATTGACTAAAAAATTAAGTGATGATAAGATTTATTTATAATAGAAAGGAAAGGGAAATTACAAATGAAAAAAGAAAAAGGATTTACATTAATCGAGTTATTAGCAGTTATCATCATCCTTGGTATCTTAATGTTAGTAGCAATACCAAGTGTAACTACTTATATTAATAGCTCAAGAAAGAGTGCATATGTTGATACAGCATTACAATATGTAAAAGCAGCAACAACAATGGTAAACTCACAAACTAATATTTCACATTATGAAGAGGATACATTATTAATGATACCTGCTGGTCATGATAAAGATTATTCAATGATTGCACTAGAATCAGGAGGAGCTTCTCCATATAACTCAACTTATGAATTTGCTTATGTAGGAGTAACTTATGATAATAAAACTGGATCATATACATATTATTTTATGGCTAGTGATGCTTCTAAACAAGGTATTGCATTTGTTCCAAGTAAAACATTAGAAGGAAAGGATGCTACTGAGTACGTATTTGCAGGTATGAATGCTGCTACTTCAAAATATAAATATCCAGGTGCTACTGCTGAAGTGCAAATTGCTCCATTCTATGAGCAATTCTTCAAAGCTGGTTCACCTGCTACTGGATTATATCGTGATGGTAAGAAAAATGATGCCAAAGTAACTGTGTATGATGCAGAAAATTCTTCAAAACCTTCTGGATTCCCATCAAGCCAAACATGGAAGAAAGTAGATACTACTAATAAAATGCAACAATTACTTGATGTTGTAAAAGCAAATGAAGGTAGTAAAACTGTTGAAGTTAAGAAAATTAAAGTTTGTACAGCAAAAGTTTGTTAGTTTAAATTAAAAAATAATGCTTTGATAGCATTATTTTTTTTGTGATGTTATAATTGTTTTTGGTGATATTATGAATAAATTAATTATTGGATCTCATGTTAGTTTTGCTAAAGAACAACTTTTTGGTTCTGTTAAAGAAGCGCTTAGTTATGGTAGTACTACTTTTATGTTTTATACAGGTGCTCCTCAAAATACTTTTAGAAGCAAAATAAATGATGATTTAACTAATAAAGCTTTTGAACTTATGAAGGAGAATAATATTAATATTGATGATGTTATAGTTCATGCTCCTTATATAATTAATCTTGCTAATAATAAAGAAGAAGATAAATATGAGTTTTCTATCAATTTTCTTATTGAAGAGATTAATAGGTGTAATATGTTTGATATTAAGAATTTAGTTCTTCATCCCGGTAGTCATGTTGGGCTTGGGAGAGAAGTAGGCTTAGATAATATAGTTAATGCTTTAAACATTGTAATTGGTAAGACTAGTAGTGTTAGAATACTTCTTGAGACTATGGCAGGAAAAGGTACTGAACTAGGAACTACTGTTGATGAAATTAAATATATTATTGATAATATAAACAATAAAGAAAGAATTGGAATATGTCTTGATACATGCCATTTAAATGACTCAGGATATAACGTTTCTAAGTTTGATGATATATTAGATGATTTTGATTCTAAGCTAGGTCTAGACTATGTTAAATGCATTCATATTAACGATAGTAAGAACGAGATTGGTGCCCATAAAGATAGACATGAAAATATTGGATATGGAACAATTGGTTTTGATAATCTTATTAAAATAATATATAATGATAGGCTCTCACATGTTCCTAAAATACTTGAAACACCTTATATAAATGATAAAGCTCCTTATAAGGAAGAAATAGATATGATTAGGGAAAAATCCTTTAATGATAAGCTAAAATAAAAAACTATTGACTTTTTGTTCGATAGTGGTTATAATATGTACCCGTATTAAAGAAAGGGATTGAAATTTATGAAAATTGAAAATTTTAAACAAAAAGCATTAAGTGTAGGTTTAGCTTTAGCAATAGCAGCAGGAACATATGTTGTTAGTGCTCCTACAACTGCATATGCTTCAAAAAGTGATATTCATCCAATAGTTAATGAATATACAGAGGAAGAGGAACTTTGGTATACAGTTCAAAAGAACGATAATGCATCAAGAATTAGTTCTTATTTGGTTAGTTATTTTATTGCTAAAGGAGAAGTTCCAGATGAAGATAGAGCATACTTTAAAGAAAATGAAAATAGAAGATGTTCTTACTGGCCAGGAGTTATTTTTAAGTATCTAAATGATGAAAATGAAAAGAGAGAAGCTGAAGCATTAGCAGCTGGTAAAAAATCTTATACTAAAAAGACTAAATTTAATATTCATCCAGGAGATACATTTAAAGTTCCTAGTTCATATGCTGAATTAAAAGAATGGAATAAAGCTGCTAAAGTAAGTGGATGGTATGCTAATTATTGTAAACAAAACAATATATATGCTAAAAAGAATACTATCTATCTAGACATGGATGAAGCAAAAGAAAGAATTCAAGAAGTTTATAGATATCTTGATCCATCTCACAATCATGAAATCACTGATGCAGAAGTTTATGCATATCTAAAAGGAATCGGTGGACCAAATCTAGAATTTAAAATTAAAGAAGGGGCTACATTAAATCCTAAAAAAGATGAAGTTTGGCAATTCTATGAATATCTAATGACACCTGAAGAAACTAAACAAATTATGGAAAAAGATAGTACTCAAAAACAAAAAACTAAAAAACGTTAATAAATAAGCACATTTTTAAAAAAATGTGCTTTTTTTCTTTGCTTTATAACTGTAAATATGATATAATCAACTAGCGTGAGTGATATTTTTTAATATCAGTGTTATAAACCAAGGAGGGATAGTCATGGCTAAGGTAGGAAATAGACAAGGAAAGATCTTAGTTTGCCAAGAATGTAAAGAAGAAAATTATCGTACTGAAAAGAACGTTAAGAAAACTACAGATCGTTTAGAATTAAACAAATATTGCAATAAATGTCAAAAACATACTGTTCATAAAGAAAAGAAATAAGATGGGATGTGTAATCTATGATAAATATTAATGATATTAAGAATGGAATGACTCTTAAAATAGATAATAATCTATTTATGGTAGTTGATTTCCAACATGTTAAACCAGGTAAAGGTAGTGCTTTCGTTCGTGTTAAATTAAGAAACTTAAGAACTGGAACTACTATTGAAGATACTTACAATACTAATGTTAAGTTTGAATCTGCTCATATAGAGAAGCAAACAATGCAATTCTTATATTCTCAAGGTGACGAATATTGCTTTATGAATATGCAAACTTATGACCAAGTTGAATTAAAGAAGAGTCAATTAGGTGATGAGTATAAGTTCCTTAAAGAAAACTTAGAAGTAATTATTTCCTTCTATGAAGGTGAGGTACTTGGATTAATACTTCCTGATAAGATTGAATATACTGTAACTAAGTCAGAGCCAGGTGTTAAAGGTAACACTACTGCTACTGCTATGAAAGATGCAGAACTTGAAAATGGTATGACTATTAAAGTTCCTATGTTTATTGAAGAAGGAGAAACCATATTAGTATCTACTGCAGATGGTAAATATGTATCTAGAGCATAATTAATATGCTCTTTTTAAATATATGGATTACGATATAGATGAATTAACTAATAGTATTAACTATGAAGAAAACTTTATTGGATATACTAATGGTGATGTAATATTATCTAATAAAGAGATGGAAGTATTAAAAAGAAATGAAATTAATTATGAGACTTATAATACTATGTCTAGACTTCTAACTGATATAGATGAAATATTGATTGACAATGATGATGAAGAGTTAGAGAGTGTAGCACAGTCTATAAGTGAAAGAAATTATTATATTAATACTAATAAATAAGACTTTTATAAGTCTTTTCTTTTTGTTATAATATGCTTGGTGATTTTTATGAGTACTATTTTAATTACAGGAGGAGCTAGTGGCCTTGGTAAAGAACTAGTTAAAAGTTATTTAAAAGAAGGTAATGATGTCATATTTACTTATAATACAAGTGAAGTTAATTATGATGAATTAGATAGCATAAGTAATAGATATTTAGCTATTAGAACTGATTTATCTAATGAAGAAGATATTAGTAATTTAGTTAGAGATTCTTTAGATAGATATAAAAGTATAGATATACTTATTAATAATGCTGCTATAGAAATAGATAAAGAATTCTATGATAAGAGTAAAGAAGACTTTATGAGAACATTAGAGATAAATGTTGTTGCACCTTTCTTATTATCTAGATTAGTAGGTAAGAATATGTATGATAATAAAAAAGGGGTAATTATCAATATTTCTTCTAATAATTCTATTGATAAGTATGATCCAATTACTTTAGAGTACGATGCCTCTAAAAGTGCATTGAATAGTGTATCTCATAATCTTGCTAAAGAGTTTGCTCCATATGTTAGAGTAAATACTATTGCTCCTGGATGGATATTAACTGATAAGATAAAAGATTTAAATAAAGAATTAAATGGTAGATTAGTTGAAGAAGAATCTAAAAATATTCTTCTAAATAGATTTGCTAGTATGGAAGATATTATTAACTTAGTTATGTTTTTAACTAGTGATAAGGCAAGTTATATAAATGATGAAATAATAAGAATAGATGGTGGTAATAAATGATAGATGATAGTATTAGAGAATTAGTTAATAAGTCTGAAAAAGAACTTGTTAATGAATATAAATATATAGATGATTTATGTGAGCATAATAGCGAATTAGTACTTAATGCTTTTAAGAATGCTAAAATATCTGAAAGTGATTTTTCTTCTACTACTGGATATGGATATAATGACGTAGGAAGAGATAAAATAGAAAAAGTATTTAGTGAAGTGTTGATGGCAGAAGATGCAATTGTTAGAAATCAGTTTATTTCTGGAAGTCATGCTTTAAACGTAACTTTCTTTGCACTTCTTAGACCTAACGATACTCTTTTAAGTATTACTGGTAAACCATATGATACTTTAGATGAAGTTATAGGTATTAAAGATAATCCTAGTTCTTTAAAGAGTTTTGGTGTTAATTATGAACAAATTGATTTAATAGATAATGATTTTGATTATGATAAGATTAAGAAAGCTTTAAAAGATAAAAAGATAAAAGTAATTGAAATTCAAAGATCTAAAGGGTATTCAACTAGAAAGAGTATAGGTATAGAAAAACTAGAAAAAGTAATTAAATTTATTAAAGACATAGATAAAGATGTAATAATAATGGTAGATAATTGTTATTGTGAATTTACTGAATATAAGACTCCAACTAGTGTCGGTGCAGATATTATGGTAGGTTCTTTAATCAAAAATTTAGGTGGAGGTATTGCTCCTAATGGTGCTTATGTAGCAGGAAGAAAAGATTTAATAGAACTTGTTGCAGAAAGGCTTACTTTACCAGGTGAGGGTAGGGAAGTAGGACCATCTTTAGGTGCTAATAAAAGCTTTTTACAAGGATTATATTTTGCTCCTAGTGTAGTTGCTAGTAGTTTAAAAACAGCAATATTAACTAGTAAAGTACTAGAGAGTTTAGGATATGATGTGGAACCTAAATATAATGAAAAAAGATGCGATATAGTTCAAAATATTATATTTAGAGATAGAGAGAAACTTATTAAGTACTGTGAAGGTATTCAAAGTGCTAGTCCTATTGATTCTTTTGCACTTCCAACTCCTGGAGATATGCCTGGTTATACTGATCAAGTTATTATGGCAGCCGGTTGTTTTACACAGGGATCTAGTATCGAATTATCTTGTGATGGACCACTTAGAGAACCATATATAGCATATCAACAAGGTTCACTTACTTACCAGTATGGTAAGATAGCTGTTATGGTAGCAATTTCTAAATTGACTAAATAAGCAAATTACTGTATAATAACAGCTTAAAGTGGGGGATATGTATGGCTACAAATGATTTATATTATTTCTTAAATGATATAACATTTCAAACTGGTACTAATTTTGGTATAAATGATTCAACAAAGTTAAGAAGATTTTACGAAGATTTAGAATTAAATGTTATAGAAGAAATATTTAGTGGAAAAGATAAAATAGATGTTGTTTGTTCAAATTATAAACATGGTAAAAATGAAATTAGTGGTTTTATAAGTAATGCACTTAGAACTTCAGGAATAGATGAATATGGAATGATTCCATATGGAAGTAGATATGATATAGATTCACTTGAAGTAACTGATAAGACTTTTGAACAAGCATTAGAAGAATATAATGAAATAGAAAAAGAATGCTTAGGAAATGATTTCGATAAAAGATTTTGTTATAATGCACGATATAATATTGAGCATGATGTTATTGATATTCCTGAGACATTAAGAGCTGCTTTTTATATAAAAGACAGAATGAATGGATTAATTGATTATGAGTATGGTGATTTCTTAAATGGTGTTCTTTTAGCTTATTGGAGTAAAGAAGCTTATAGCCTAGAAGCTGCTGGTTTTAAAAAATCACTTTGTTATAAGATTTGTGACGATGTAGTTAATTCAAATAAACACTATGATATAAATACTCGTAATTCACTTATAGCTATGGCTTATTTAGATTATAAAATTATATGTGGAAGAAGTATTAGTAGTGATGAGATTGATAAAACGTTACTTTATAATGAAACTGCCAAGACTACTAATAATGATATGATAAGTAGTTATGAAAAAGAATTGAAAGAAAGATTAAATAATAAAGCTAAAGTACTTTATTTAAATAATAGGAGGGTTTAAGATGGAAGAGTTAAGTTTAAGAGAAATTATTGATACAATAAGTAATGAAGCTGTTCATAATATGAAACATAGTGATGGAGAAGTAGCAAGATTTAGAGAATATTTTGAAGATAATGTAATAAGTGAAGCAATAACTCGTTCTCACTTAGGAATTAAAACTTATGGATCAAGTAATAGAGTTAGTAATAATATCAAATCCGCTTTAATTGCATCTGAAATAAGTAGAAATGGTAAGTTAAAAAAAGGTGAAGAGTTCAGTACTTTAGAGTGTAGTATGAAATATGAAAATCTATATTATGCTAAGAAAAGAGCTCAACAATTAGAAGAATTATATTTAGATGGTAGATCATTTGGATTAAGAGCTGCTCAGTTAGAGGCTAAAGTTGATTCACATAAAGAAATAATTGATCCTGCATTTTTACTTAAACTAGGTGTATGTATGCAAGATAGAATGAGTGGTTATGTAGAAGATCATTCAGGTTACAATGATATGTATATTTCTTATGTTAAAGACGCATGGCAAAAAGAAAAGAGTAAATATATTAGAGATGGATTAACTAATACAGCATATTTTAAAATATTACATGATGTATTTGATAATAACCAATATAAGCATTATACTTTGGTTCATAGAATTGCACTTGAAAGTGCTATCAATGCTACTTATAAAATTGATAATAATTTATATGGTGTAGAAAATGATTTAGATAAACTATATAGATATGGTGATGCAGCTGAAGTATTAGGCGAAAATGTATTTGATACTTATAAAAAAGAATTTGAAGATTCTTTAAAGAAGTATAAAGAGAATAAAAAGCAAAATGCTAAAAAGAAATCTTTGACATTATAATTAGATTAATTAAATGACAAATATTTAAAAAAGTATTGATTAATTAGTGTAATTAATATATAATCATATTTGTCATTTGAGTTATGTTCCGGTAGCTCAGCTGGATAGAGCAACGCCCTTCTAAGGCGTCGGTCAAGAGTTCGAATCCCTTCCGGGACACCATTATGAAAAGAAACTAGCAATAGCTAGTTTTTTTGTTTATATAATAATGGTGATTTATGACTATTGATAACTCGGAATATTGTAATATTCCGAATAGTTAGATTTTCAAAAAATGTGATATAATTAAGTAGAAATATAGTGGAGAGTGAAATATATGTTTAGAGTAATAATGCATCTATTAAATTCTGGTAATCCATTGAATTTTATTTTAAATGTTTTTTTTCTAATATACTTTATTGTATTAATTATTTTATATAGTAGATTTAAAAATGATAATAAAA
>JAEEGL010823388.1_pt1 | contig 27666 bp, 17 predicted proteins | sample 9134231 | NCBI WGS metagenome assembly JAEEGL01 (sample SAMN16246548, study PRJNA631951) | gut metagenome | biome: gut microbiome; feature: rumen; material: fiber-attached | host: Bos | place: Iran: Karaj | collected 2018-10
GCGATCAAGACCGGTCAGCATCCTTCCATCTCCACGGCGGCCAACGTGGCCAGCATCAAGGAGCAGGTGAAGCAGATCGGCGCCATTTACGACTGGGATATGGAGCTCAACACCACGGATCCCGCTTTCTACAAGTGGACCCAGTGGATCTTTGTGCAGATGTTCAAAAAGGGCCTGGCCTATGAGAAGGAGATGCCGCTCAACTGGTGTCCTTCCTGCAAGGCCGTGCTGGCCAACGAGGAAGTGGTGGACGGCAAGTGCGAGCGCTGTCATGCCGAGGTCACCAAGAAGAATCTGCGTCAGTGGATGTTAAAGATCACCGCCTATGCCGACCGCCTGCTGGAAGGACTCGACGGTCTGGACTGGCCGGAAAAGGTCAAGAAGATGCAGACCGAGTGGATCGGCCGTTCCTACGGTGCGGAAGTGGAATTCCCCGTGGACGGCACGGACGAGGTGATCACCGTCTACACGACGAGACCCGATACGCTCTACGGCGCCACCTTTATGGTGCTCTCTCCGGAGCATGCGCTTGTCCCGAAGATCACTACGGACGCACAGCGTGCGGAGGTCGAAGCCTATTGCAAGGCCGCGGCCAACAAGTCCAATGTGGACCGTGTGCAGAATAAGGACAAGACCGGTGTCTTCACCGGTGCTTATGCGATCGATCCGCTCAACAAGGAGAAGATCCCGGTGTGGATCTCCGACTATGTCCTGGCCGATTACGGTACCGGCGCCATCATGTGCGTGCCGGCTCACGATGACCGCGACTGGGAATTCGCTAAGAAATTCGATCTGCCGATCATCCCCGTCATCAGCCCCGACGGAGGTGAGGTGGATGTGAGCGAAGGTGCCTACACGGCGGCTGTCGGCACGATGATCAATTCCGGCGACTGGAACGGGATGAAGAGCGAGGATTTGAAGCGCGAAGCGCCCGCCATGATCGAGAAGGCCGGCTACGGCCGCAAGACCACGAATTACAAGCTGCGCGACTGGGTCTTCTCCAGACAGCGCTACTGGGGCGAGCCGATCCCGATCGTACACTGCGCCAAGTGCGGCGCTGTGGCGGTACCGGAGGAGGAACTGCCGGTCGTGCTGCCCGATGTGAAAAGCTATCAGCCCACGGATACGGGCGAATCGCCGCTTGCGGCCATCGATGAGTGGGTCAACACGACCTGTCCGCAGTGCGGCGGCCCCGCAAAGCGCGAGACCAACACGATGCCGCAGTGGGCCGGATCCTCCTGGTATTTCCTGCGCTACATCGATGTGAAGAACGATAAGGCTCTGGTGGACCGCGCAAAGGCGGATGCGATGCTTCCCGTGGACATGTACATCGGCGGCGTGGAGCACGCGGTGCTGCACCTGCTCTATGCGCGCTTCTATACCAAGTTCCTCTACGACATCGGCGTGGTGGGCTTTGAGGAGCCGTTTAAGAAGCTCTTTAACCAGGGCATGATCCTGGGTCCCAAGGGCGTCAAGATGAGCAAGTCCCTGGGCAATGTGGTCTCGCCGGACGACATGATCCGCGACTACGGCTGCGATTCCCTGCGCATGTACGAGCTCTTCATCGGGCCGCCTCAGCAGGATTCCGCCTGGGACGAGCGCGGGATCGACGGCGTCTTCCGTTTCCTCGTGCGCTTCTGGAAGATGGTCAACGAGAATCTGGAGAAGGATGTGCAGGAGACAGAAGAACTGGTGCGCCTGCGCCATCAGCTGATCCACACGATCTCTTCGAGACTGACCTCGTTCCAGTTGAATACGGTGGTCTCCGGCTTTATGGAATTCAACAACAAGTTCGTCGAGCTGACGCAGAAGGGCGGCGTGGACAAAGAGACCCTCAGGGTCTTCGTGCAGCTGATGGCACCTTTCGTGCCGCATCTGGCCGAGGAACTGTGGGAGCGGCTCGGCGGAACGGACAGCGTTTTCCATTCCGTATGGCCCACCGCGGATGAGGCGGCCATGCAGGAGAATACCCGCGAGATCGCGGTACAGGTCAACGGCAAGGCCAAAGCGGTCATCAACATCCGCGTGGATGCGGACAAGGAGACCGTCATCGCGCAGGCCAAAGAGGCGCTTGGCGCGAAGCTTGCCGGCACGGTCGTCAAGGAGATCTACGTGCCCGGCAAGATCGTCAATATCGTGGTAAAGCCGTAAGGAGGTCCATGGGCTTTTTCATCACACAGGCCAGAGGGGAGGACGAGCAGATCCGGTATCACCGCTCGACGCCCAACGGGGAATACATCGTCATGGATACGACGATGCAGGGAGAGCGGGTGAGACTCCTGCTCGTGGACGGGATACAGGAATCATCGACGCATCTCGATCCGGAGCGGAAGTATGAACCGCTTTTCCGCTATCTGGTCTTTTTGCAGCAGATCGTGGAGCAGCATCCGGATCCGAAGAACGTCCTGCTGATCGGCGGGGCGGGCTTCTCCTATCCCAAGCTGTTTTTCTCCTCCGGACAGACGGGGGAACTGACCGTGGTCGAGATGGACGAACGGATGATCCGGCTCGCGAGACGCTGGTTCTACCTGAACGATCTGGAAAAGGAGTACGATCTTGTCCGGACGGGGCGGCTGAAGATCTGCTGCGATGAGGGCATGCATTTCCTCAAGCATACGGACCGGAAATGGGATGTGATCCTCAATGATGCCTATCTGGGCAATGTGCCCGATCAGGGGCTTCTGTCCGATGAGGGGATTGCCCTGTGCAAATCCCATCTGGCTCCGAAGGGAATCCTGGCGGTGAATATCATCACGTCGTTGGCCGGTCCGGACTGTATGCGCGGGATCATGGCAAGAGGCCGCTTCGGCACATATTTCAACAATGCAACTCTCTATCCCTGTGATCCGGCGCGTCCTGCCGGAGAGAAGCAGAACTGCATGCTGGTGGGCTGGTGACGGGCATGATCCCCCGGGCGCTGCAGATCGCGATCGCATTTCTGTTCGGTCTCTTATTCGGTTCCTTTTACAATTGCATGGCCATGCGGATCGTGCGCGGGCAGAACTGGGTGAGCGACAGGAGCCGCTGTCCGCATTGTGCGCATGAACTGGGAGCGGCGGATCTGATCCCTCTTGTGAGTTTTGGTCTGACCCGGGGAAAGTGCCGTTACTGCAACGAGCGGATCTCCCTGCGCTATCCCGTGACGGAACTTCTCTTCGGCTGTATCACGGCACTCATCATGTGGCGCTTCGGCCTGTCATTTAATACCGTCCGATATTTTATCTTTGCCGGTGCGCTCTTTGTGCTGACCCTCACCGATCTGGAGGAGCGGCTCATCCCCAACGGCTGTATCCTGGCGGCACTGATCGGCTGGGCCGCGACAGAACCGTGGCTTTTTGTATCCGTGCGGGATCTGCTGACGCATATCGGTGCGATGGCGGGCTTTGTCATCGCGATCCTCGCTGTCGTCTTCGTCATGGACCGGATCCTGAAGAAGGACAGCATGGGGGGCGGGGATGTGAAACTTATCGGCGTCCTGGCGCTCTATCTGGGCCCTGTATCGATGATGTTCGCGCTGTTCTTCTCCTGCATGCTGGGGATCGGTTATGCCGTCCTTGCCCGCCGCTTCCGCCGCGGCGAAGCGGTCGCGTTCGGCCCGTGCCTGTCCGCCGCCGGCTTTCTCATGGCCATCTTCGGCGATCCTCTCGTAAATTGGTACTTATCATTCCTGATGGTGTGAATCTCTCCTGAGACCGGAAAGTATCAGTTTACACCGCATAAGTGTAAGACCGCACCCTTGCGGAGCAGGCGCGAAGAGAGTATAATACAGCCCGTTGGTCGTACAGGTGCCAAGGGAGAGGAAGCCATGAAACAGGATAACGAGGCCTTTTTCAGCCGGCCGGTCACATTAAACGAGCATAACAATCTGCTGCAGATCGAGGAACACATGTACATTCTCGACGATGTCGAGAAGCCCAACGTGTTCCGTAATATGTTCCCCTACGAGGAGATCCCCAAGATCCCCTTCAATGACCGGATCGTGCCGCACAACATGCCCAGGGAGATCTGGATCACGGATACCACCTTCCGTGACGGGCAGCAGTCCCGTGCGCCGTATACCGCGGACCAGATCCTGCACATCTATGACGAACTGCACCGCCTCGGCGGTCCCAAGGGACTGATCCGTCAGAGCGAATTCTTCCTGTACAGCAAGAAAGACCGCGAAGCCGTTGACCGGTGTCTGAACCGCGGCTATGAATTCCCGGAAGTCACAAGCTGGATCCGTGCGAGCGAGGAGGATTTCAAACTCGTCAAGGAGATCGGCATGAAGGAGACGGGCATCCTCGTGTCCTGTTCCGACTATCACATCTTCCTGAAACTCAAGATGACGAGAAGACAGGCGATGGAGCATTATCTCTCTGTGATCCGTTCCTGCCTGGAGGAGGGGATCAGCCCCCGGTGCCATCTCGAGGACATCACACGGGCGGATATCTACGGCTTTGTCGTGCCGTTCTGTATCGAACTCATGAAGCTCAAGGATGCCTACGGGATCCCGGTCAAGGTGCGTGCCTGCGACACCATGGGCTACGGCGTGAATTTCCCCGGCGCGGTCATCCCGCGAAGCGTCCAGGGTATCATCTACGCGATCCATACCAACGGCGGCGTGCCGAGCGACCTCATCGAATGGCACGGACACAACGATTTCTACAAGGCGGTGACCAATTCCACCACGGCCTGGCTCTACGGCTGCGCATCGGTGAACACCTCGCTCTTCGGCATCGGGGAGCGCACCGGCAATACGCCGCTGGAGGCCATGGTCTTTGAGTATGCCCAGTTAAAAGGCACGCTCGACGGCATGGATACGACGGCCATCACGGATCTGGCCGAGTACTACGAGCGGGAGATCGGCCACAGCATCCCGCCGAACACACCTTTTGTGGGAAAGAACTTCAATGTGACCAGAGCCGGTATCCATGCGGACGGACTGTTAAAGAACGAGGAGATCTACAACATCTTCGATACGGAAAAATTCCTGAACCGCCCGCCGGTGAGCGCCGTGTCCAACACCTCGGGACTTGCCGGGATCGCGCACTGGATCAACAGGCATTATCATCTGGAGGGCGACGCCCTCATGGAGAAGACATCACCGCTCGTCGCCGAGGTCAAGGCCTGGGTGGACGAGGAGTACGCCGGCGGCCGTGTGACCATCATGACGGACGCCGAACTGGAGGACCGCGTGGAAGCGGCGGAAAAGAAGCTGGGGATCAGCCTGCTGAAAAAGAACGCGGAAAAGAAGTAAGACCGGGATCTGCGGATCCTGCCGGAGAGAGGGGAAACAAAGATGGCAAAGATCGAGATGAAAACACCGCTCGTGGAGATGGACGGCGATGAGATGACCAGGATCCTCTGGGCGCTCATCAAGGAGAAGCTGCTTTTGCCGTATGTCGATCTGAAGACGGAGTACTATGACCTCGGTCTGAAACACCGGGATGAGACGGACGATCAGGTGACGGTCGATTCCGCGGAGGCGACGAAGCGGCTGGGCGTTGCCGTGAAATGTGCCACTATCACACCGAATGCCGACCGTGTGAAGGAATATGACCTGAAGGAGATGTGGAAATCCCCCAACGGAACGATCCGCGCGATCCTCGACGGTACGGTTTTCCGGACGCCCGTCACGGTGGCCGGGATCGAGCCCTGTGTGAAGAACTGGGAGAAGCCCATTACACTGGCGCGTCACGCTTACGGCGATGTTTACAAGAATGTGGAGATGGCGGTCCCGGGTCCCGGGAAGGCCGAGCTGGTCTACACCGATGCGCAGGGGAACGAGACGCGAAAGCTCATTCAGGAATTCAGGGGCGCCGGTGTCGTGCAGGGTGTGCACAATCTGGACGCTTCGATCGAGAGCTTTGCCCGCGCCTGCTTCCAGTTTGCGCTCGATGAGAAGAAGGAGCTGTGGTTCGGGACCAAGGATACGATCAGCAAGACCTATGACGCACGGTTCAGGGAGATCTTTGACCGGGTCTATGAGGCGGATTACAAGGCAAAGTTTGAAGCGGCCGGCATCACCTATTTCTACACGCTGATCGATGACGCGGTCGCGCGCATCATGAAATCCCGCGGCGGGATGATCTGGGCCTGCAAGAACTACGACGGGGATGTGATGAGCGATATGGTCTCCTCGGCCTTCGGCTCCCTGGCCATGATGACCTCCGTTCTGGTATCTCCCGCGGGAGTTTACGAATACGAGGCGGCGCACGGAACGGTGCAGCGGCATTACTACAGGCATCTCAAGGGGGAGGAAACCTCCACGAATCCGGTCGCGACGATCTTTGCCTGGACGGGGGCTTTGAGAAAGCGCGGGGAACTCGACGGTCTCGCAGAGCTGCAGGCCTTTGCCGACAGGCTCGAGCGTGCGACGCTTGAGACGATCGAGAGCGGCGTCATGACCAAAGATCTCGCGCTCATCACGACGCTGCCGGTGGAGCGGGTCACCGTGAAGAACACGGAGGCGTTCATCGACGCGATCGCTGAGAGGCTGTAAGCCTCACATACTCAGGGTTTCCCAGAGCTCGTACAGTTCCTCCAGTCTGGCCCTGACCGCTTCCTGCTCGTCTGACAGTTTTCTCAGCCGGGCGAGGTCCGTGCCGACCTCCGGCAGGGAGAGTTCCGCGTCGATCGCGGTATTCCTCTCTTCCAGCTGAGCGATCTCTTCCTCACACTTTTTCAGTTCGTTTTCCCGGCGGCGCTGTTCTTTCTGCGCTTCCTTCTGCGCCTGCCAGTCTGTTCTGCCATCTGCTCCCGGCACAGCGTTTCCCGATCCCGTTATACCGCCATCCGGCGCGGCAGTACCCTTCGAACCCGGTGATGCTGAACTTCCGGTGCCGTTCTCCGTGCGCAGTCCGGCCATCCGCTCCTCGCGGTGGGCGGCGTAATAGTCATAGTCACCGATGTAGTTCACCAGCTGCTTTCCGGTCAGATCCAGGATCCGCGTGGCAGTGCGGTTGATGAAGTACCGGTCGTGGCTCACGTAAAGGACGGTGCCGGTGTAGCTGCGGACCGCCTCCTCCAGGATCTCCTTGCTCGTAATGTCCAGATGGTTCGTCGGCTCGTCCAGCAGCAGGAGATTGGCTTTGGAGAGCATGAGTTTCAAGAGGGACAGACGTCCCTTTTCGCCGCCGGAGAGATCCTTTACCCGTTTGAACACATCGTCTCCCGTGAAGAGGAAGGCGGCGAGTTTTGTGCGGATCTCCGTGTTGTTCATATCCGGATGGGCGTCGGAGATCTCGTCAAAGAGCGTGTTCTCATCATGGAGCACATGATGCTCCTGGTCATAATAGGCGATCTTCACGCGGACACCCGGCGTGATGCTGCCCTGATCCGGCGGCAGCAGATGATTGATGATCTTTAAGAGGGTGGTCTTGCCGGTGCCGTTGTCACCGATGATGGCCACGTGTTCCCCGCGTTTGAGCTCAAAGGACAGATCGGAGAAGAGGAGCTGCTCGCCGAAGCTCTTTTTTAACCCCGTTACTGAGAGCACATCATTGCCGCTCTCCACGGAGGGCGTAAGAGTCAGATGCATGTCGTCGCGCGCTTCGGTCGGCTTCTCAAGCACCTCGATCCGGGCGAGCATCTTCTCGCGGCTCTCCGCGCGCTTGATGGATTTCTCCCGGTTGTAGGACTTGAGCTTTGCGATGACCTCCTCCTGGTGTCTGATCTCCCGCTGCTGGTTCATCCAGGCATGGAGGGCATCTTCCCTCGCTTTGGCCTTTTTCTCCGCGTAGGCGCTGTAGTTGCCGTTCCACACGGTGAACCGCGTCCGGTCGATCTCCGCTACGCGTGTCACGATGCGGTCCAGGAAATAGCGGTCATGGGAGACGATGAGGACGGCACCGGGGAACCCTCTGAGATACCCCTCGAGCCACTCGATGGCATGCATATCCAGATGGTTGGTCGGCTCATCGAGGATGATCAGATCGTTCTTCTTTAACAGGAGCTTGCCGAGAGCGACCCTTGTCTTCTGGCCGCCGGAGAGGGTGGAGATCTGTTTGCCGAATTCCTCGTCGGAGAAGCCGAGTCCGCGGGCGACTCCGGTGACCTCGCCGCGCAGGCCGAAGCCGTTCTCCCTGGAGAACAGATCGTTCAGACGGTCATGCTCCTCCACGGCGGATAACAGGGCATCCCCCGTCAGGCGCCCCATCTCTTCCTCCAGCGCCCTGAGCCGCGCCTCGGCATCCAGCAGCTCTTTCTTTGCCCCGAGGAGCTCGTCGTAGATCGTGTTGGCACTGTCGATATTCTGCTCTTGGGCAAGATACCCCATCCGCAGATCCCTGGCGAGGACGACCTGCCCCGAATCGGCTTCCAGTGCGCCCGTGAGGATCTTCAGGAGCGTGGTCTTGCCGGCGCCGTTGGCGCCCACGATCGCGACTCTGTCACGCGGCTCCATGCGGAAGGATACATCCTTCAGGATGGGGACCTCGTTAAATTCTTTGCAAATGTTGCTGCATTCAAGGATATTCATGTCATTTATTGTCCGGAGGCAGAGAATTCATGTATAATCATGAAGGTAATGCGTTACAGTCACAGCCCGTTCGGGTTTGTACGGACCGCCCATCATCATAACAGGATGGCGCGGGATTGGCAAGATTTCGGGACACGGGGGACACATGTCGGATCAGACCGGACAGGATACCATCCACTACGACAGATATTACGGGAGTCTCGCGGCGATGCGGGCGCGGTTTGACAGAAGGGCACGGCGGGACGCCTTTTCCGGCGGCACCGCGGAGGAGTTCGAAATATGGCGGGAGCGGAGCCGTGCAACGCTCACGTCGCTTCTCGGGCTGGACCGTATGGAACGCTGCGGCGGGGATGCCGTTGTGGACGGGGAAGTGTATCTCCCCGCGGAGGAGGGCGGCTTCGCGCTCAGACGGGAGCATTGCATCCTGCAGACGGAGCCCGGGATCTATATGCCGTTCTATCTCTTTATTCCGGAGTACGGAGAGAACACGCCGGATCCTGCCGGTGACACACCGCAGATCTTTCTCGCGCTTCCCGGGCATCAGGGCGCCGGCAAGGAGAGTGTAGCGGGACGCGGGGAATTCCCGGCCGTGGCAGCGGCGATCGACAGGTTTCAGTATGACTACGGCCTGCGGCTGGCCCGGATGGGATTTGTCACGGCCTGCCCCGACTGCAGGGGCTTTGGCGAGCGCCGGGATGAGGCCGCGCAGGGGGATGGGAGAGAGAAGTTCCTGAGCTGTTCCTGTTTCCACCTTTCCCATATGGCGGAGGGCCTCGGACAGACCGTCTGCGGGATGCTTGTCTGGGATGCGATGCGGCTGATCGATCATCTGACGGAGCGGGGCAGCAGGGAGGGCTGGCGGACCGGCTGCATCGGCTGCGTCGGGTTTTCGGGCGGCGGCATGCAGACCCTGTGGACTTCCGCGCTGGATGACCGCGTCACTTATACCCTGATCAGCGGGTATCTGTACGGTTACAGGGATTCCCTGCTCACGCTGAACGGCAACTGCAGCTGCAACTATATCCCGCATCTGTGGGAGCATTTCGATATGGGCGATATCGCTTCCCTCATCGCGCCGGGGACGCTCCTCGTGCAGTCATGCAGGGAGGATCACTTAAACGGTCCCCGCGGACTGGACAATGTCACCGAACAGATGGAGACCGTCCGGGCCGCCTACCGGCTGTTCGGTGCCGAAGACGCGCTGTTCCATGATGTCTGCCCCGGCGGCCACTGCTTTCATCCGGAGATTCTTGACCGCATCCCGCGTATAGTTCATAATGGTAGGGATGTAAAGAGGTGTTCATGAAGAAGATTGCGGTTTTTCTCGACAATGCGTCGAATCATGCCATATTTTCCAGGATCTCGGGACTGTTCTGGACCGTATATGAGGAGAGTCTGGATTATTCCATCAGCCTCTTCCGCAGCCGCGGCGCCTGGAAATTCGACGAGATGTACAATCTGGGAGAATACAACATCTTCCGTCTGCCGGATCTGTCGGCATATGACGGCTTCGTCATCATCTTTAACGATCTCTCCGAAGAACGCAGGGAATTCGCCGGCTACAAGGCCTGCCATGAGGTGATCGACCGGATCAGGGCGACCGGCAAGCCCGCGATCTCCATCGGCACCCGTATTGAGGGCATGCACCATGTGGGGATCGATAATTATGCCTCCATGACCGCCATGGTCCGCCACCTGACGGAGACACACCGGGCACACGATTTCTGGTTCCTCATGGGACCGGAGGAGCACGTGGAATCCAGACAGCGCGCCCGTGCCATCATGGATTATCTGGCGGAGCGGGATGATACGGATCACAGTGACCGTTTCTATTATGAGGGATTTGATCCTTCCTGCGGGGAAAGAGGCTTCCGCGCGATGCTGGACCGGTTCGGCACGCTGCCCGATGCCATCGTCTGCGCCAACGATCATATCGCCATCGGCGCTTGCACGGAGGCGGCTAAGCACGGGTTCACCGCACCGGCGGATTTTCTGATCACGGGCTTTGACAACATCGATATGGCGGCCTGTCATACGCCGGCTCTCACCACGATCGACCAGCACTGGCCGGAGCTTGGCCGTGTATGTATCGAGTATTTCAAGGCGGTGTTTGCCGGGGAGGATTTTCCCGAGTCCACGCCTGTCTATACGCAGATGATCCGCAGACAGAGCTGCGGCTGTGAGATGCGCACGCCGGATGAGGCCGCGGAACTGTTCAATGCCAGTATCCGCAGGGATATGGAGATGGAGAGCTTCAGCAGACAGCTCATCCGTCTGGAGGGCGATCTGCGTCTGTGCGGCACGGTGCGGGAGATCGGCGAGGCCTATGCCCAGATGATCCCGTTCCTGCGCTGTGCATCGATCCATCTGGTCCTGGACAGGCGTTTCTATTCCGAACGGGAGCAGACGGAGCTCCTGAAGAAAGGGAGCCGGCACCGGGATACGGGGGAGGGACTGTTCCTGACCGAGGGGTATCCGCCGCAGATGGTGCTGGCCTTTACCTGCAGAGCCGGCGGCGTCACGGACGCCGATGTGCCCGTTTCCAGGATGTATGACAGCTACGGTTTCCTGCCGGCACCCAAGGATGCGCTTTTCCTGCCGGTCCATTTTGCGGAATATACGGTGGGGTATCTCGTTATCGTACACGCGGAATACCTGATCCGCAACGCGTTTTCGGTCCGGGCGATCCAGATGCTGCTGTCCGCGATCGAGAACTGCTATGTCCACACCCGTCTGCAGTCTGCGAACGATCTGCTCTCCCGGGCATCCATCACGGATGCCATGACCGGTTTCTATAACCGGATGGGATATCAGGAGGTGGCGCTCTCCCGGTTTCAGGAGTATTGTGAGCAGGGGCAGGATGTGACGATCCTCTTTGCCGATATGGACGGGCTGAAGAAACTCAATGACCAGTGCGGGCATGAGGCCGGCGACTATGCGATCGTGGCGGTGGCGCAGGCCATCCGCAGGATCTGCCCCAAGAAGGCGACGGTGGCACGTATGGGCGGGGATGAATTCCTGATCATGCTGCCGGAAACGGATGAAGCGCGTGTGGAGGAACTGATCGCACAGATCGAAGCGGAGATCCCCAGGACCGAAGCGGCGAAGAAACTGCCCTATCCTCCGGGGATCAGCATCGGTCATGTGCGCACGGATGCTTCCTCGAGGAAGACGCTGGATCAGTATGTGCACCTGTCCGATGAACTCATGTACGAAGTAAAAAGGCGGCATAAGGCGCGTCAGAAGCAGGGAGGGACGGCATGAAAAAACTCAATATGACGGAGAAGATCTCCTACGGTCTCGGAGCGGTCGGCAAGGATATGGTCTACATGCTCTCCGCCAGTTACATCCTGTATTACTACCAGGATCTGCTCGGGGTGCCGGCGGCGGCCATGGGAGCGATCCTGCTGGCGGCCAGGATCTTTGACGCCTTCAACGACCCCGTCATGGGTCTGCTGGTGGCAAAGACGAGGACCCGGTGGGGACGGTTTCGGCCCTGGCTTTTCATCGGGACCCTGACCAATGCCGTGGTACTCTACCTGATGTTTGCGGCACCGCCGGCTTTGGACGGCGCGGGGCTTACGGCCTACGCGGCCGTCACCTATATCCTCTGGGGCGTGACCTATACGATGATGGACATCCCGTATTGGTCGATGATCCCCGCCTTTACCGAGGGCGGCAGCGAGCGGGAAGGTCTCTCGACGCTGGCCCGCAGCTGCGCCGGCGTGGGCAGTGCGATCGTCACCATTGTCACGATGATGGCCGTGCACGCGATCGGAGGCGCCGATGAGGTGACGGGCTTTAAGTGGTTTACCCTGATCATCTCGGTCCTGTTTGTCATCCTGATCGGGATCACCTGTGTGAATGTCAGGGAGAAGGCCACGGTGGACATGGATTCCCCGTCGGTGGGGGCCATGTTCAAGGCTCTGCTGCAGAATGATCAGGCCATGACCGTTGTGCTCGCCATCGTGCTCATCAACACCTCCATCTACATCACCTCCAATCTGGTCATTTACTTCTTCAAATACGATTTCGGCGGGACGGGATGGTTCAACAGCTATACGCTCTTTAACACCTTTGGCGGCGGGATCCAGATCCTGGCCATGATGCTGTTCTACCCGGTGCTCCGGAAGTTCTTCTCCAACACCAGGATCTTCTACATCAGTCTGGGGATGGCGATCGCGGGGTACGCGGCTCTGCTTCTGATCGCCTTTACGGCGATGAACAATGTCTTCGTGCTCTTTATCCCCGCGTTCTTCATTTTCGGCGCCAACGGGATCCTGAGCGTGCTGACGACCGTGTTCCTCGCCAATACGGTGGATTACGGCGAACTGAAGAATAAGCGCCGCGATGAGTCGGTCATCTTTTCCATGCAGACCTTTGTGGTCAAGCTTGCGAGCGGTGTGGCGGTCTTTATCGCCTCCCTCGCGCTGCAGGTCTTCAACCTGAGCAGTGCGGAGACCACGGAAGCGGATAAGCTCATCGATTTCTCCGCTGCGGTGGCCGCCTCCTCAAGGGTGGGGCTTCGCATGACCATGACGCTCATTCCCATTGCGGGGCTTTTTGTCGCCATATTCTGGTTTAAGAAACGGTTCATCCTGACGGAGGCCAAGGTTCAGGAGATCGCGGAGCAGGTCAGAGCTGCCCGCGGGGAATAAACAGCAAACAGAGAGGAAGAACAAATGCCACAGAGAAATGACATCCACAAGGTACTGATCATCGGTTCCGGTCCCATTGTGATCGGACAGGCCTGCGAATTCGACTATTCCGGGACGCAGGCATGCAAGGCGCTCAGAAGCCTCGGCTATGAGATCGTTCTGGTCAATTCCAATCCGGCCACGATCATGACGGATCCCGAGATGGCGGACCACACGTACATCGAGCCCCTCAATGCCGAGCGCGTCGCGGCGGTCATCGAGAAGGAGCGGCCGGATGCCCTCCTGCCCAATCTGGGCGGACAGTCGGGGTTAAACCTCGCCGCCGAGCTCTACAAGAAGGGGATCCTGGATATGTACGGGGTCAAGGTCATCGGCGTGCAGGTCGACGCGATCGAGCGCGGCGAGGACCGGATCGAATTCAAAAAGACCATGGACGCGCTGGGGATCGAGATGGCGAGGAGCCAGGTGGCCTACAGCGTGGAAGAAGCTTTAAAGATCGCGGACGAGCTGCATTATCCGGTGGTCCTGCGCCCGGCCTACACGATGGGCGGCACCGGCGGTGGTCTGGTCTATAACCGCGACGAGTTAAAGACCGTCTGCGAGCGCGGCCTGCAGGCCTCCCTGATCCATCAGGTCCTGGTCGAGGAGTCGATCCTGGGCTGGGAGGAGCTGGAGTTGGAGGTGGTCCGCGACAAGGACAACAACATGATCACGGTCTGCTTCATCGAGAATGTCGACCCGGTCGGCGTGCACACCGGAGATTCCTACTGCACGGCCCCCATGCTCACGATCGATGAGGATCTGCAGAAGGAGCTGCAGCGGCAGGCCTATGCCATCGTGGAGCACATCGGGGTCATCGGCGGCACCAATGTGCAGTTCGCGCATGACCCGGTCAGCGGGCGTGTGATCGTCATTGAGATCAATCCCAGGACTTCCCGTTCCTCGGCACTGGCCTCCAAGGCCACGGGCTTCCCGATCGCTCTGGTTTCCGCCAAACTCGCCACCGGACTCACATTGGCGGAGCTTACGGATTCCCGCTTCGGCACGCTGGACAAGTATGTCCCGAACGGGGACTTTGTCGTCGTGAAATTTGCGCGCTGGGCATTTGAGAAATTCCACGGCGTCGAGGATAAGCTGGGGACGCAGATGCGCGCCGTCGGCGAGGTGATGAGCATCGGCAAGAATTACAAGGAGGCTTTCCAGAAGGCGATCCGTTCCCTGGAAAAAGACCGTTACGGTCTGGGCTTCGTGAAGAACTTCCACGAACTGCCTGTCGAAGACCTGAAGCGCCTCCTCATCGATGCGAGCTCCGAGCGGCACTTTGTTCTCTATGAGGCGCTGCGCAAGGGCGTGAGCATCGATGAACTCTTTGAGATCACCAAGGTGAAGCATTACTTCCTGGAGCAGATGAAGGAACTGGTGGATGAGGAGGAGGAGATCCTGACGCACAAGGGACAGCTCCCGCCGGATGAACTCCTCGTAAAGGCGAAGAGGGACGGCTTCTCCGACCGGTATCTGGCTATGATCCTGGGGATCTCCGAGGATGAGATCAGGAACAGGAGAGAGGCGCTGGGCGTGACTGAGACCTGGGATTATGTGCATGTCTCGGGGACCGAGGACAGCGCGTATTATTATTCCACCTACAAGGAGAACGCGGAGAACCGCTTGCCGCGTGAGGAACAGGCGCCGGAGCGCGGCAAGGTCATGATCCTCGGCGGCGGCCCCAACCGGATCGGGCAGGGCATCGAATTCGACTACTGCTGCGTGCATGCCGCGAAATCCCTCAAGGCGCTGGGTTTTGAGACCATCATCGTCAACTGCAATCCGGAGACCGTGTCCACGGACTATGATACCTCGGACAAGCTCTATTTCGAGCCGCTCACGCTGGAGGACGTGCTCTCGATCTACCGCAGGGAGAAGCCGGTCGGCGTCATCGCGCAGTTCGGCGGACAGACTCCCTTAAATCTGGCTGCCAAGCTGGAAAAAGAGGGCGTGAAGATCCTCGGGACCACGCCGGAGGTCATCGATCTGGCGGAGGACAGGGACCGCTTCCGCGCCGTCATGGAGAAGCTCGGGATCCCGATGCCGGAAGCCGGCATGGCGACCACCGTGGAGGAGGCTAAGGCCGTTGCGGCGAAGATCGGCTATCCCGTCATGGTCCGTCCCTCCTATGTGCTCGGCGGGCGCGGGATGGAGATCGTCCGCAGCGAGGACGCGATCGAGGCCTATATGAAAGCCGCTGTCGGTGTCACGCCCGACCGTCCCATCCTGATCGACCGTTTCCTGCATAACGCGATGGAATGCGAAGCGGATGCCATCTGCGACGGAGAGAACGCATATGTGCCCGCGGTCATGGAGCATATCGAACTGGCCGGCATCCATTCTGGCGACAGCGCCTGCATCCTGCCTTCCAGACATATCCCGGAGGATCTGCTGCAGACGATCCGCGAATACACCCGCAGGAGCGCCGTGGAGATGCATGTGGTCGGTCTCATGAACATGCAGTATGCGATCGAGGACGGACGTGTCTTCGTGCTGGAAGCCAATCCGCGCGCTTCCCGTACCGTTCCGCTCGTTTCCAAGGTCTGCGGGATCCGCATGGTGCCGCTGGCCGTGGATATCATCACCGGTCCTCTCACGGGACGACCGTCCCCGCTGAAGGACCTCGGGGAGCGGAAGATCCCGTATTACGGCGTCAAGGAGGCGGTGTTCCCCTTCAATATGTTCCCGGAGGTGGATCCCGTGCTCGGACCCGAGATGCGCTCCACCGGCGAGGTGCTGGGGATCGCGGAGACGACCGGAGAGGCCTTCTTCAAGGCCGAGGAGGCGGCAAAGTCAACGCTGCCCACGGAGGGGGCCGTGCTGATCTCCGTCAACAGCGAGGATAAGCCCGATGCGGCCGAGATCGCAAGGAGCTTCCATGAGGACGGCTTTACGATCCTCGCGACCGGCAGGACCTGCGATCTGATCGAGCAGGCGGGGATCCCGGTGCAGCGTGTCAAGAAGAGCTACGAGGGCAGGCCCAATGTACAGGATATGATCACCAACGGGGAGATCGACCTCATCGTCAATTCTCCCATCGGGGACGGGGCGGAGCATGATGATAGCTATCTGAGGAAGGCCGCGATCAAGGCAAGGATCCCGTATGTGACCACCATTGCCGCGGCAAGGGCGGCAGCAGAGGGGATCCGGCAGATCCGTTCCGCGAAGACCTCCGCGCTGAGATCGCTGCAGGAATGGCATTCCGAGATCGGTTGACAAATGATAAAAAAATTGTAAAATTTTTGTTGTTGTTGCGGCTTATGTTGCAAAAAAGGAGGAGAGAAAAAACATGTTAGAGCGATGGTTTAAGTTAAAGGAGCACGGAACCGATGCGCGCACCGAGATCGTGGCCGGTCTGACCACCTTCCTGTCCATGGCGTACATCCTGGCGGTGAACCCGAACATCCTGAGCGAGGGCGGCATGAACCGCGGCGGTGTCTTTGTGGCGACGGCGCTCGCTTCCGCACTGGCAACCTTTGTCATGGCATTCCTTGCCAATTACCCGATCGCTCTTTCGGCGGGTCTCGGCCTCAATGCCTATTTCGCCTACACGGTCTGCCTGGGAGAACTGGGCGGCGAGCCGGATGCGTTCAAGGTCGCTCTGACGGCGGTCTTTGTGGAAGGTATCATCTTCATCATCCTTTCCCTGTTTAAGGTCCGTGAAGAGATCATCAACGGCATCCCTTCCAACCTGAAGAACGGCATCACGGTCGGTATCGGCCTCTTCATCGGCTTCATCGGCCTGCGCGGTGCCAACATCGTGATCCCCAGCGGATCGACGACGGTCGAGCTCGGCTCCTTTGCCGATCCCGGCATGACTCTTGCGCTGATCGGCTTCATCATCATCCTGGTACTGGTCTATTATAAGGTCAAGGGTGCGGTCCTCATCGGCATCCTGGCGACCTGGGTCCTGGGCATGATCGCGGAAGCGGCCGGCTGGTATGTGGTGGATCCCGCGGCGGGTGTCTACAGCGTATTCCCGAGTTTCTCCGAGGGCTTCATGCAGCTGGGCGGCATCTCCGAGACCGCTTTCAAACTCGACTTCGCATGGGTGGGAGCACATTTCATCCAGTTCGTCGCCATTGTTTTCGCATTCCTGTATGTGGATCTCTTTGACACGATCGGCACGGTCGTGGGTGTCGCCGACAAGGCGGGCCTGCTGGATAAGGACGGCAAGCTCCCCCGCGCCGGCAAGGTCCTGATGGCGGACGCCATCGGTACCACGGCGGGTGCTCTGCTCGGTACCTCCACCGTCACTTCCTTTGTGGAATCCAGCGCGGGCGTTGCGGAAGGCGGCAAGACCGGTCTCACGGCGCTGACCACCGGCATCATGTTCCTGGTAGCCCTCGTGCTGTCCCCGATCTTCCTCGCGATCCCCGGCTTTGCCACGGCTCCGGCCCTGATCTATGTCGGCATGCTGATGATCAGCTCCGCGAAGAACATCAAGTTTGACGGCGAGATCGCCGATGTGGCGGGTGCCTACATGGCCATCATCATGATGCCTCTTTCCTACTCCATCGCGACCGGCATCATGTTCGCGGTGCTGACCTGGGTCATCGTCAAGGTGTTCGAGCGCAAGGCCAAGGATGTGAGCCCTGTTATGTGGGTCGTAGCCATCCTCTTCCTGCTCAGGATCGTGACACTGGTAACGAACTTCCAGTAAGAGGAGAAGTGCGCGTCCGGACAGGACAACCAAGAAAACAGTCAAGCGGGAACGCAGGGCGGAAACGCCTTGCGTTCCTTTTCTTGTGCCTGTTTTTGCCGGCTGCCGCGGCGGGATGTGCGGGGCGGTCCGCGGACCCGGAAGCGGAGCCGGCCCAGACCCTGACGGTGCCCGTTCTTGAGCCGCTGCCGGAGGAACCGGCACCTGCCCCCGCCGAAACGCAGGAGGAACTGACGCCGGAGGAACGGCTGCAGAGAGATCTGGAGAAGGGACAGATCCCCTGGGCCGATGCGCCGCGGATCGGTGACAGGGATTCCCTGATCCGGTATATGCGGCGGGTGCGGGATCATCATCTGACGGAAGCTCCCGTCATCTATACGGACGGCTATATGGCGGATTATGAAGAGATCCTGAGGGCCGTCAATCTGGCCTACATCGATTTCGAGATCCGTTCCGAGGAAAAGGATTCCAGACACGTCCTGTACATGCTCACCTACTATCCGGGCGACCGGGTGGCGCAGGCCTATCTGTCCGGGAATACGGACGGTCTCAACGAGGAGGAGCGGCTGCTGTATGACGATGCCGTGATCCTGATCGAGGAGGCGGCAAAACTCCCGAACGATCTCTACCGGGAGCTCTTCCTGCACGACCAGGTCATCGGCCGGGCGACCTATCATAACAGAAGGGAGCGGGTCGGAGTACCGCGTTTCTGCACTGCGGTGGGTGCCATGCTGGACGGGGAGGCCAACTGCCAGGGGTACGCGGACGCCTTTGCCATGCTGGGCACGATGGCGGGACTGCAGGTCGGCAGACAGTCGGGCTTTGCCGGGGACGATGAGCACATGTGGAACACGGTATTCCTGAACGGAAGATGGTATGCGCTGGACTGCACCTGGGACGACGCGTCCTATAATCTGGACGGCACGGAATATACGAGTTACGCGTATTTCAACGCACCGGAGGAGATCCTGTCGGCTACGCACAGCTGGGAGGACTATACCGTGGAACATCAGGTGACGGAGAGCCTGGCGGACGCGCCGGCGTATTTCTATCTCACGGAAGAGGCGACGGACACCTTTTTCGGGCATTACCATCAGACAATGGATCTGCTGGCCGCAGACGCGGCGGCCAGACTCTCCGACGGCGCACGCTATGTGTACAGCATGGCCCCGTCGGAACCGGACAGATTCCGGAAATATACCGATGTGGCGGAGACGGTGGACGCGAAACTGTCCGGACCGCTCGATTATGTGGTCATCCTGACGAACCGTGGCGGCTACAGCTTTGTGACCATCGATGCGGGGAGGCCGGAGCCTGCGGAGGGAGAGGAGACACAGAGCGGGATCAGCGGTCAGGAAGAGACGGAGAACCCCTGAAATTGGTTAAGCCCCGATCCGGGAATGACCGGACCGGGGCTTTGTTTTTGAGCTTGTGCTCGTGCCGAGTACCAAACTTGATGGTGCTATCATACAGGAAGAATGTGTCAGAATTGTGAACTTGTCCTAAAAGAAATCTAAAAGAAATCAAAAGAAAGACTAAAATCCCCGGAGAAAAATGCCGGAAATGCCGTCACGGCGTGCCCTTGCTATCCGGGGGGCATCGGTGTATGATAGGATACAGCGTCAAAACCGCGGGGAGCGGTTTTGGCGTACCCAGTCGTTTCAGATCAAAGGAGAGATTATGGCAGGTATCATCTTAACCGGCGACCGGCCGACCGGCCGCCTGCATGTAGGACATTATGTCGGTTCCCTCAGGCGCCGTGTGGAGCTGCAGAATTCCGGGAAGTATGACGAGATCTATATCATGATCGCGGATGCGCAGGCCCTGACGGATAACGCGAAGAATCCGTCCAAGGTGCGGGAGAACATCCTCGAGGTCGCGCTCGATTATCTGGCGGTGGGACTCGATCCGGAGAAGTCCACGCTGTTCATCCAGTCGCAGGTGCCGGAGCTTACGGAACTCAGTTTTTATTATATGAATCTCGTGACGGTCCCGAGGCTTCAGCGCAATCCGACGGTGAAAGCGGAGCTGGCGATGCGCGATTTCAAGAGCGAGGGCATCCCTGTGGGATTCTTCACCTATCCCATCTCCCAGGCGGCGGATATCACGGCTTTCCGGGCGACAACGGTGCCGGTGGGGGAGGATCAGGAACCGATGCTGGAGCAGTGCCGGGAGATCGTGCGTTCCTTTAACAACACCTACGGGGAGACCCTGACGGAGCCCGATATCATGCTGCCGGACAATGCCGCGTGCCTGAGGCTCCCGGGGATCGACGGCAAGGCCAAGATGAGCAAATCGCTCGGGAACTGCATCTATCTCGCGGAAGAGCCGGAGGAGATCAGGAAAAAGGTCATGAGCATGTTCACGGATCCCGATCATCTCCGTGTGGAGGATCCGGGGAAGACCGAGGGAAATCCCGTGTTCATTTATCTGGAGGCCTTCTCGAAGCCGGAGTATTTCGCCGAATTCTGCCCTGATTACAAGGATCTCTCCGAGATGAAGGCGCATTATGAGCGGGGCGGACTCGGTGATGTTAAGGTCAAGAAATTCCTGAACAGCTGCCTGCAGGCGGAACTGGAGCCGATCCGCAACCGCCGCAAAGAGTTCCAGAAGGATATCGGCTATGTCTATGAGGTCCTGCGGAAGGGAAGCGAAGTGGCGGAGCGCAAGGCGGCACAGACCCTGGCGGACGTCAAGGCGGCCATGAAGATCGATTATTTTGCGGACAGCAGCTTTATCGAGGCGCAGACCGAGAAATACCGGGAGGGACAGCAATGAAGAACATCCTGTTTGTCGCATCGGAGGGTGTACCTTTTATCAAGACCGGCGGTCTTGCGGATGTGGTCGGATCGCTGCCCAAGGAGATCGATAAGAAGTATTACGATGTCCGTGTGATCATCCCCAAATACCGCTGCATGAAGCAGGAGATGACGGACAAGCTGGAATACGTCACCAATTTCTACATGGATTTCCACTGGAAACGCGAGTACGTGGGCATCTTCAAGGCGGTGGTCGAAGGGATCACCTATTATTTCATCGACAATGAGTTTTACTTCAACGGCGACCGGCCCTACGGCGACGATGTGGTCTTTGAGATCGAGAAGTACACCTATTTCTCCAAGGCGGCGCTCTCGATCCTGCCGGTGATCGATTTCCGCCCCGATATCATTCACTGCCATGACTGGCAGACCGGGCTGATCCCTGTCTATCTCAAGGAGCGTTTCCAGGGGAACGAGTTCTACCGCGGGATCAAGGCGGTGATGACGATCCATAACCTGAAATTCCAGGGCAAGTGGGATATCGACACCGTGAAGGATATTACGGGGCTGCCGGATTATTATTTCACACCGGATAAGCTGGGCTTTTTCAAGGACGGCAATCTGTTAAAGGGCGGCCTTGTCTATGCCGATGCGATCACGACCGTGTCGGAGACCTACGCGGATGAGATCAAGATGCCCTTCTACGGCGAGGGGCTGGACGGGCTCCTCAGGGCGCGCAGCGGCGATCTCAGAGGCATCGTTAACGGGATCGACTATACGGATTTCAATCCGGAGACGGATAAGAATCTGGAGCATCCCTATAATCAGGTCAATTTCCGCAAGGAAAAGCTGCGCAACAAGACGGCGCTGCAGAAGGAACTGGGACTGGCCGTGGACGACAAGCGGATGATGATCGGCATCGTATCGCGCCTCACGGATCAGAAGGGATTCGACCTCATCGCCTACGTGATGGACGAGCTCTGTCACGATGCCGTGCAGATCGTGGTACTGGGCACCGGCGAGGATCAGTATGAGAACATGTTCCGGCATTTCGCCTGGAAATATCACGATATGGTCTCCGCCAACATCTACTATTCGGACGCGCTGTCCCACAAGATCTATGCGGCGTCCGATGCTTTCCTGATGCCCTCGCTGTTCGAGCCCTGCGGCTTATCCCAGCTGATGGCCCTGCGCTACGGGACCATCCCGATCGTCCGCCAGACCGGCGGCCTGAAGGATACCGTGGAGCCTTACAACCGTTTCGAGTCCAGAGGGACCGGCTTCGGCTTCCTCAACTACAACGCGCATGAGATGCTCGCCACGATCCGCGAGGCGGAGGCTCTGTACTATGACAACCGCCGGGAGTGGAACAAGATGGTGGACCGTGCGATGAAGGTGGATTACTCCTGGAAGGTCAGCGCGAGCAAGTATCAGGAGATGTATATGTGGCTGTGCCCGTAAGCAGCCTTTACAGGATCCGGATCTTCTTCAGCGGACCGACGAGACGGTTCAGCCCGGGCATGGAGCGCAGCTCCTCCTCCGTGATCCCGCCGAGGCGCACGATGAGGAGCGCATAGCAGAGGACTGCGGCTGCCAGAGCGGGCAGCAGGGAGAGCAGATTGATGAGATACTCTCCCGCAAGGAACATACGGAACAGATAACAGGCACCCTGATAGACCACTCTGGCGGCGAGCGCCATGAGAAGAGAGGCCGGGAGGGGTGCCTTCAGCATGCCGGGCCAGTCGAACGGCAGGGACACATACCGGTTCAGGGAGATCTGGTTCAGTACGCAGATGAGACCGGAGTAGAGGATCATGGCGATGACCAGCGCTCCGTTGTCGAGCGGCGAGAACAGCAGGAGGAGAGCCAGCACGATCCCCTGCACGATGAGCGAGAGCGCAGCGTTGACGACCGGCGCATGAAGCCTGCCGATCGCCTGCAGGACCGCGTTGGTGACGGTGGAGATGCTGTAAAAGATCACCGTGACCGCGATCCCGGCGAGCAGACGGGAAGCCTCCGCGAGGGAGGCGCGCTGCGGGAAGAGCACCATCATGACAGGCTTAGACAGCACCATCAGACCGGCGGCGCACGGCACGGAGATGAACATCGTCACCCGGAGCGCCCGGCTGACGAGAGCGGCTGCCTCCGCCTTGTTCCCTCTGGCATGCCGCGCGGAGAGATTGGGCATCATGGCGCTGGAGAGCGCATTGGAGAGCGCGATCGGGATGTTGGCGATGACTACGGCTTTGGTGGAAAAGATGCCGTAGGAGACGGCAGTCTGTGATTCGGTGTACGCCCGCATGCCGGTGAGGATCCGCTGGAACAGCGTCTGGTTGAGCATTGTGGAGAGATTATAGATAAAGGTGCTCAGGATGAACGGGGTCACCGTGAAGAACAGCAGTTTCAGGACGGTCCCGGTGCTGTCGGGGTGCTCGTCCGGATCCGGGGCGGCCTCCTCCAGATAACGGCGTCTGTTCTTCAGATAGACCGCAAGCATGAACAGAAAGGCCGTGAGCACGCCGGCTCCGGTGCCGAGCGCGCTGCCGACCGCCCCGCGGACGGCCCGCGTCGTCTCATCCGCTCCGGCTCCGGCGCTTCTGATAAAGAGCCATGCGGCCAGGATCGAGACGACGGCATTGAGGATCTGTTCGAGGATCTGCGAGATTGAAGTGGGTACCATGGTGCGGCGGGCCTGGAAATAGCCTCTGAGGACACCCAGAAAGCCGAAGAGCAGGATGGTGGGGGCAAATACCCGGAGGACACTCACCGAATGACCGTAGGTCAGGAGGCCCGCACCGAACCAGACAAAGAGGGAAAACGCACCGCTGACGATGGTCACATACAGGAGCGCGCCACGGAAGATGCGCTGCGCGTTCTTCGTCTCACCGAGTGCCAGTTTGGCGGCGATGACCTTGGAAATGGCGGAGGGAATGCTGTAGGCCGAGATCAGGAGGATGATCGTGTAGCAATTGTAGGCATAGTTATAATACCCGTTGCCTTCATCTCCGATGATGCCGGTCAGGGGACTGCGGTAGAGCAGGCCGATGATGCGGACGATGATCCCGGCCGCGGCGAGGATCCCGGCCTGGGTCAGCATATCGTTTTTGATTTTTTTCTCATTGTTCATGGGTCCGCCCGAAAACCTCCGCTCTTCATCATAACAAACACGGGGGACTTTTGTCGACACTTTTGTCCATTGACAGAAACGCCGAAATATCGTAAGATTTAATGACTTATGATAATCGATGACAGTAAACCGGAATATGTTATGGAGGAGTTGTTGTGAAGAGAAAAATGACTGCAAGGATCATCAGTATTCTCACTGCCGCGGTACTCGGTGCGACGGCCGTCATCGGCGTGCCGGGACTCACGCTGAAGACTGAGGCGGCTGCGGCGAGGACAGTGGCCATCACGTCCTGCACGATCCAGGGTGGCAATGTGGTGGCACAGGTTCACGCGGATCAGGTACCCGCAGGAGATGACGGTCTGTATTATCTTTTTGCCAATGAAGTCTATCAGGACGGCGCGGCAGGCAAGGCCGTCGCCACGGCACAGATCGCTGCCGATGCGCAGCTGGTCGCTCCGCTGGGCTTCGGTACACCCGACAACAATCTGATGCGCAAGTTCATGATCATGGTAAAGAGAGGCAATTCCATGGTCCAGGTGAGCAACGAGCGCTACATCACCAATCCCGAGGCGGTAGCCACACAGACGACGCCCCGCAATGACCACGGGATCAAGGGACTTCTGCCCAATTCCGCCGACGCGGCGACCTTTAAGGATCTGGGCGTTGCGCAGCTGATCTACAACTTCTATCTGGGAGATATCGTGGGTCCCTCTTCGGATCCGGCGCTGCCCACCATCGAGTTCCCTTATTGCGGTCATGTCTATCAGTTCAATACCAAGGCACTGCAGAATTATGACGGCTATGCCAGCTTCTGCCAGTCCAACGGCTTCCAGCTCACGGTCACGCTCTTAAACAACAAGACCGCGGCCGGCGCGGATCTGATCCATCCGGGAGCCAGGGACGGTCATGCCTGCCCCGGCTACGCGATGAACACCAAGGAGCCCGGCGGCACGGAGCACTTAAAGGCGATCGCCACCTTCCTCGCGGCCCGTTATTCCGGGACCGACGGCCACGGTAAGGTCGACAACTGGATCATCGGCAACGAGGTCAATGCCCGTACCGAGTGGTATCACTTAAACTCCACCAATCTGGAATACAATGTCAGCGAATATGTCAAGGCCTTCCGGATCTTCTACAACGGGATCAAGAGCGTCAACGCGAATGCGCGCGTGTACAATTCCATCGACCAGGAGTGGGGGCGCAAGTCCAATCCCGGCTGCTTCTTAAGCAGACAGTATCTGGACCGTTTTACGGATATCATCAACAGAGAGGGCAATATCGACTGGGGTTTGTCTTTCCATCCCTACAACTCCCCCCTGTATGATCCCTACGCCTGGAAGCAGCAGGCCTGCTGGGTCAGCGCGGATTACTCCACCCCCTATATCACGATGGAGAACATCGACCTGCTGACGAACTACATGACCCAGCCCGGCTATCTCGCCCCGAACGGCCAGGTGCGCAGCATCTCCATCTCGGAGATCGGCTTCACCTCCAGCTACGGCGAGGACGCCCAGCTGGCATCGATCGTCTACGGTTATCTCATGGCGGCTTCCAACCCGCATATCGACGCGTTCATGCTCTTCAGAGAGGTGGACGACGCGCATGAGATGCAGAGCAATATCGCGCAGGGCCTGAAGCGCCCCGACGGCTCGCAGAAGCCCGCCTATCAGATCTACAAGGCCATGGGTACCGGCGGCCAGGCGGCTGCCGCGGCACAGGCTTCGCAGATCATCGGCCAGGATGTCAACGCGCTGGTGGCCAACCGCACCATGCTGCTACGCGGCGGCTGGGATCTCAATTCTTGATGCGCGGAAACCGGGCATAATCGAAACAGTTCTTATTACCGGCCTCTTCCGCTGTTCGGAAGAGGTCGTCTTTTTGGAGATATGCTGTCATGGAGAACAGACCGGCAGAGGATGCGAAAAGAGAATACGCGGAGTGTATGATCCGGATGGTCAATGATCTCGGATTTCCGCTTGCCCCGGGGATGAAGATCCTCGACTTCGGCTGCGGGGACGGCAGTCTGGTCACGACGCTGCGCGGTATGGGCTACGATGCGTACGGAGTGGATATCATCGACTGCCCCGCGCTGGATGCGGAGCATTATGCCAGGATCGGCTTTGACCCGTACCGTTTCCCCTATGCGGATGACACCTTTGACTTTGTTCACAGTTCCTCCGTTTTCGAGCATGTGCAGAATACGGAGGAGTGTCTGAAAGAGATCCACCGGGTATTAAAGCCGGGCGGGGCGACCGTTCATTCCCTGCCCAGCCGGTACCGTCTGCTGGAAGCCCACATGTTCGTGCCGCTGGGCGGTCTGATCCAGAGTCCGTTCTGGCTGTGGCTGTGGGCGTTTCTCGGCGTGAAGAACGGTTTTCAGAAGGGCCTGTCCGGGAGAGAGGTCTACAGGCGGAATCTGGGATACTGCCGTTCGGCGCTGAATTACTACAGCTACAGAGATCTGAAAAAGATCATCCTCTCCGTTTTCGGCAATGTCAAAGCGGTCGGTAAGGAATATATCAACAATATGCCGGGGGGAGCCGCCAGGCTCGGCAGAAAACTGCGGGTCCCGGGTTACAGCAGGCTCGTTTTCCTTTTCAGGGAATGGGAGCTGTTTATGAAGAAGGAAGGATGAACGCATGAACAAGTCGGAGATCAGCGAGATCAAAAAGAACCTGAACGGCGACAGACTCTCGATCGACCGCATCTGCGGCTGCTATGTCGATTATGAGAAGAGGAAGAAGGTGCAGTTCACCAAGGCCTTCGGACAGCTGCCGGAGGAGGAGACCTGGAAATATCAGGAGATCTTCCGTCAGACACTTTCGGGCGTCGCGGGACGCAATCTCGTGACGATCGACTTCCCGACGGAGCAGGAGATGACCGGCGGTGCGCAGGAGTTCCTGCTCACGCTCCGGAATTCGGCGCTCAAGGAGGAGGCGCTCGTGGAGCAGCTCTTCGACCAGGTGATCGCGCATTACATCGAGCCGGAGAATTACTATATCGTGCTGGCGCACGGCCTCTATGATGTGCCCGGTGTCACGAAAGACAAGATCCTCAATGATGACGCGTCGGACTCGGTCTACGATTTCATCCTGTGCTCCATCTGCCCGGTGAAGCTCTCCAAGGCGGGGCTCTCCTACAATGCGCAGGAGAAGATGATCACGGAGCGGACGCGCGACTGGGTCGTGGAGCCTCCGGTCAAGGGATTCCTGTTCCCGGCCTTTACGGACCGGGCGGATGACATCCACAGCACGCTCTATTTCACGAAGAAGCCGTTTGACATGCAGCCGGAACTCATCGACGCCCTGTTCGGATCGGAGGCGCCGCTGTCTGCACCGGAGCAGAAGGAGACCTTCCAGTCCATCGTGGCGGAGACCATGGGGGAGGACGCGGATCTCTCCGTGGTCAAGAATATCCATGAGATGCTCTCGGAAATGGTACTGGGCAGCGCGGACGATCCCGAGCCGCTCACGATCGGCAGGAAGCAGATGCGCCAGATCCTGGAGGATGCCGGCGTCGCGCCGGAGAATATGGAACGCTTTGACGAAGCCTTTGAGAATGCCGTGGAGAATGAGGATGAGAGCTTCACGGTGACGAATGTCTCCGATGTGAAGAAGCTTTCCATTGAGACCCCCAACGTGGTCATCCGTGTGAAGCCCGACCGGGCGGACCTCGTGATGCCCAGGATCGTGGACGGCAGGGAATGCCTGATCATCGTGGTCGACGACCGCGTGGAGGTCAACGGCATCAACGTGCGCACCATTTTCCGTAAATAGTTCCGGGACAGGAGAGTTCAGAGCAGACAGCCATGCTTAAGACACTCGGAAAACAGATCGGAGAATTCAAATGGATCGCGATCTCTTCACCGCTCTTCATGATCGGGGAAGTCATCTGCGAGATGCTGATCCCCGTGTTCATGGGCCAGATCGTGGACAACGGGATCTACGGCGGCAACA
>JAEEGL012332322.1_pt1 | contig 27666 bp, 22 predicted proteins | sample 9134231 | NCBI WGS metagenome assembly JAEEGL01 (sample SAMN16246548, study PRJNA631951) | gut metagenome | biome: gut microbiome; feature: rumen; material: fiber-attached | host: Bos | place: Iran: Karaj | collected 2018-10
CGCATTTTGTCCAAGCTTGATATAATACCAAAAATACAGAACCAAGAGTGGGAATAAAAGAAGCCATAACGGGGCTTCATCTATTTTTTTTATTATATTGTCAACTTTTTTCATACCGCACCTCGGTCTAAAGTATATCACATTCTTTTTTTCTTTTGTATAAATAATATGTTGCCAAGTTCTTTTATACCTTTTTGTCGATTTATATAAGTATATATGTTAAAATACACTTTGGTGATAATAATCTTTCATTTATTTTAGAAAGGACTACTTGATGAAAAAAGCATTAATAACCGGTGTAACCGGGCAGGACGGAAGCTATCTGTCAGAATTCCTTCTCGAAAAAGGATATGATGTTCACGGAGTAATCAGAAGATCCTCCGTAGACTATAGAGAACGAATAGCTCACCTTGAAGATGATGAACACTTTCATCTTCATTATGGAGATCTTGGAGATTCGATTTCTCTCGTTAAGCTAATCACAGAAGTTAAACCCGATGAAATATATAACCTTGCTGCTCAGAGTCACGTACAGGTATCATTCGATGTACCTGAATTCACAGCAGATATTGATGCTGTAGGTGTACTTAGAATACTCGAGGCTGTTCGTATATGCGGTCTCGCCAAGACATGCAAGATTTATCAGGCATCCACATCAGAATTATACGGACGCGTAGAAGAAGTGCCTCAGAATGAGAATACTCCCTTCCATCCTTATTCACCCTATGCCGTAGCTAAGCAGTATGGTTATTGGATTGTTAAAGAATATAGAGAAGCATATGATATGTTCTGCTGCTCAGGTATACTCTTCAACCACGAATCAGAAAGACGTGGTGAGACATTCGTAACCAGAAAGATAACTCTTGCAGCAGCACGTATCGCTCAAGGCAAGCAGGATAAACTCTTCCTTGGAAATCTCGATTCTCTTAGAGACTGGGGATACGCTAAAGATTATGTAGAATGTATGTGGTTAATTCTTCAGCATGATAAGCCGGAAGACTTCGTCATTGCTACCGGGGTACAACACTCAGTTAGGGAATTCGCGACACTCGCATTCAAACATGCCGGTATAGATATCGAATGGCAAGGAGAAGGCATAGACGAAAAGGGAATCAACAAAGCCACCGGAGATGTAATAGTTGAAGTAAGTCCTGACTTCTATAGACCTACAGATGTAGTTAATCTCTGGGGAGATCCAAGCAAAGCAAAGAAGGAACTTGGATGGAATCCCACCAAGACAAGCTTCGAAGAACTCGTTGAATTAATGGTTAAGCACGATATGGAAAAAGTTGCGGTTGAGAGAGCCGATGAACATATCAAGAGAAATCTTGCCGAATACCTAGAGAAGGGAATTATTAAGTGAGAAAAACTCTTATATTGATTTTTTATATTGTTTATTTTCCTATAATCACTTTTATTCTTTTTTTGTCACTACTAAAACCACAGAACAATTTGTTGTCGTGGCAGATGATACCCGGAACAGTATTGTTAACTATAGTTTTTATAGGGCTTGCTTTTCTTTATCGTCGCATATTCGACAAGCATAAAGAATCTTCCAATAAATCTCAATTAGTAATAAGCATTATCATTATTTCTGCTTATTCTATTATTTTATTCACTCTCGGAGTGTTAAGAGGAGATCTTCACACTCTTGTATTGGGTGATTATTCGGCCGTATACAACTCTGCAATGGAAATGGCAGATCAAGGAATTCTTTCTTACCCCAAATATTTTAGAATATACAATAATAATGTTATGCCTATGCTTTTTATGAGCATAATATTTAAAATCAGCCATAAAATAGGAATAAGCGAATACATTCCAATGATGTTTTTAAGTACTGCAACAATTGTAGGAAGCATCTGGGCTATGATTGGACTTCTTTCACAAGAATCCGATAACAGATGGCGAATACCTTGTATGCTATATACTATTATTTGCCTTCCTATATACGTGTTCTCTACTTGCTTTTACACTGATACCATGAGTTTCGGTCTTGGCATCATATCTCTTAACTTTGCAAGATTATATGTTACTAATTCCACTAATAAAGATGAAGCTACTTCAAGCAAAAAGAATTCGTCAAACTGGTTATATGCTTTTTTTGCCTCATTCTTTATGATATATGGTATCATATGGAAAATTACCGCACTCATTCCCATAATAGCTGCAATCATCACATTATTTCTTCTTAACAAAAAAATACCCATTAAAAAGCTAATCATTTTATTAGTTTCATTTCTCTTACTTTTTTTATCTATGAAAATATGGGCAAACAATTACGAAATATATAAGGAATCAAAAAAAACATCGAACCCTGTACTTAGTTGGATAGCGTTAGGCATGGTTGGTGATGGTTCTTGGAACGCCAGTCATCAATTCGTCTCGGACCTTAATGAACTTGAAGCCAAGGAAGAGAAATATGAATTTACTTATGACTATATTAGAGAAAACTACAAAGAAGCTTTGTCTCTTGGACACATAATAAGTAAAGCTCAGCGTAATTTTTCCGGAGGAACCATTGCATGTAAGGATTTTTTATCCGCATACAATGATGAAACATTCCTATGGAATCTAATGAATCCATGGGGAAAATATTATTGGAGAACATCACAATATTGTTTCTTATGGATATCCTTGATATATAGCTTAGCTTTTCTTTCGAGCGCTTTAGCCATCGTCGACATAATAAGAAAAAAAGATATACCATTTGTTAAACTGTTAACTGATATATCAATCTTTGGAATCGTTGTATTCCTTATGCTCTGGGAATCAAATAACAGGCAATTGTTTAACCAATTGCCTGTCTTAATCATCAATCTATTCGCTAATGTAGACTATCTTTCAGCACGCATAGGATTATTCAAGAAATCCTCATAAGCTAATCGTATTCCGTCTTCCAACTCCGTCTTATATGTCCAGCCTAATGCTGTCGCCTTGGAAACATCCAACAATTTTCTGGGAGTACCGTTGGGCTTACTGGTATCCCATAAGATGTTTCCCTCGTAACCAATTACTTTAGCGACTAATTCCGTTAACTCTTTTATGGTTATCTCTTTTCCGGTACCTGCGTTAACAGTCTCATCACCACTATAGTTATTCATAAGAAATACGCAAAGATTAGCTAAATCATCAACGTATAAAAATTCTCTCAAAGGAGAACCATCTCCCCAACAAACAACCGATTCAGTACCCTCAACCTTAGCCTCGTGAAAACGTCTAATCAAGGCAGGAAGGACATGCGAATGTGTCGGATGATAATTATCATTAGGGCCATATAAATTGGTCGGCATAACAGAAATATAATCTGTACCGTACTGTCTATTCAAAAACTCACAATACTTAAGACCTGATATTTTAGCCAACGCATATGCTTCATTGGTCTTTTCAAGTTCTGAAGTCAATAGACAGCTTTCTTTCATTGGTTGAGGAGCCATTCTTGGATAGATGCAAGAAGATCCTAAAAACTCTAGTTTTTTGCAACCATTTTCAAACGCAGAATGAATGACATTCATTTCAAGCGTCATATTGTAATACATAAAGTCTGCCAATGCTTCACTGTTAGCAACTATACCGCCAACCTTAGCTGCAGCAAGAAATACATATTCGGGTTTTTCCTTCTCGAAGAATTCTTCTACCTCTTCCTGACGACACAAATCCAATTCTTGATGGGTTCTGGTAACGATATTAGTATAGCCCTGCTTATTTAACTCTCTAACTATTGCCGAGCCAACCATTCCCTTATGGCCGGCAACATATATCTTGGAATTCTTTTCCATAATGGTCACTTTTTTTATTTTTCCAAATCTATTGTCTTAAGAAGTCCCTTAATATCCTCAACGCTTAACCATTCAGTATTATTTCCGGAACTATATGAGAAACCTTCAGGAACTTTCTTACCGCCATCCTTAATTGACTGTCTATTATTCCAGCTCATCTGAGGATAAACAATAAAATGCTTGTCGTATTCGTATGTTGTAAGAGAATCCTCTACTGTAACCATAATCTCATGAAGTTTCTCGCCTTCACGAATTCCCACCTCAGGCTTCTCGCAGCCAGGGAGCATCGCTTCAGCAAGATCGATAATCTTGAAAGAAGGAATCTTGGAGATAAATGTCTCTCCTCCTGTTGCCTCTGATAAAGCTTTGATTACCAACTCAACTCCCTGATTAAGACTTATCCAGAATCTAGTCATTCTGTAATCAGTAATGGGCAATTCCTTACCACCATTCTTAATAATATTGCTAAAGAATGGAATAACAGATCCACGGCTTCCTGCAACGTTACCATATCTAACTATAGAGAAATTAATATCCTTGTTACCTGCATACGCATTGGCCGCAATAAACAACTTATCTGATACAAGCTTAGTTCCACCATATAAGTTAACAGGATTAACAGCCTTATCGGTAGATAACGCTACAACTCTCTTAACACCACTAACGCAGGCTGCATCAATAACATTCATAGCTCCATGAATATTAGTCTTAATCGCTTCATCAGGATTGTATTCACATGCAGGAACCTGTTTGAGCGCAGCAGCATGAACCACATAGTCGACGCCCTCCATTGCTCTGATAAGGCGCTCCTTATCACGAACATCACCTATAAAGAATCTAAGTTTATTGAACTTATCAGGAAATTCCTTCCTAAAGTCATTCTGCATAATAAACTGCTTAAATTCATCACGTGAATAAATAATAATCTTCTTGGGATCATAGTTATTCAACGCATATCGAGTGAACTCTTTACCAAAAGATCCTGTACCACCTGTTATTAATATTACTCTATCGTTTAACATATCCTTACAACTCCTATAAAAAATGACATCTTATTGTATCACAAAAACACTTTTGAGACAAACCAATTATTGCTTATGAGTTCATTCGGTTCGAACCTCATTATTCTCAAAGAAACTACTCTTAATTCCAATCTTTTTAATAGATAAAACAATATAGAATATTATCAGATAAACTGTTAGCCATTCCATAATGTAATATATTGCACTAACCTTACTATTAAACGGAGCATGATATGTTATTTCAGTAATTAGAGCGTTATCATTACCTGCATTTTCATATTTATCTAACATATCGGTTATCCATATTTTAACGTCATTATTCAAGTGTTCTGTAGATACACGAATCTTATATTGCCGTCCCTTTTTTAGATGCCACTTCACCTTTTTATGAGCAATTATTCCACTACAATCGTCCTTATAGATTTTTTCTACATATTTAACTTTACCATTTTCTTCGACGATTATTTCCAGATAGCCTTCACTATCTTCACATTCAAATAATGGGTCAAACGATTTAATATATCCATATCTGGGGGTAAAAAGATACTCATACGCATCTTTATCGCCAGCAGATATTACAGTGCCTTCGTCTCCACCAGAAAGGGCATAGTTATTAAAACTGGTTTCCTCTATAGGTAATAGCCAATATGTTGCTAACGACATAGAAAGACACACCAATAATATAACAATTCTTTTTATCAAGCCCTTGCTAAATAATCTCTTAATGGGTTCTTGCATGGAATTAGTAGAGAGACATACAATCATAAGGGCTGCCAAGACCGTACTTAATGTATTCTTCCAAGTATACAGATGATGCCCTATAGAATGTTCATTTGCAAGAATATACCATACAGGTGCAGAAAGAATCATTATCGAAAGCGCAGGTATTCTACTATCTAAAGCAAACCCTCTTTTTGTAAATACAATAATCCAATAAACGAACCATACTAAAAGTGCGATTACAAAAGGCAAATACGCCAAATGCTGATAATTAACTACTATCGCCTTTAATCTATCGAGGATACTGCTTCCTCCGGAAGCACCTATTCGAAGTAAAATCTCAATCTGCGCATCCTTAAATACGTTAACATCCGTAAGTATAGTTCCCAAAAGCCATTTCTCACTCCAAAAACCAATATATCCGATTATCCACGCTGCAGCAGAAATAAACACTCTCTTAATATTCTTCATACAGTTTGATAACGTATAATCCGTATTGTCATTCGCCGTAATCAACAGTATCACAGCTGAAAATGCCCAGGCTAACAACGGATATGTTAACAAGTCTATATATGTTGTAAACATACCTGCCAACACAAAAAAGAAAAAGTAATTGCCGTTTTTATGCCAAAATTTTCTGAAACACAGAAGAACAATTGACGGTATAACAGACGCATAATAGATCATGCTATACTGGAAATTGACAGAAGTGGCACTTGGAATCAAGAATGCTAAAACAGTAGCATAAGCAAGACTGTAATTGATTTTCTGAGTATTCCTATATAGCAAAAACAAAAGAATAAAACACAAAAGAAACTGTACTACACCATTTAATATCCTTATCTCAGAAAGATCCAATACACGAAATAATGGGCGCAGAGCAAGAATATAGCCATGCCAATATCTATAGTATTCTTTAATCAAAGCATGCTTATATATGGGCTCTGATGGGTTTTCCATCGAGTATTTTACTATCAGTTCATCAGTACCAAAATCTAAAATATCCGGATACTTCTCATGAAAATAATCTGTCTTAGGAGTACGAATTGCATCTCTGGGATGAAAACCTTCTCCATCCAATATTGCCATCGTTTGGATATATTTTTCCTCGGGAATACCTATAAAAAAAGTCATAACCAATGCTATATATCCCAATAGCATTCCACTTAATAGTATCCCTAGCGTAATTAATGCTTTACTAACAACTTTTTTCAACTGTTTCCCCTTTCGGTATTTCAGTCAGTGACTTGTCCCTTCTGAATGAATCAAAATACGTAAACGATAAAAACATAAATAGAAGCGTAGCTAAAATAGAACGTAGTGTCAATATCGTACCGCTTAACACAATTATTGAATACGATGACATTAACAACATCAGTTCTGAACTACGACGTTTTTTTACACAGTTTATTATCATAAGGAAATAGCAATATACTATCCATGATATATATAGCATTCCCGGAATCAAGCCAAGTTCTATCACTTTTTGAATGAAATAATTGTGTGGACTATGAGAATTAATAGGTTCTCTTATCTCAAACGGATGGCCTTTAAAAGTGATCTGTTTTATAGCTTCCGCACTAATCGCTAATCTCTCAGAAGAAAGAGCATTAATTGCATTCAGGATATTCTTCTCACCAAAATAGCCATCCCATCTTCCCGAATCTGGATCAAGCGCAGCAATGTGAGAAATTGCATATGCACCATATTTCCATTCTCTATCAACATTCGCTATCTTTCCAATAACAGGTAACAGCGCTACAAGTATTGCCCCTGATACTAAACAAATACATATACGTTTAATTACATTTTTCGTATCATTCTTTTTGCGTATAAACAATAGTAAAAATATAATTGCGCCCAGTAATCCGGTCAAAGAAACACGATGCTCACATGCTAATAAACTATATAACGGTAATGCAATTAACGAGACAGGAATCAACCAATAAAACCACTTTATATTTTTAATATTTCTTACACGTATGAAAAAGTATATCCCACATATAACTCCAGCCCCTGAAAAAGTCCCAAAGTTTTCAGTACTAATAAAACCTCCTCTATACCTTCCTGCCTCTAATCGGTCAGGGAATAAATAATATGATTTCATTAACAATACAAATGAAACCAGTAAAAAAGAAGCGGCTAATAAATCTGAAAATACCCTTTTATCTTTTTCATTAAAATCAGTAAAGATAAACATACTAAAAGGGAATAGCAACGGATATACATTCTCTTTATCATACTTAGCGCAAAGAATAACTATCAGCAAAAAGATAACTACGAACACACAGTTTTTCTTTAAGAGTTTTAGTGCATTCTTTCCTCTAAATAAGTCCACAAAAAGGACTCCGCACAGCACCCATATTATTCTCTTATAGATTAATATCTTTGAATAGATTTCTCCATAATTATCCGGATTAATGCCTTTTATTTTTATCCACGCAACCACCAAGGCTAATCCAATGAAAAGTGTAACCCAAGTTTCAATTTTGACATATATTTTTTCCCTAAAAAGAATAATAAGAATACACGCCCATACAATACCAGCATAATAGTGTCTATCCTTCGGAACCTGCCACTCCTCCCATAGTTCGTAAGATACGTTAATTATCATCAAAAACATGGCAAAAAAAGCAGTAGTATATTTTATTAATGTCTTTAAATCTTGCTTATTGCTCACGTATTTCATTGTTCTTCTTTCTTTCGCCAAAATAACTAAGATTCAATAAAGAATCGTCAAAAACTAAGTATTGTAATATCAATATCATTATCGCCATAGGATACTTCCAGTTTATACAACTAAACATAAAAAACGAAAAACTAGCGCATATAAATAGCATCGGCAATATCGAAGTAACTCTCTTACTGAAAAACTCTTTAAGCGTTCTAACGACATAGCAAAAATACCAGATAAGCATCGCTAATCCGCCAACTATGCCTCCATTTATAAACCATAGTATAAAGAAGTTATGCGTAGAACGTGAAAATTCATTTAAATCAGGATTTCCGTAATCTACATACACTCCTTCAAAATGCCTTCCCTTTATACCTATGGTTTTTGTGCACTCAACAAAAATAGCAAGTCTTCCAGAGCATACTCTATCTATATTGTTAAGTACAAGAATACTTTTAAAATACCCAACCTGAGCCTTCTTAGACGTAAGCGCCATAATATGACTCCAAAAATAATTAACCTCTTTCATTGTTCCTTTGGAGTACAGGTGATTTATCAAAAAAGAGGATCCAATCAACAAACAGAAACAAATCAAGAAAAAGGATACAAGTACTATTACGCTTTTGACATATGGCAGTTTCCTATTATTCCTACTCTTTAAGCTTATTGCCGAAACAATAACAACCATTATAGAAATAAAAATAGCTAACAAAGTGGACCTAGATGCAATAATCAGCGCAGAATACGCAGGATATATACTTGTTGTCCATGCCAATAGAATTATATACCATTTTTTTAATCTATCATCCCAGATGCATCTCATTAGCAAGTAGATAGAGCAGAGAAGCGCCCCGCAGCAAAACATACCCGCACTTTCTACTTGTGAAAAAGATCCTAAATACCTTTCCCCCTCGAAACGATTAGGATTTTGCAGAAGTGATAGAGTCATTACTTGTAAAAAAGACATATAATAACCAATTGCTATCCCATCCGAAAAAATTCTTTTTTTTACCAAATTTGATTTGGTCATTAACAAAGCCAGCGCTGGCAAAACTATCGGCAAATACCACTTGATATCGAAAGCCAAAAACAATAAAAAGGAAACTGCAAGCAATATCACACTCTTATAATGTATTCTCTTATGGAAAACAAATAATTCTGATAAATAATCAACAAGAATCCCTAGAAACAGAATGACTATTATCCAATTAAATAGTATTACCTTGTAATATATAGGTCCGTAATTATCTGTATTAACACCTTTCATTCTGTAATACACAAACATTAGTGCAAACCCAACCAACATCACAAGCCATACATAAAATTTTTTAAATGGTACTTGTCTAAATAAAATGACAAATATCATCAGTAGAACCATAGCCTTGCAAAAAAAGAAATCCTTAGGAGTCTGGTATTCTTGTTCAGAAGAATAAACCAAATTCAAAAAGATTCTATAAAAAAATAAAGAACTAATAGCTAGTTGGATGATTCTTGCTATTTTATGATTATATAATTTACTCAAATCGGTTATAGACGATTTCATTATTATTTCCTTCAATACAATATAAATAGATTATATCATACCGTACTAATAAAATATATATCTAGCAATCGCGCCTCTCTTCTTGTTTTATCAATATGGGATATAACGACAATAAGAATATAAAATCCAATATACTATATAAGCCCGCTGTAACGAACATCCATGACGTAAGCATCGCAATTCCTAAAACTATCGGGAATAAATACTCAGTATCTGAAACTTTTTTATACTTGTTAATCGCCTTTACAACACAATAAATTGCAAAGCAAATGTACAACGATCCTGACAGAATACCGTATTCATATATTAGATTGATATATTGATTGTGAATCGCCTCTAATAGACCATAATCCTCCCTCAAGCTGTCTATTGATGTTCCTCCCCATAAGGATTTTCCAACGAAGTACTTAATAGCCTGAAAGTATTCGATTGGAGGAATTATCATCCTAATAGTAACTATTAAGATCAAACAAATCGAAACAGCAATGCATCCTATCAAAAAGATTGAAAACACTTTTTTTTGTCTTTTTCTTTGAATAAGTTGAAATAAAAACAAAGCAGTAAAGTAACAATATACTCTACAAATATTACATAAGGATATTATTCCACTATGAAGAAAAAGTAAGTCTATAATCAATAATAATGAAATAACTATAAAACTTATATTCCCCACCTTAACAATACTGCCTATTATTTTCATCCACTCTTTCATATCAATATCTAATATGCATATTAAGACAAATAGAAAAAGTGTGATTGGCATTATTCTTCCATTACGATTAAAAAGAAGCAGTATCGCAACTATAATTAAAAATGCAAAACTGATTTCGAAGGAAAAACGCAAGCCTCTTCTTAATTTTAGAGCTATATTGCATAATATCATAAGAATCATCCATTGTTCTGCTACGTTCAAAACGGCAATTATTAAATACTCTTTAGAATAACTTGTGGAGACAATATATTTAATAAAGAAAAAAGCATATATCGCGAACACAAAGTCTATTAATAATAAATACTTATTAAATACTTCAATTCTCCCTGCAATCCCTAAAACAGTTATAAACGAAAGAACACCTAAATTGCTAAAGATTAATGCTTTTTCGTCTAAAGGATTATTACTATATAACACAAAACTCGCGAGTATTACTGCAAAGGCGAGGAAATATAAGATTTGTGTTTTTTCGCTTTTATTTTCTTGGATTCTTTCCATAAGACTCATTTCCCATTATTGACTAGTACGATATCGCTAATTATAACCGGAGAATTTAATGTTTCGTTTCCCTTAACTATAAACACAATGTTATTCTCCTCGGGCCAACCGTCAAACAATAATGAATAGTGTTCATCTAGATTGTTAACAAGTATTTTTTTTGTTTGATCCTCATAGCACACTTTCATTTCAATCTGTTCTTCGTTTTCCGTAGTAACATTAATATTCAATTTCAATTCATCACCTTGATTGACTCCTTCAAAAGGGATAACAATATATCCACAATCTCCCCATGATGCACTAATCTCATTGTCAATAGCGTAACTCTGATCTATAACTATACCTGAATTAAAGTTATTAACATTCTCCGAGTCAGCATTACAATCTGCAAGAACAATATATCTTTCACATCCTCTGGAATCCTCTTTATTCATATAGCCCAATTTTATAACTGCAAATACCATTCCTATTATTGGAATCAAGGACAACAGTAAAATCTTTCGTTTCGATAAATCTGTCAAAATTCCTTTTATGCTAATGGAATTATCAAAAGGAGAGTCAACTATCATTCTACCAATCAAGAATAAAGAAATAAAAGAAATAGGATAAGTTATGGCACATACTTCTCCTGTCCATATTCCAAGTGTCATTGACAGCACTATCATTGTAACAAAGTATATGAAGTCCTTCTTTTTTACCCATCCGATAATTGAACTAATCCAACCACCTATAAATAACAAGATATTCAATCCTCCTACAAGAAAACCATATTCATACAATATCTGAATATATTGGCTATGGGCACCGGGAGCAAAATAACCATGATACCATTCTCCACCCGAATTATTAACGAAAGAAGTCTCTCTTAAGTACTTAGCAAATATACCTATTCTCGTACTGGAAAAAACATGAAGAAATGTCACAGCTGAACTTTGAATAAAATCTGCTCGTTCTCCATTAACAGCATCACTAAACGATGTTGCTTTATATATAATCTTATATATACCCGGAAATGCTATTGGAAAGAAAGATTGTCCTAAAGAATTGTCCAAAAACATTTTTCCGCCACTATAGTGGCATGTTAGTTGAACATAATATAAAAATCCTATGAAAGAAAAAATAGCTAATGAAATTACAACCATTAATTTAATAAAAATATTGGGTAAGAATGATTGCTCTTTCCCGAAGATAAATAGTACTAAAAGTACAGCCACAAAACCCATTACATATGTTGTCGTACCATTTAACGACGCAACAACTAACACTGCGCCCAATAAAAGCCATGATAATATATACTGGATGCTTTTTCTTGTATATGATTTTTTAGAATAGACTATCAACACAATCGAAACCGAAGTAACTAGTCCAATGAATTCCCCGAAGGCGCCGATATTAGTAAAACAGCCATACCATCTTTCTCCTAACACATAAGGATTAGTTATTTCCGAAACCACTACTTTGATAAAAAAAGTTGCAATTCCTGCAATAAATAAACATTTAAGTATTCTAGACCACTCTTCTTTTTCTATTGGGATGAAAACACATATTAATACCAATAGATAATTTAACACCTCATATTTGCCATTTCTTTGAGATATCATCAAAAAAGTAAGCATAACAAATAGTAATAGCAAAGGAATATTCATCTGCTCAACTATTCTTACTTTCTTACCAACAATCATATCTACTGCTATCATGAGGCAAATCCAAATAATTACTTTTGAAAATATAACCGTAATTATCAAGTCTGGCGCGTATTTAATGTAAACTACGGACTGAACTGTAGCCAAAAAAGCAAAAATAATCGAAATAACAAGTGATTGTTTATGTACGAATTTTGTTTTATGGGAAACTAATAGAAATAATGAGAAAGAAAACATGGCAATCATATTATATCGATCCTTAATAGACTGGTATGCCACATTATCATATTCAATTAATGAAGAATATATAACAAAAAAAACAAAAGTATACATTACACTAGTCAATAGTCGATTTATCAATATGCCTTTCATTGATAATGTATCATTATTTTTTTCAATTTCTTTCATACTTAACTTTTTCTTGAAGATAATTCCCATAAATACGGACTCATGAATCAAATAATTATATACTTCGTGATAAATCCAATGATAATTATTTCAGCATACTTAGCCTATTCCAAAATATTCTTCATTATATATTTCTTATTTTTCATAAATTAAAAAATATCTATCATCAACAATTAGCCACTCTTGATTAATCTCAAAAAAATGTTGTTACGACATGATTAGATTGTCAAATATACCCTTTTTTCTTACACTAATCACGCTATTGTCAAATTTAAACATCCAATCTTCAGTTTTCGAAACTAATATTCTACCCTCAACTTGTTTATTACAAGAACTAAATTGTATAAAACGATTCTTATATTTATCCAACGCAAGTTGACATGTTCCGCTTACAGCATAAGAACTATCTATAAATCCAATAATGACAAGCTTTCTCTCAGCCTTTTCTTTGAGCCAATCTCCTATCTTTCTCCACCAAAAAGCATCTGTGCCTCCAATAGATGCTCCATATAAAATAATTAAGTCTGACTCATTAATATGATTAAGAATATCTTCAACTTCTTTTCCTCTAGTCAAGCTGTTCAATATTGGCTTTAACATTGATTTATTAAGATCTTCGCATTCTTCAATAGTGGAAACATTATATTCATACTGTTCTTCACTATCTACACCTAAAATCAAAGTTTTTCCAATAAGGCCGTGAATGTGCTTGGGTAAGCAATAAACGCAATTCGATTCTAAGGTGTTCTTAGTCGTTTCTATGATTCTATCAATAATATCAGTATAATTAAATGATAAAAAAGATACGGTGTACTGTTCGTTTTTACTGTATCGTCCTGACAAATCAATAAATTGTATTATAAAATTGTCTAGTTGTTCTTTTAGTTCTTTTCCGTTTTCATTTATAATCTTCACTCTCTTTTGTTGGAGTTCCAAATAAGTATTAAGTCTCACCTCCAGATATTCTTTTGCCGATTTAACCAAATCTATATTTTGAAAGTTTCTTATTTCCTTTCCAAATAATTCCTCCAAATCTGCCCAATAAGGCAAATTCTTTTTTCCCATAATTTCAACTAATTGTCTATGAGTATTAGAATCAATATTGCTAGGAATGTTTTTGCTTTCTTCTTGAACTAAAAACCACTTATAAAAGTCGGAATATTTCGTATCTATTCCCATATTAATATCAAAGCCATTGCCAACAATAAATGTAACTTTCATCGCACTCACCTATTCAATTCTTAGAAACTTAACTCATTTAAATTGTCATATAACGCTTAAATGTTTGTCTTCATTGCATAAAAGAACTCAGTACCTCTTTAATTGTTTCTGAAACATAAGCAATGTCTTCAGACAATAAATTGGTACTTGCAGGAATATTTATCACTCTATCAGCATAATAACTTGCCTTTTCAATTTTGTAAGAATACGCCGATACATACGGCTTTTGTTCATGTATTAGTCCCCAAATAGCTCTAGTCTGAATTCCCGCCTCTTCAAGTTTAGCAATTATTTCTCTAAGGGATGCTATAATCAGCTCTCTATTTATTTCTACAGAATAAAACCACTTATTAGAATCTGTTCCATCTCGAAACTTCATTAATGAACACAAATTCGAGTCAGAAAGATATTCTCTATACAGATTGTAATTGGTTTGCTTTCTACGTATAAATTCAGGCAATTCCTCCATTTGAGCCACACCCAAAGCAGCCTGAACATTAGTCATTCTATAATTATATCCAACTTCATTATGAATATAATAATGTGTATCATCCTTTGCTTGTGTAGATAAATATCGTAAATGATTTACTACTGAGGAATCCTTTGCTGTTACGGCTCCTCCACCACCTGTCGTAATAATCTTATTACCATTGAAGGAGAACGCGCCAAAATCCCCTATTGTTCCCGCGTACTTTCCGCTATATTTTCCAGAAACATACTTTGACCCCAATGCTTCAGTAGCATCTTCAATTACTTTTATTTTTTTTCTTGAAGCTATTTGCATTATATGTTCCATATTTGCAAGATTTCCAAATACATGAACAACCACTATCGCTTTTATATGACGTCCCTTAAATACTAGTCTTTCTCCGTCAAAACTGCATTCTTCCTCGCAAAACTTTTCCAATTTTTGAGTATCAATACACAAACTTTCATCACAATCCATGAAAATTGGCTCAGCAAACTGATATTTAACAGGATTAACAGCCGCAATAAATGTAATAGTCGGAACGATGACTGCATCTCCCGGCATCACACCTGCTTCAATTAGAGACAAATGCAATGCCGATGTTCCGCTTTGGCACGCAGCTACATTATCGATCTTCAAGAAGGACTCAAGCCTATGTTCCAATTCGGATATATACGCTCCTCCTGTAGAAACCCACTGTTGTTCAACAGCCTCGTCAACATATTTTCTTTCATTTCCCTCAAAATTGGGGATACATAATGGTATTATTTTATTATTACTCATATTACATCTTATCATCCAAAGATTTTCCAGTTTCTATATGTTTAAACTCAGGAAGATATGCCTCTAACATTTTTATTATTTCTTCCTTCGAAACAGATTCTCTTTCAAATGACTTCTCCAACATATCTATTAATTTAATAACCTTATCTTTATTTGGCGCTTGCTTACCGGTAATTACCCCTAGGGAATCAAACCGCTTAAAATCTATCGTTTCGAAATCGGTATAAAACTCCTCAAACGATTTTTCTCCATCCGTATCAGATACACTATAATGAACGGGATATTTCTTACTGCCATATTTCAATTCAGAAGCCATTTCAATAGCCTTCTGATCTGAATCGCAATAGACAACCTCATAGCCTAATTCAGAAAGTAATTTTTCAGAAATCAAGTCAAAAGTCATCATATGATCTGTATCAAGTTTAGGAAAGAAAATCTCTCTATTCTCTCCCAATATAGCCGATAAAAGACATATTTGGCCCGACTCCTCTGGAGAAACAAAAAAACGTTTTACGTCTTTAGGTGCTGATATAGGTTGAGATTTTGCTATTCGTTCTAAGAAGGCTGCCGGCAAAGATCCGTTGCTGAATGCAACATTGGCAAATCGCGCAGTTTTTACTGGGAATCGATTGGAATATGAGAAAATTAAATCCTCCATTATCCTTTTACTTGCACCCATTATATTTACTGGATTAGCCGCCTTATCTGTCGAAACACAGAAATACTCTTCAGGTGGATATTCACATAACAAATCCAATAGCCCTTTGGCATTTATCAGATTATTTCTTAAAAGCGCCTCAACTGAATAAATATCTTTCTCAGAACGGACATGCTTATGTGCAGAATAATTAGCTACTATATCAAATCCGCGATGATTACGAAACATACGTTTAAACGTCACCGACTTGTAATCCATCGGATAAAAACGGAGCTTATCAGGTACACTGTACCCGCCAGCTCTAAGTTCCCTAGTTAATTCTGCCAATGAATTCTCATTTATATCAACAACGCATATCTCACACGGAAGATATTCTATAATTGTGCGAACAAAAGAACTTCCTATGCTTCCCGCCCCACCTATAACAAGAACCGATTTGTTTTTAATCTTTCTGATTAGTAATTCTTTATTGTGTTCCAAATCCGCTTTAAACATGGAACAACTTCTTTTTATCACATATTTATTAATAAACTCGTCAATATTAATCATCTATTTTTTCTCACCTAATTCTTTTATTATACTTTCACATATAACCCAATCTAATTCGCAATCAATGTCCACAGAATCTCTCGCACTCATGATATATTTTTTTATTTTTATAAAATTATGCATTCCAATACTATTTATTTTACTGTTGTTTATTACATATATAGCACCATTGTACTCATAAAGAGGAAGCGCATCTTGTCGCCTGATTCCGTTTGAAACATCAAACGCATGAACCAGGTAGCCCTCAGTATTTTCTTTAAACAAAACTACTGAATTCTCGCATTTTCTAACAGATACTACCATATCAACTGATTCATCATATATATTCAGCGCTTCTCTTATATGTTCTGCACTCCTAAGAGGGGAAGTGGGTTGCAATAAAACTGTATTATCATAATATATTCCCTTTTCACTATAATAATTTAAAGCGTGAACTATAACATCATTTGTAGTAGCAAAATCCGTAGCTAACTCTTTGGGTCTTACAAAAGGAACCTTAAGTCCTATTTTTTCAACCTCCTCAATGATATTATTATCATCTGTCGATACGCATATATCTTCATCTTTCGCTAACTTTCTCGCAACATCTATACTATAATATATCAACGGTTTGCCACATAGCATTTTTATATTCTTATGAGGTATACCTTTGCTTCCGCCTCTTGCGGGTATCAAAAATAGCGTCTTCATCATTCCTCCATGTAACAAAAACAATAAAATTTTTTACATAAATCTATGTGTTCATTTTTGATAATATCATATATTTTTTGAGCTATTTTTTCAGAAGCATGCCCATCACCATATAGATTTTTAGCATCTAGGCATATTCGCTTAAACTCTTCACTCCTTGCCCTATCAATCGCTGACAAAATAGAGATACAATCTTCATCACAATCTATTATACTCGCCGCTTTTAGTCTCCCTAATTGACGATTACCTATATTTATGGTCGGAATATGAAAAGAAGGAGCCTCCAAAATTCCACTAGATGAATTGCCCATAACAAACTCTGAATGCTTCATTAAAGATAAATATTTTTTTACACCCAAAGATGCGTAAACATGAAGGTTTTCTAGTCTTTTGTCTGCATTATCCCAATATTCATTTATTAACTCCCCACCCAAATCAGCATTAGACTTAGTCACAATAAAAACTAAATCTTCACACTTTTTTATAGCTTCAACGAAGTTAGATAATAATACTGCTATATCCTTTTTCTCCATCGTCACAGGATGATATGTGCATAATACATATTTACAGTCATTTAAACCTATACTCTGTAATACTTCAGATTTACTCATCTTTGAGTACGCAATTATATTATCGACTCCAGGAGAACCGTAATTATAGACTCTCTCCGGATTTTCTCCCATTTGTATTACACGATGTCTACTATCCTCATTAGTAACAAAATGGATATAACTCATTTTTGTAATTGAATGTCTTACCCATTCATCTATTGCTCCCTCTGTTGTATCACCTCCACACAAATGGATAATCGGGGTTTGAGTATTTCCAGCCGCTATCGCAACAGAAAGAACTTCATATCTATCTCCTAGAATAATTACGGCATCATATTTTCTTTGTAGGAACAATCTTGTATACTCTTTAAGCGTTTCTGCCTGGTTATTTGAAATATCATAAACATTTTTGGACTTCACTGGTATACGAACTTTATAATCTATTCTAACGCTATCTGCTTCAATTTCTTTAACTGTATAACCATATTGATGGCTTAAATGAGTCCCTGAGACAATTAACTCCACACGAAAATCAGCGTTTTCAAGCATTCTCAGTCTTTTTATAACAGGTGACAATAACCCGTATTCAGCTCTAGTAGTAGTAACTACTCCTATTTTTCTCATATTTCTATTAATTCATCCTCATTATAATCTCTTTTCGATCTTTTACCAATCACGTTAAGCCAATTCATGGGATTTATCCCCGTTCCTGGTCGTTTCGTTGTCAAGTTTTCTTCGGTGAAAGTTTCTCCCTTTTTTATTTTCCTAGACGCGACTATACTTTTTCTTGCGACTTTAATATTTTCAATTTCTGTTTTTGATGGTCTTTTTTCTCCATCGCCCCTTGCTAATTCTATATTTCTAATAGCACAGACCATATCGTACAATTCTTTAGGCTCTAAACTAGCTTTATGATCCGGTCCCTCCATATTTCTGTCCAACGTAAAGTGTTTTTCGATTATTTCTGCTCCCATAGCTACTGCAGCTATAGGCACCTCAATTCCTCTTGTATGATCAGAATAGCCAACTCGAGTTTCATATTTTCTCTTTAATGAAAGCATTGCATTCAAATTAACATCCTTCATCGGAGTAGGGTAATCTGTAGTACAGTGAAGCAAAGATATTTCCCCTGATCCAAACCTTTTTAAAACTCCAACTGCTTCATTAACCTCATCAAGAGTGCTCATCCCCGTAGACATAATAATATCCTTCCCTGTTTTAGCAATTTCTACAAGGTATGGATAATTGGTAATTTCACCTGACGGTATTTTCCAAATATCTTGAATCCCATCAAGGAAATGAATGCTTTCAATATCGAAAGGAGTAGAAAGAAATTTAATCCCTTTATCATTGCAATAGTTTGCCAAAGTCACAAAATCCTCAAAGCTCAATAAAAGTCTTTTCAGCATATCCTTTTGGCTTTCTACCTTACCCGTGTTATTCTTTTGATATTCAGCCATAGGTGCATTACTTGAAACTAAACTATCCAATTTAGCTGTTTGAAATTTAATTATATCAACTCCACATTCTTTAGCAACATCAACCATTTCCATAGCGGTTAGAAGATTCCCATTATGGTTGACACCTGCTTCAGCAATTATAAGTGTATGACTAGCCAACTAAACTATCTCCTTTCAGTTATTTATTTATCACTACGAAATGCCCAATATTTGTTCATAAGAAAATTCAATGGGACCGTAACAAATAGAACTACGATAGGGCTAAATTGTTTAGGGATTTTTGCATAATTTACCAATAGAAAAAGCATTATATTTTGTACTCCTAATCCTGTTATAGAATAACATAAAAAGGTTCTTAAGAATGCCTTTAGCATATTTCTTTTTTCTCCCTTTCTTTTTCTAAACGTAAAACAATTGTTCCAAATAAAAGCCCAAATAGTACAGATAAAAAAAGTTATCACTGAACTAACTATATAATCGTTCTTTTCAAAAATATTATGTCTCTGAAAAATATACAGAAAAAAAAGATATAACACATATGATAAGACAGTATTAGAAAGCCCCACAATCCCAAACTTTATAAACTGAATTATCGTTTCTCTTTGAACGATAATCGCACTATTCTTATATGTTTTACTTATTCTTTTATCCGATTTCCTGCTCATCTAACCATACCATCCAAGGCGCTTTATTCGTAACAATCATCTCTTCCAACGCATCCTTCTGAGCCTTTGTATCCATGCACTGCCAAAATCCCTTATGTTCATATGACATTAATTCGCCTTTTGCAGCAATCGCCTCCAGCGGTTCTTTTTCAAAAGAGGTATTATCTCCATCTATATAGTCGAATACTTCAGAATTTAAAACCATATATCCAGCATTAATTGAATAACTATCGGTATTCCTCTTTTCACGGAATGATCTAACGACTCCGTTTCCAACTATATCAAGAACTCCTTTTGATTGTTCTTGAACAACAGAAGTCAATGTTGCCATTTTGCCATGCTTTTTGTGAAATTCCACAAGGTTCTGAATATTTACATCGCATACTCCATCACCATAAGTCATCATAAATGGCTCGTCACCAATATATTTTTGTATTCGTTTAATTCGACCTCCTGTTAATGTTTTTAGTCCTGTATCCACTACAGTTACCTTCCATGGTTCACTATGTTTTTCATGTACTTCCATGTTATATTCCTGAGTAAGATCAAATGTAACATCAGATGTGTAAATAAAATAATCTCTAAACCATTCTTTAACTATATGCTGTTTATATCCGGCACAAATAATGAATTCATTAAAGCCATAGTATGAATACTCTTTCATAATATGCCATATAATAGGCATGCCTCCAATTTCAATCATTGGCTTTGGTTTAAACTCTGATTCTTCTGATATTCTCGTTCCAAGTCCACCCGCTAAAAGAACTACTTTCATCTATATTCCTCCATAATAGTTTCCTTCTATTCCTTATCAAGAAAAGGCCATAAGTCATCGAATTCTGCAGCCTTCAAGGAGCCATCCGGCATTACCCTAGAAGCGATTCTAGGAGCCAGTATTCCGAATTCTTGTGTCATAACCTCACAAATAACCGGTCCTTCAATTTCAAATACTTTTTTAACCTTCTCTTCTAAATCATCTTTTGAATCTATTCTTACAGATGGCAAACCATATACATCTGCTAACGCACAAAAATCCACACTTGGGACACCGCTGTCAGGGCCAACACCTAAAAATCGGTCATTCATATAATTATGCTGGTTATGTCTAATTAACAAATATCCATGATTATTATAAACAAACAATTTCACGGGTAATTTATAATATGCTAAAGTTGCAAAATCCTGGATATTCATATGTGTCGCACCATCTCCAGAAAGCGCTATCACATCTCCGTGCGAAGCTGCGCCAACTGATGAAGCCCAATAACCCATACAAGAAAAACCACCCGAAATGATGTATTTTTGTTTTTCTTTCAGAACCCATGATTGGGACACAACATTGCATACACTTCCAGTATCTACTATAACCGTAGTTCCATCAGGAGCATTTTCTGAAAGAATTTTGGTGAAATAATAACTGTTTATTCCTTCTTCATCTTTATAGGCAGGCAGGACAACTGGGTATTTAGCCTTATTTTCTTTGCAACGAGTTAGCCATTCCTCATGTGTATCTGTTTTCCAATCAATTGACTGAAGAGTTAATTCTTTTACAAAATCTTTTAAATCCTTATGAATCGAAATATCTATAGGAACATCACCCTTTGCCAACTCTTTCTCGTCAATGTCTACCATCAGTTTTATCGCTTCGGGCGCTAGATGATTAGGATAATAGCCTGTGGTTGATTGAGAAAGGCGACTTCCCAAAACCATCAACAAATCACACTCTTGAACAGCAAAATGACTTGCTCGATCTCCATACGCTCCCGGATGTCCAACAAATAATCTGTTGGTAGACGGGATTACGCCTATTCCTCCACGAGAAGTAACAATAGGTATCGAAAACTTATCAGCAAAAGATAATAATTCCTCCCTCACTCCTGCACTCAAAATACCATAACCAGCAAAAATGAGAGGTTTTTTTGATTCTTCAACTAGTTCTTTTATTCTGCTCCATTCAACAGTATCTTCATTAATGTCCTCTGGCGTAAATCCCTTCATATCATTTGGAATCTGTTTATTCTGAATATCAACGGGAACATCTATCCAAACAGGACCGCGTCTTCCACTCATCGCCTCATAATAAGCACGTTCCATATGATATCTAATACTTTCCGGATTCATAATAACAGCAAAGTATTTTGTTATTCCACCTACCACTCCATCTAATGTTATGCTCTGCGTTCCTTTTGTTCTAATTCCAGTTTCCATTTGATATTTGAGGATTCTTGAATTAGCTTGTCCCGAAATGACAAACATAGGAGATGAGTCTGTATAAGCGCCAGCAACTCCTGTAATAGCATTAGTTGCTCCGGGTCCTATGGTAACAAGTGCCACTCCAGGAGCATCCCCAATTCTACCTTCCGCATCTGCTGCCATAGCCGCCACCTGCTCATGTTGACAGCATATCGCCTTGAGTTTATCGTTCTTATATAACGAATCTGTTAGCCACATAGCCGAGCTTCCTGATACCATATAAACAGTTTCTACACCTTTTTTTTGCAAAAAATCAAAGATATATTCAGATACTGTCATTAAAACATCCTCCGCCTTATATAAAATATCTATTCAATATTTGAAGTTGATACTATTGTTACTGTTGAATCTGTAAGTTGTATATTGCAAATCTCATCGCCAACTTTTTTTCTTCCATTAACAACTACTTTTCTTAGTTCATCAATAACGTGATCAACCTGATTTCTATTTACCGGCTCAGCTGTTTTTACCGGTAACAAATCATAATCATCATCGGAAACTTTTACAGTAGTTGTTACGGTTCTCATAGGTGTCATCTGTTCTTGTCTTGCGAACGCTTCACCCCTTGGACATTTATTACCAACAAAAGAAGATGTCAACTCATCCCATCTTACCTGACATCCATTTGGGCAAACCGTACAAGTAACTGTTCCTTCTTCCGGAAAGCCCTTTTTCATACAATTGGACTTTTCCTCATCCCAGATTTCCATTGGTTCGTCTTGGATAAAATGAACTGCATTTCTTCCTGCCATTTCTCCCTGTTCAGATACATAATCTGCTAGATCCATAACATGTCTTGAATTTCCACAGGAAAAAACACCTCTAATACTTGTTTGAAGATTATCATCCGTTTTTACAGAGTTGTTCGGAAGTAATTCCACCCCTATGGTCTGCGCTAATTCATTTTCCGGAATCAAACCTACAGAAAGAACTAATGCATCGCACTCTATTCTTCTAGATGTATTGGGAATTACCATTCCTTTTTCATCTAAATCTGATAGTTCTACTGCTTCTAGTTTTCGTTTACCAATAATCTTCGATACAGTTGTTTTAACATATAAAGGAATACCAAATTCATAAAGGCATTGACTTACGTTACGTGCTAAGCCAGTCGGTTCCGGCATTATCTCAGCAACAGCCAATACCTTAGCTCCTTCAAGAGATAATCTCCTCGCCATTATAAGTCCTATATCTCCGGATCCGAGTATAACCACTCGTTTTCCAATCATTATATTCCTTACGTTAACAAGATTCTGCGCCACTCCGGCAGTGAAGATACCTGACGGCCTACTTCCAGGAATAGAAATATTACCTCTAGTCCTTTCCCTACATCCCGTAGCTAGAATAATCGCTTTTGTTGAATATTCTTCAATGCCACCTTGAGTATAAGCTGAAACTGTATAATTATCTTTCGAATCTCTATTTATATCACTAACATGTCTAGATGTATGAATATCAACACCCGCAGAAATAGCTTCTTTTATTGCGAGATTAGCGTACTCAGGTCCTGTAAGTGCACTTTTATACCGAATCAATCCAAATCCATCATGAATACATTGATTCAAGATTCCACCAGCCCTTTTATCACGCTCTAAAACGACAACCTTTTTTGCGCCCGCTTTTTTTGCCGAACACGCAGCAGCTAATCCTCCAGGCCCTCCTCCAACAACGAGAACATCGCATTCTATCATCACTTTGCCTCCCCAGAAAACAATTCGCTTCCTTTTCCACGGTATGTAATATCCTCCGGCTTCATATGATAATCCTTTATCAGCATATCAACTATTTTGCTAAGACAGTATCCCCCATTACATCTACCGGTTGTTGCCCAAGCACGATATTTGATTGAAGAAATACTTCTTGCCCCAAATTTATTTTCTATAGCATCTCGAATTTCTCTTTTCGAAACATTTTGACAACGACAGATTATTTCTCCATATTCAGGATCTTCCTTGATGGCCTTTTCCTGATCTTCTTTAGGTAAATCTCTAAATCTAATCGGCCTCTTTCTAATTGGATTAAATTCTTCCTTTTTACACATATTAATATGGGTGGCTAAAATATCTCTAACCATCCTCGCTATCGGAGCTGATGCTGTAAACCCAGGGGATTCTATACCTATTAGATTGATTAAACCAGGGCAATCCTCTTCTTCTTTTATTACAAAATCTCTGAATCCACCTTCGCCCGGAGGTGCTTGCTTAGATCTAATTCCACAATAGTTTCCAATAATATCTTTTCTTTCTATGCTAGGAAGTAACGCTTTTGCCTCTCTAAATAGCTTATCCATCACTTCAGCCGTAGTCTCATAATTATCTGTTTCATCTTGATATTCCGCACTAGGCCCTATAATAATATTTCCATCTATAGTCGGAGTAAGATGAACACCCAATCCTCCTATTCCGGGTTTGGGAACAGGATATGCCGGAATATCTAATAATTCGTCAGCTATTTTATCTAAAATATAATATTGTCCTCGGCAGGGATAAATTTTGTATTTATCTATCCCAAGCATGCCGGAAATCTTATCACAATTTAATCCTGCTGAGTTTACTATAAAACTACTTTGATAATTCCCTTTTACCGTTTTAACTACAAAAAAATCATTTTTCTTTTCTATTCCTGTAACTTCGCTTTCAAAAGAGAAGTCTACTCCATTATCCATAGCATTTTCAGCATGTGCAATGCAATATTCAAATGGATCAAAAATAGCGGTATTCGGAGATAACATACCGCCAATCCCACCTATTCCAGGTGCTATAGAGCGAATCTCTTCTTTTCCAATGAGCTTAAGGCCTTCACATCCGTTTATTTTTCCACGCTCTATTATTCCTTCTAAGGCTTTCATATCAGCCTCATCAAAAGCTACTAATACCTTTCCAGTTTTTTTGTATCGAATATCAAGTTCCTTACATATCTCTTCGAATCCTTTGTTACCTTCAACGCATAACTTAGCCATAAGTGTTCCAGTTTTATTGTTGAAGCCGGCATGAACTACTCCAGACATACGTCCACTTGTTCCATAAGCTACATCGCATTCTTTTTCCAATACAAGAATTCGGATGTCATAGCGAGATAACTCTCTCGCTATTGAACATCCGACTGCTCCTGCTCCAATGATAATAACATCATAAGTATTATTCATACTGATTACTTTCCAATCACTCGTAATTCGTTGTCTATTGTTCCATCAGCAATACGCTTCTTTAAACACTTAAGTCTGGTGACTTTCCATCCATCAAAAGTCTCTTTATCAAAGTTAACTTCATCAAAGAAATCTAATAACTGTTTACCAGCTCTTTCAATATTCCACTCAGGTTTATAGTAATCCTTCAAAACAGTTAATATCTTATCTGCAGATACACGATAACTTCTCGGGTCAGTATGTTCTCCTGTAAAAGTAAGGTCACTTCCGGGAACACATTTTTGTGCCATCTCAGCTAAGTCCCTTACTGTGTAGTTATTGTCATCCTTTCCAATATTGAAAACTTCTCCTTTAACTAATTCAACCGGAGCTTCAAGAACAGCTAGGAAAGCATTGCTTATATCAAGTATATGTGACATGGGTCGAACCGGTGTACCATCACTCTTTATCTCAATAAGTTTATTGGTATATGCATATCCCATAAATCCGTTGAATACTATATCGCAGCGTAAATTAGGACTTGCACCATATGCAGTAGCTGGACGCAATATTGTTACAACAAAATTATCATCACATAATTCCTTTAACTCGCCTTCACAAATCCATTTGGTCTTTGCATATGCTGTAATAGGGTTCTTGGGGCTTTCTTCATCTGCTGCTTTGCTTGTATCAGATATTCCATATACACTCTGAGAAGATGCATAAGCAAATCTTTTTACACCAGCCTCTTTCGCACACTTAGCCACACGCATTGTTCCTTCATGATTAATTGCATACGTTAAGGACTCGTCAAAATCACCCAGAGGATCGTTGGATAGTCCTGCAAGGTGAATAACATAGTCTACTCCTTCAAAATCCTCAGGCGTACAATCTCTAACATCCTTTTTTATCTGCTTTACCAATTTCTGAGGAGCGGGTTTTAAATAGCAATCCTCATAATAACCAATATCATATCCAATAACATTATATCCTTTCACATCAGTCAAGTAAGGAACCATAGTTGACCCTATATAACCAAGATTCCCTGTTACCATAATAGTTTTTGACATTTTAATATCTCCTTATGAATTATTATCTATAAAATACTTTCTATAAAACTCGTGACACTTAAGAATTGAATCTGGGCAATTCGTATGCCAGGCCAAAAAACCTGTATCTTTATCCTTTAGCGAACCATTATCGATTATATAATCATCCGGAACTTGACAATCAAAAACGAGAGTAATATGGTGGCTTCTCGTGGAAAGATTGGGATTGATTATCTGCTTAATTTCTATTGGTTCGCTGCTAAATCTAACTGAAGTCCCAAGTTCTGACTCAGCTGTTCTTTGAATTCTTTCTTCAAATGTTTCGTTTACTCTAATAATACCTCCGGGTACATGCCACCCATTTCCCCACCAGGGATCATTTCTCCAAGCCAGAAGAATACGGTTATTCTTATCATGTATCAATAAATCAACATTCGTAAGCGGTGATATTTTTGATAGAAACAAGAACACTTCTTCCGGAAGGCCCTTATTAGGATCTGTTATTTGGTTATTTACTTCGTTAAGTAAGTCCCCTAAACTCCTACTCATTATTCAAGTATTTCCTTAATTATCTTAACCATATAGTCAATCATTTCTTCTGACATTCCGGGATATACACCAATCCAGAATGAATTCTCCATGATCCTATCTGTATTCTCAAGATTGCCTACCACACGATATTCTTCTGTTCCTCTTATTGGATCAAAACAAGGATGCTTGATTATGTTTCCACTAAATAAAAGTCTTGTTTGAATATTATGCTTCTCCAAATACTGGGTAATCTCATTTCTTGCTTTTCCTGCACCCTCTTTTACAGTGATAAGAAATCCAAACCATGACGGAATGCTGTTTTCTGCGGGTTCAGGTAAAATAAGTTTATCTTTTAATGGTGTTAATTCTTCATAAAGCTTTTTCCAGTTTGATTTTCTCTTTTCTACAAAATAAGGGAACTTATCAAGCTGAGAACATCCAACAGCCGCCTGCATATCAGTCACTTTTAAATTATATCCAAAATGACTGTACACATATTTATGATCATAACCTTGAGGTAATTCTCCAAACTGGCCATCAAAACGATGTCCGCAAAGATTATCTTTTCCAGAAGGGCATACACAATCGCGTCCCCAATCGCGGAACGAAAGAATTAGTTTGTTTAAGACGGGATTATCTGTAAGCACACATCCTCCTTCTCCCA
>JAEEGL014830967.1_pt1 | contig 27666 bp, 18 predicted proteins | sample 9134231 | NCBI WGS metagenome assembly JAEEGL01 (sample SAMN16246548, study PRJNA631951) | gut metagenome | biome: gut microbiome; feature: rumen; material: fiber-attached | host: Bos | place: Iran: Karaj | collected 2018-10
CCCTGGTTGATGGTCACGCCGTTCTGGAACACGTTGTTGTCGCCAATCACTACGTCGCGGTCGATGTAGCAGAAAGGACCTATCACGTTGTTGTCGCCGAGCTGAGCCTCGGGGTGTACGTATGCTAAAGGATGTATCTGATTCATAGTTGGCGCGTCAAGTTATTTGTTCTTTACAATCTGGGCTGTGAATTGAGCTTCGGAAACCACGTGGTCGCCCACGAAGACGTAGCCCTTCATCGTGCTGACTCCATGGCGTACGGGGTGCAGCAGTTCAACGCGGAAGAGGAGTGTGTCGCCCGGAACGACCTTCTGGCGGAACTTCACCTCGTCGATGCGCATGAAGTAGGTGGACCAGCGCTCGGGCTCGTCAACCTGGCTGAGCACCAGCAGACCTCCACACTGGGCCATTGCCTCTACCTGCAGCACGCCTGGCATGACGGGCTCTTCGGGGAAGTGACCTGTGAAGAATGGCTCGTTGGCGGTGATGTTCTTCACGCCTACGATGCTGGTGGGACCCATGGCGATGACTTTGTCAACGAGCTGCATGGGATAGCGGTGGGGCAGCAGCTGACGAATGCGGATGTTGTCCATCACAGGCTCCTGATTCGGGTCGTAGATGGGTGCCTGCACCTCGTGCTTCTTGATCTCCTTGCGCATGAGTCGGGCAAACTTGTTGTTGATGGTATGGCCGGGACGTGTGGCAACGATGCGGCCCTTGATGGGACGTCCGATGAGGGCCATGTCGCCGATGATGTCGAGCAGCTTGTGGCGTGTGCACTCGTTCTCCCACTGCAGGGGCTTCGGCTGGATATAGCCAATCTTGGTAGCGTCCATGTGGGGAACCTTCAGCAGGTCGGCCAGATTGTCGAGCTGCTGCTGGGTGACCTGACGCTCGTAGATGACGATGGCGTTCTCCAGGTCGCCACCCTTGATGAGGTTGGCATCAAGCAAAGGCATGATGTCCCTGACGAACACAAACGTGCGGGCAGGAGCTATCTCGGTGGGGAAGTCTTCTACGCGGTCGATGGTGGCAAACTGGCTGTTGATGAACTTCGACTGGAAGGAGCACATGGCCGTGATGGAGAACTGGTCGTCGGGCAGGATGGTGATGCACGATCCCGACTCCTCGTCCTTGATCTCAATTTTCTTGCGTATGATGTACCAGTCCTTCGTGGCAGATAGTTCTTCTATGCCCACTTCCTTAATTTTATCGACGTACATGATGGCCGAGCCGTCGAGAATGGGGAATTCGGGGCCGTCGACCTGAATGAGGCAGTTGTCGATGCCGAGTGCATAGAGTGCTGCCATTGCGTGCTCTACGGTCGAAACGCGTACATCTCCTTGAGCCAGAACAGTGCCACGCTGGGTGTCAACCACCTTTTCGGCGACGGCATCAATGATAGGCTGACCTTCGAGGTCAATACGCTGAATACGATAGCCGGTGTTCTCTGGTGCGGGATTGAATGTCACTGTAAGGTTGAGACCAGTGTGGAGTCCCTTTCCTGAGAGCGAAAAACTGCTTTTCAGGGTCTTTTGTTTGATTGTTTCCATGTATATATAATTGATTTCTTTGTTGTTTGCTGTTGAGTGAGTGATACCCTCCACCCATTGGGTTGGGGGCTACTCTTGGCCTTTGAGCTGGCCTTTCAGCGCGTCGACTTCCTTCTGTAGCTGCTGCAGCTGCTTGTAGACATCGGGCAGGCGCTGGTAGATGACTTGCGACTTGAAGAAGCCGCGCGTGTTCATGGCGGGAGTGCCGATGAGCGTCTGGCCTGCCTCAATACTGCTGGGCACACCAGCCTGTGCTCCAAGGTTGACGTGGTCGCCAATGGTGATATGTCCTGCAATGCCTACCTGCCCGCCAAACATACACCACTGTCCGACTTTTGCCGAGCCTGCCACGCCTACTTGTGCCGACATAACAGTATTCTCACCGATGTCGGTGTTGTGGGCAATCTGCACGAGGTTGTCCAGCTTGACACCCTTGCGCACGTAGGTGCTGCCCATCGTCGAACGGTCTATGCACGTGTTTGCACCTATCTCGACGTCGTCCTCGATAGTAACGATGCCTATCTGTGGAATCTTGTCGTAGCCAGTGGGCGTAGGAGCAAAGCCGAATCCATCGGCACCAACGACGCTGCCTGCATGGAGAGTGACGCGCGAACCCAGCCGGCAGTCGTGATAGACCACGGCGTGCGGATAGAGGATGCAGTCGTCGCCAATGTTGACGTTATCGCCGACGACGGCGTTAGGATAGATTTGGCAGCGCTTGCCCACAACGGCACCATCGCCAACGTAGGCAAAGGCACCCACATAGCAGTCCTCGCCAACAGTGGCTGAGGGCGAGATGAAGGCCATCGGGTGGATGCCCTTCTTCTTGGGCTTCATAGACTCATAGGCTTGCAGCAGGCGTGCTACAGCCTCGTAGGCACTTTTCACGCGGATGAGCGTGGCTGGCACTTCGTGTTCCAATTGGAGGCTCTCATCGACGAGCACCACCGACGACTTTGTGTCGTAGATGTAGTGAATATACTTGGTATTAGAGAGGAACGAAATGGCACCGGGCTTGCCTTCCTCGATTTTGGCAAATGTGCTCACTCGGGCATTCTCGTCGCCTTCGACTCGTCCGCCTATCATCTGAGCTATCTGTAACGCTGTAAATTCCATATATAAAAACTCAAAGTATTCTATTAGTTTGCAAATATACTCATTTTTCTTCAAATACGTTGATAACAGAGGTAATATTTACGTATTTTTTTAGAAAGTAAGGAAATATTGAACAGTTCTGAAGCATTTGCAATGTCTTTTACGACGGGTTTAACACCATCCGAATCGTCCGACGTGGGCTTGAAAAGAATGTCTATCTGGTCGTCGTTCGGATTGTACATGTCCTTCTGGATGGTGTTTATGCTGATGAGGTAGGCAGCATCGTCGAACGATACGCCGTAGGCATCGGCCAACTGTTGTTGCAAACTGCTGACACGCTCGTCGTCGAAGGGCTGCTCGCTCACCTCAACGCGGAAGATTCTGCGTTCTGCCAGGTCGTGGGCAAGGATGGAGAGCACGCGGTCTTCATGGCTCATCCATGCCTTCACTGATGCCCAGATGTCGTTGTCGTCAAGGAGTTCATAGTTGCTCAGTGCCATCTCGTCGTGCTCGAACATCTCTGCCGTCACGTCATTGTAGAGGAAATAGCGTAGCGCGGGTGTGGCGAATACCTCTATGCCTTGACGGGCCAAGAGCTTGGCGCGGCACAGCAGGTTGACGAGTGTCTTCTCGTAGGCTACGGTGGTCTTGTGCAGGTACACCTGCCAGTACATGAGCCTTCGGGTGGTCAGGTAGTTCTCGATGGAGTAGATGCCTTTTTGTTCGACTACGAGCTTGTCGTCGACAACATTGAGCATCTTGATAATGCGTGCCGATCCGATATTGCCCTCGGTAACGCCCGAGAAGAACGAATCACGCCGCAGATAGTCTAAACGGTCCATGTCTAGCTGACTGGAGATGAGCTGGTGCAGGAAACGCTTGGGATACTGATCCTTGAAAATGCTGATGGCAAGGTTCAACTTGCCCTGCATCTGGCGGTTTATCTGCTCCATCATCATGATGGAAATCTCCTCGTGTGAGATGCCCGAGATGAGCGTGTGTTCAAGAACGTGGGAGAATGGGCCGTGCCCGATGTCGTGCATCAAGATGGCTGCCTTGAGGGCTTCGGCCTCGGAATCGAAAATGAAGATGCCTTTCTGCTGGAGTGAGAGAATGGCTTCGCTCATCAGGTGGAATGCTCCTAATGAGTGCTGGAATCGCGTGTGCTGTGCTCCAGGGTAGACGACGCTTGCCATTCCCAGCTGCTTGATGCGCGAAAGGCGCTGAAAGAGGGGATGCTTTACAATGTCGAGGAGCAGGCCCCGAGGTACTCTGATAAACCCAAATACTGGGTCATTGATTACTTTGAAGTCGTTCATCGTGTGCAAAGTTACGATTAAGTAGCCGAATAACCAAATATATTTCTACTTTTCGCGTAAAAAGGCAGATATGAACGTTTACTTTTCATCAAGAAAGAGGACGATGTTCTCAAATCAGAAAACATCGTCCTCATTAAAACGTTAGTCTATGACTTTATGCAACTTTCTCCAAACGCTTCATCATGGCAAACATGAAGAGAGCCGAGAGCAGGCAGAGTACGATGAACACACCCCAGACAACCCACAGTGGCAGGTCACCCCAGAGATAACCACCGACGCTGACGAGCTTGTTACCAATAGCGGTAGCACCGAACCAGCCACCCATCATCAGACCTTTGTACTTTGGAGGAGCCACCTTCGAAACGAAGGAAATGCCCATCGGCGAGAGCAACAGCTCACCAAAGGTAAGGATGAGGTAGGTCGAGATAAGCCAGTAGGGCGATACCAGTGGTCCGAGTTCACCATTACCGGCGAGAGCAGCCTGCTCGTTAGGAGTGAGCAAGCCTTGCGAGGCCACCATCATGATGAGGAATGCCGAAGCAGCGACAAGCATACCATAGGCAATCTTGCGGGGTGCAGAGGGTTCCTTGCCCTTCTTGGCCAGCGATGCGAAGATGGCCATTGAGACGGGAGTCAGTGCCACCACGTAGAATGGGTTGAACTGCTGGAAGATAGGAGCCGAGATGTCGATGGAGCCCGTAGCTCTGTAGTACTTGTAGATGAGTACACCAAGCGCAGCCAGGACGACGAGGGCGGAGATGAGCTTAGCCTTCTGCGTCTTGCTCTGGAAGTATGAGAAACCTGCATAGACGATGAAGATGATCATCACGAGGTTGATCACATCGAAGGGCATTGTGTTGGCACCCGAAGCAGTCTTCTCCGTGAATTCATCGGCGAAGTAGGTCAGCGACAGGCCGTTCTGGTGGAAAGCCATCCAGAAGAAGATGACGACGGCAAACACCAGGCACAGGGCAACGATGCGCTGCTTGGTCTCCTCTTTGCTCAGCTCAGGCTCAGCAGCAAGGTTGGCAGCCTTGTCGGCACCAGTTTTCTTACCACCCTCAGTGTGACGGAAGGTGCCACGGAAGGCATAGTAGATAGCGATGGAGAGGATGAGCGATGCACAGGCGACGGCAAAGGCAAAGTGATAGGCCTCGCCAGGAGCGGTGTAGCCAAGTGAGTTCTTAGCCCACTCAGAAATCTTGATGGCTGCCGTAGGTGCAAAGAGGGCACCGATGTTGATGGCCATGTAGAAGATGGAGAAGCCTGCGTCGCGCTTGTCGGCATACTTAGGATCGTCGTAGAGGTTACCCACCATCACCTGGAGGTTACCCTTAAAGAGACCTGTACCAAAGCTGACGAGCACAAGGGCAATCAGCATAGCGACAAGTCCTACAGCTTTGCCACCCAGAGGAATGGAGAGCAACAGGTAGCCCAGGAACATGATGACAATACCGATGGTCACCATCTTACCGAATCCGAACTTATCGGCCATGATACCACCAAGGATAGGCAGGAAGTAGACGAGCATCAGGAAGTCGCCATAGATTTCGCCAGCCCATCCGGCATCGAGGCCGAAGTTAGCACGCAGAAAGAGTGCGAACACGGCTATCATGGTGTAATAGCCGAAGCGTTCGCCTGTGTTGGCCAATGCCAACGCATAAAGTCCTTTTGGTTGTCCTTCGAACATAGTTTTTTTAAGATTTTGAGTTGTTATTGAAATAGTTATGAAATTCTTAGTGTTTAGTACGGACGATGTCAAACATCCACGCAACTTTCAAGACGATATTTCCGAGATTTGACTTCGAGAAATAGTCGCGTTTGGAGTCACCATAGAGATTGCCCAAGCCGTAGTAGTAGCGGGCTTCTATCTGGAAGTGTCCTACCTTGTTGATGCCCAACTCCATACCGGCACCTACGCTGATGCCATAGTCGAATTTGTGCTCGACACTCATCGTGTCTTGGGCGCAGGTGGGGTTCATGCGGTCAGCCACATTGCGGGAGGCAAAGTCGAAGTTGGTAGTGGTACTCTCGCTCAGGTAGTAGCCGAACTGAGGACCCAACTGAACGAAAAACTGTGCTCCACGATTTTCGCGTCCCCATGCCAGGTGGGCAAAAATGGGAACCTGTATGTAGTTGATATTTCGGCTATATTCCTCGGCAAGACCTGTTACAGAATTGATGACGGGATTGTCCTCTTTGTCGAGAATAATCTCTTTCCACCCCGTCTGCCCATAATTGATCTCAGCCTGTACAGAGCAGATGGTGCTGAAGTACTTTTCACAGACGTAGCGCATGCTCACACCGCCCGTGAAGCCGCCGTGCAGATTTTGCGAAACACGTGGTACAAAGCCCACATTACTTAGTATGTAGCCGCCATTTATACCAACAGCGAAGTCATTGCGATGCTCGCCTACCTGTGCACGGCAGGGATTGGCTAATACCAACAGCAAGAGGGTAGCCACTATAGCTGCCAAGTGCTGCTGGAAGCTAGACAAAGTTGAGAAAGCGCGCATCGTCATACTCGTTGTGTCAGGTAATTAGTAGTTGATGGCCTCAATGGTCTTGTTGGGCTTGTAGTGAACGAGCATGAAATAAGCATTCTGCATACCACCATTGCCAACCTGTTTGAAGTAGAGTGGCGTCTGCATGGGTTGGTTCACACGTTGCTGCTTGGTGCCTTTGAAGGCGGTACCATATTGGTGTAGTCCGCGAAGGAAGAATTGCGCATGGTCGTAGCCCGTGATGGCAAAGCGAGGCAGCGCATATTGCATGTCCTGATGGAACCACTGCTTGTAGTTCTGCTCCAAAGTCTGCGTCGAGCGTGATTGCGCATTGAAGAAGAAGTTGGTGGGTATGTAGGTGTCGTACTTATGGAAATAGTCGGTATAGACTTTCGTGTACATCAGCCAGTCAATGTAGCCAAAGAGCGATATGGCTATACTGGCATCTCGCTGACGCAGTTGGTCGAGCTTAGCCAAAGTCTGATTGAGCTCGGGCGAACGCCCAGTGTTGATGACCACGACATTTGGTTTCGTACGGCTGAAAGCTTTCTGGAAAGCGTCGTCTGCTGAGCGCAGGTTGGTGATGTTGAACGAGCGTCCCTTGCTCTCCAGTTGCTTACGCAAGCCCATCGTGAAGCCACCTTTGCGCGACGTAGAGTCATTGCAGTCGATAAACACAGTATGATGGTTGGGGAAACGCTCCAGGAAAGCGTTCATGGCATCCTGGTTCTGGTGGTCTGAAGATTGGTATATTTGGAAAATCTGCTGATATTGTTCAACGTCGTTGCCGCTGATTGAGAAGGGTATCACCATACGGATGTCGTAAGCTCGGCAGAAATCGGCAAGAGGCTTTACCTGCCGGGTATAAAGCGGACCGAAGATGATGTCGCATTCGCTGGCTCCCTGCTGCAGCAATGTCTGACGGATATCGGCATCGATGGGCACGTTCCAGGCGCGTACGTCAGTGGATATGCCAACCTTCTTGAGGCTGTCGCATGCTAGCAGCAGTCCACGATAGTATTCAACCATACGGCGTCCGTCACCATCAACATTGTGCAAGGGCAGCATCACACCAACGCGGATGGCTCGTTCGCGCACGTCTACTCGCTTTGGCTGGGCGTTGCGTTGCTTCTCTGCCTCAATGTCTGCAGGTGTTTTTTGGAAAGGAATGAACACAGTCTCGCCCTTCTTCAGCTTGTAGTCATCGCCCTTCATGGCAGGGTTGGCATCTACTAGTTCGTCTACAGTGAGCCCGTATTTCTTGGCGATGCCATAGATAGTATCCTTCTTCTTGGCGGTGTAGATGTCGCGCCACTGAGTCGTCTGTGCCAGCATGGTGGTGCTCAGCAGACAAGCTGCAGCCACAAGAATATGTCTGAAATACTTTTTCATTTTTCGTATGTTTTTGTTTTACGACCACAAAAGTACAAAAAAAACTTCATCTTGCACTCATAATCGGTAAAAAATCTTCAATCGGTGCTTGATATTCCTATTTCTTTTGATAAAAAACTTTAAACTTGCAACTACAAATTTGTAAGTGGAAACTTTTTTGTAACTTTGCAAAATATTTTAAACGTATCGACAATGAAGCATTATTTGTTCACATTCATATTGGCAGTGTGGTTTGGAGCGACGGCAAACGTCGCTGCACAGACCGATGACGAGCAACCTTCCATCAACCCAAGTGGCGAAAGCATTGATGACGAAGGTAAGGAGGAAACCGGACAAAGCTTCACAGGATCGGCTCCCAAGACGGTAAGATTCTATGCCAATCCACAAAACGTAGGTGGGTGGAATGCCTATTATGAGTGGCGTTTCTACCTGACGGAACTGAATGGTACGGTGCATGACACACCTTATTTAATAAGGTATGAGGAAGACACTGAGTACACCTTCACGCAAGCCGGACAACATAGGGTGATGTGTTACTCATACTTTACACAAGGCACCGATACAGTCTTTTTCACGGACGAGTATTGGAATGAAAGAGAACCACTGTCGGTTACCATTTCTGAGAGTCGTCTGGAAATGCCAAATGCTTTCTCGCCCAATGACGACGATACGAATGATTATTACAATGCGAAGGGTCTCCAGCAGGGGAATGGCCCGCAGAGCATCGTATCGTTCGATGGTTATATCTTCAACCGTTGGGGACAGATGCTTTATCATTGGACTGACTGTTACACCTATAAGGCTGGTTGGGATGGAACCTACAAAGGAAAACCTGTAAAGCAGGGTGTTTACTTCTGCTTGGTTAAAGCTAAAGGTGCCGATGGCAGGGACTATCATATTCGTACCGATGTGAACCTACTGCGCGGATATACAGAAGATACTGGCGTGAACAGCAACGAATGAGAAGGCTCCATTTCTACAAATAGAAAAACATGCAACGAGAAGACGAGAAAATCAATGTTTGGGGTGCACGTGTGCATAACCTCAAAAACATCGATGTGGAGATACCACGCAACTCACTCACGGTGGTTACGGGACTGTCGGGGTCGGGCAAGTCATCGCTGGCATTCGACACCATCTTCGCAGAAGGACAACGCCGCTATATTGAGACTTTCTCTGCGTATGCCCGCAACTTCCTGGGCAATATGGAGCGGCCAGACGTAGACAAGATAACAGGTCTGTCGCCCGTCATTAGCATAGAACAGAAGACTACCAACAAGAACCCGCGTTCAACAGTCGGAACAACTACTGAAATCTACGACTATCTACGTTTGCTTTATGCTCGCGCAGCAACGGCCTATAGCTATATGTCGGGTGAGCCGATGGTGAAGTACACGGAAGAACAGGTACTCGACATGATCCTTGAAGCCTATGAAGGGAGGGCTGTCTATATTCTCGCTCCTATTGTAAGACAACGTAAAGGTCACTATCGGGAGGTCTTTGAGTCGCTTCGCCGTAAGGGCTACCTCTATGTTCGCGTCGACGGTGAGATAGTTGAGATTACACGCGGAATGAAAGTCGATCGCTACAAAAACCACAACATCGAGGTGGTAGTCGACAAATTAAAGGTGCAGGCAAAAGACAGCCAACGCTTGAAGCAGACTGTTGAGACGGCAATGAAGCAGGGAGACGGTGCACTGATGATACTAGATAAAGACACGGGAGCCATACGCAATTTCTCGAAAAGGCTCATGGATCCCGTCACAGGTATTTCCTATGGTGAACCTGCTCCTAACATCTTCTCCTTCAATTCGCCTGAGGGTGCATGCCCCAAGTGCAAGGGTCTTGGCGTGGTCAACGAAATTGATTTGAAAAAAGTCATTCCCAACGATAAACAGAGCATACACGATGGTGCAATCATTCCTTTAGGGAAATACAAAAACCAGATGATATTCTGGCAGATAGATGCACTGCTACATAAATACGATGTTGACCTCAAGACTCCTGTCTGCGACATTCCACAAGAGGCCATGGATGAGATTCTCTACGGCTCACTTGAGAGTGTGCGCATTGACAAGGAACTTGTCCATACGTCGAGCGACTATTTCGTCGCATTTGATGGCATCATCAAGTATCTAAGGCAGGTGATGGAGAACGATGACTCGGCAGCTGGGCAGAAGTGGGCAGACCAATTCATGGCCACGTGCCAATGTCCTGAATGTAAAGGGCAGAGGCTGAAACGTGAGTCGTTGTCGTATAAGTTTTGGGACAAGAACATTAGCGAGGTTGCATCGCTCGATATGACAGATTTGAAATTCTGGCTTGACCACTTGAATGAGCACCTTGAATCCAAGCAGCAGAAGATAGCAGCAGAAATTGTAAAGGAACTTTGTTCGCGTGTCGATTTCCTTTTGGAAGTAGGTCTTGACTATCTGGCGCTAAACCGTCCGTCGGCAAGCCTGTCGGGTGGTGAAAGCCAGCGTATCAGACTGGCTACGCAAATAGGTTCGCAGTTGGTTAATGTGCTCTACATTCTTGATGAACCCAGCATAGGTCTGCATCAACGTGACAACGAACGCCTTATTGATTCTCTGAAGCAGCTTCGCGATATCGGAAACACAGTAATAGTGGTCGAGCACGACAAGGAAATGATGCTGTCTGCTGATTATCTCGTTGATATAGGTCCGCTTGCTGGCCGTAAGGGTGGGGAAGTAGTTTTTCAAGGAAAGCCCTCGCTCATGAAAGATGCTGATACGCTGACGTCGCAGTATCTTTTTGGTCAACGAAAGATTGAGGTGCCTGCCGAACGCCGAGCGGGTAATGGGAAAACCTTAGTCCTGCGTGGTGCTCGTGGCAACAACCTGAAGAATATTGACGTAGAATTTCCGTTAGGCAAGCTCATTGTGGTGACGGGAGTCAGCGGATCAGGAAAGTCAACTCTGATCAACGAGACTCTGCAGCCCATCCTTTCTCAGCACTTCTATCGTTCGCTGAAGAAGCCGATGCCCTACGATAGTGTGGAGGGCTTGGAGAATATTGACAAGGTAGTGAGTGTTGACCAAAGTCCCATAGGCAGAACTCCTCGCTCCAACCCTTCAACCTATACCGGCGTGTTTGCCGACATCCGGTCTTTGTTTGTTGCCCTGCCCGAGGCTAAGATTCGCGGTTACAAACCCGGACGCTTCTCGTTCAACGTAAAGGGCGGACGATGTGAAGCCTGCGGAGGAAATGGCTACAAAACTATCGAGATGAACTTCCTGCCTGATATTCATGTGCCTTGCGAAGTTTGTCACGGGAAACGTTATAATCGTGAGACGCTGGAGGTTCGCTATAAGGGTAAATCTATTGCCGATGTCTTGAACATGACCATTAACCAGGCTGTAGAATTCTTCGAGAATGTGCCTTCCATCCTGCAAAAAATCAAGACTTTACAAGATGTAGGTCTTGGTTACATTAAACTTGGACAGCCTTCGACGACACTCTCTGGTGGTGAAAGCCAACGTGTAAAGCTGGCGACTGAGTTGTCGAAACGCGATACAGGCCGTACACTTTACATCCTCGACGAACCTACGACGGGTCTGCACTTCGAGGACATACGCATACTGATGCAAGTGCTCAACAAGTTGGTAGACCGTGGAAATACCGTTGTCATTATTGAGCATAATCTTGATGTCATCAAATTGGCCGACCATATCATTGATATGGGGCCTGAAGGTGGCCAAAGAGGTGGCCAGGTTCTTTCGACTGGTACTCCCGAAGAGGTTGCTCAGTGCGAGAAAGGGTTCACACCGAGATTCATCAAGATGGAATTGTGAATGAACGCAGCTATATACGTCGTTTGATAGCAGAAGGCGAACATCAGCAACAGGACTTCAAGTATAAGATTGCCGATGCTCCCAAACTTGCTAAGTCGGTGTCGGCTTTTGCCAATACCGATGGGGGCAGATTGCTGATAGGCGTCCGTGACGATGGTGTGATTGCAGGAGTAAAGTCGGAGGAGGAGATATTCATGATGCATGCCGCAGCCTATACATATTGCCGGCCTCAGCCTTCCATTCATTTTGATACTTATGTGGTGGATGGTCGGACGGTAGTTGTGGCAACCGTTCCTCCGTCAACGTTACGTCCCATTTTTGCCTTGTCTGCAAAGGAGGGTGTCGAAGGGCTGTTACCTGAAAAGAAAGCCTATGTCCGAATTGCCGACGAGAATATCGTTGCATCGCCTGTTCATCTGCGAATGTGGCGTGAACAAGTAGCCCGACAGCCCATCGTTACCAACTATGCTGAAGATCACACGCTGCTGGTCGGAATCTTAAAAGGACGTGGACCTCTGACTCTAAACCAGTTGACGCGCCTTTCACGCTTATCTCGAAATCGGGTTGTAGCACTACTTGCGCGTCTAATCCGCTACGACATTGCTGGTTGGAAACACGAAAACCAGCAGTTCGTTTTCTTTCTTCTTTAATCTTATACTTGTCACTTCATCATGCTCGTGTTGAGCAGGTTCTCGCCTGTCGTCAGTAGGCGCATTTTGTGGTGACCTTCTGTGAAATAAATGCGCATGAGCCGTTGTGGCATTGTTTCGTCGCAATCGAACGACAATGCAACGTGTCCCATAGTGCGTCTAAGGTTGAGCTCGACACAAGGATGTAACTTGATTTTTCCATTATATGTAACTATCATCATATCAACGCCAAATGGACCTTCGTAGAAGTTTTTCAATAAGCCGGTCAAGATGTTGGTAATACGGTTTTGCGTCAGTTGCAGTAAGTCGGCAGAAACATAGCGTGAAAGTAATTGCTGTTTGGCTTTTTCTGTTGCAATGATACTTCCATTATATGCACCATTTGTGGTGCGAAAGAGCGACAAACCTCGATAGACAATTGTGCCATCTGACAGCGACTCAAACTCCATCCCGAAATCTTCTATCTTATTAAAATATGGCTCAACCATCAGTCCCGTTTGTCGGGAGATGACATTGCGAGCCCACGAGGTGTGTCGTGCGGTGTCAACAGGTGTCATCTCGTAACGTATGCCGCGTCCACTGCTGCTCCAAGGTGCTTTTAGAACACGTGGAAGAGCAGTAATCTCCGCAGGGAATGTCGTTGTGTGGATAGCTTCTCCCACATATCTGTTGTCGCTGGCAACAAGAGGTTTTAACAGATGTTCTGCTGCCCATTGACGACTACTCATAATTCTTATCGCGCCAAGTTTGTCGTCGGAAGGAACAGCATTTGTCAGTCCGGCTTTGCGAAGGCGGTGGGCGAGTGCTTTGTCCCACCCCCAAGGGCTAGGTGTGACATTCATCTCTTGCATCTGCTTGAGACTGTCGATACCCACAAAGCAAACATCAGCCATATAACGAGTAAGGTGTCGCTTCCCAATTAGTGCACTCTCAACGTTGTCAACCAATACAAAATCACCGTCGTCAGCCCACAATGCTGGGAGGAATCCAAGATCTGCCCTCAACTGCCGTGCAGCATGTGGAGGAGTGAACTGGGCAAGGTTGCAAGCCAACGCGATGTCGTGTTCTGGATTGAAAATATGCAGCTTCATGCCTGCAAAGGTACAAAAAAAACACAAAAACAGCCACGCATAAAAGAAAATGTATGCAAAAACAAAACATTTTGCAAACTCTGCTTTGCATTTTGGAAAAAATTGCTTACCTTTGCAAAGATATAAGGACATCTATTTAAGTAATGTACGTATAGCATGGAAGCATTCTTTCGCACTCATAGCTATTTAGTCGAGCACGTTCACGCTCCCGTCCGTCGAATTCTTATGGACGAGATCGATTGGAATGCGCGGCTTATTGGCATCAAGGGTACGCGCGGAGTGGGAAAGACTACATTCCTGCTGCAGTATGCAAAGGAAAACTTCGACACACAAGATCGTCAGTGCCTCTATGTGAACATGAACAACTTCTATTTCCAGGGGCGTGGTATTGCTGATTTTGCAGGCGACTTCGTGAAGCAAGGTGGTCGTGTGCTGCTCATTGATCAGGTGTTCAAACAGCCCAATTGGAGTCGGGAGTTGCGAAAGTGTTATGATCTCTATCCATCGCTGCGAATTGTTTTTACGGGTTCGAGTGTGATGCGGCTGAAGGAAGAGAATCCCGAACTAAACGGCATCGTGCAAAGCTACAACTTGCGGGGCTTCTCATTCCGGGAATACCTGAATTTGAAGACTGGTAACAATTTCCATCCCTACAATCTCGACGATATACTCAGCAACCATCAGCGTATCATCAAGGAGATACTTCCAAAAGCCAGTCCACAGCAACACTTCCAGGACTATGTACATCATGGTTTCTACCCGTTCTTCCTAGAACATCGTAATTTCTCCGAGAATCTGCTGAAGACGATGAACATGATGACAGAAGTAGACATCCTGCTGATTAAACAGATTGAATTGAAATATCTGACCAAAATCAAGAAACTGTTCTATCAATTGGCTGTTGCCGGCCCAAAAGCACCAAACATCAGCCAATTGGCACAAGACATTCAGACGAGTCGTGCTACCGTGATGAACTACATTAAGTATCTTGCTGACGCACGCCTGATCAACATCATTTATCCCGTCGGTGAGGAATTCCCGAAGAAACCCTCGAAGGTGATGCTTCACAATTCTAACCTGCTCTACGCCATATATCCTAACCAAATGACCCGTCAGGATGCCATGGAGACATTCTTCGTCAATTCGCTTTGGAAAGATCATGTGGTCAATCAGGCTAACAAAGACAGTTACTATGTGGTAGACGGCACGCGCCGATTCCGTATATGCGATGCAAAGTCAGACTGCAAGTTGCGTATGAGTCCCGACGTCATCTACGCCCGGTACAACACTGAGGTAGGCAAAGATAATCAAATACCCCTCTGGTTGCTGGGATTTTTATTTTAAGAAGAAAAGCAAACCCAAAACATTTTATACAACAACATTCTAAAGTTTTAACAAAATGGCTAAAGAAAAAAAATTTATCACCTGTGATGGTAATGAGGCCGCCGCTCACGTGAGCTACATGTTCTCTGAGGTTGCTGCTATCTATCCTATCACACCGTCTTCGCCTATGGCGGAGCATGTTGACGAATGGGCTGCCCGTGGTCGTAAGAACCTATGGGGTCAGAACGTTTCCGTTCAGGAAATGCAGTCTGAAGGTGGTGCTGCTGGTGCTTTGCACGGCTCACTGCAGGCTGGTGCCTTGACCACTACGTTCACTGCTTCACAGGGTCTGTTGCTGATGATTCCCAATATGTACAAGATTGCCGGTGAGATGCTGCCTTGCGTCTTCGACGTTTCGGCACGTACACTTGCCAGTCATTCGCTCTGTATCTTTGGCGATCACCAGGACGTGATGGCATGCCGTCAGACAGGTTTCGCAATGTTCTGCTCGGGTAGCGTACAGGAAGTGATGGACCTCACTGCAGTTCCTCATCTGGCTACGCTGAAGACTCAGATTCCTTTCGTGAACTTCTTCGACGGTTTCCGTACTTCTCACGAGTACCACAAGATTGAGGTCATGGAGCAGGAAGATGTTGCCAAGCTGGTTGACCCCGCTGACGTGAAGCGTTTCCGTGATCGTGCCCTCTCACCTGAGCGTCCCATGACTCGCGGTACGGCTGAGAATCCTGAGACTTTCTTCACCCACCGTGAAGCTTGCAATGCTGCTTACGACAAGGTTCCCGAAGTCGTGGAGTACTACATGCAGAAGGTAAGCGAAATTACTGGTCGTGAGTATCACCTCTTCGACTATTACGGTGCTGATGATGCTGAGCGCGTCATCATCCTGATGGGCTCGGCCACTGAGGCTGCCCGTGAAGCTATCGACTACCTCGTAGCTCAGGGTGAGAAGGTCGGTATGGTGGCTGTCCACCTCTATCGTCCGTTCAGCGTGAAGCACCTGCTGGCTGCTGTTCCCAAGACAGTGAAGCGCATTGCTGTTCTCGACCGCACGAAGGAGCCTGGCGCCGAGGGTGAGCCGCTGTATCTCGACGTGAAATCAGCTTTCTACGATGTTGAGAACAAACCGCTCATCGTGGGAGGCCGCTATGGCCTGGGTTCCAGCGATACAACTCCTGCCAAGATCATCGCTGTGTTCAACAACCTTGCTCTACCCGAGCCGAAGAACCACTTTACCGTGGGTATCGTCGATGACGTCACGTTCACTTCGCTGCCTGAGGTTGAGGAAATGGCACTCGGTGGTGAGGGAATGTTCCAGGCTAAGTTCTATGGTCTCGGTGCTGATGGTACCGTTGGAGCTAACAAGAACTCGGTGAAGATTATCGGCGACTCTACAGACAAGTACTGCCAAGCTTACTTCTCGTACGACTCGAAGAAGTCCGGTGGTTTCACTTGCTCGCACCTGCGCTTCGGCGATACGCCCATCCGTTCTACCTATCTTGTGACAACCCCGAATTTTGTGGCTTGCCACGTTCAGGCTTATCTGCACATGTATGATGTGACTCGCGGTCTGCAGAAGAATGGCACTTTCCTGCTGAACACGATCTTCGAGGGCGAAGAACTCGTTAATTTCATCCCCAACAAGGTGAAACGCGTGTTTGCCCAGAATAACATTACTGTTTACTATATCAACGCAACGAAGATTGCTCAGGAGATTGGTCTCGGCAACCGCACGAATACCATCCTTCAGTCTGCATTCTTCCGTATCACTGGGGTGATTCCCGTGGAGCTTGCCGTTGAGCAGATGAAGAAGTTCATTGTGAAGTCTTATGGCAAGAAGGGTGAGGACGTTGTCAATATGAACTATGCTGCCGTTGATCGCGGTGGTGAGTACAAGCAGCTTGCCGTTGATCCCGCATGGGCTAACCTGCCAGATGACGAGGCAAAGGCTGATGCTGCTCCCGCATTCGTAAAGGAACTCGTTCGTCCTATCAATGCTCAAGCAGGTGACCTGCTGAAGGTCAGCGACTTTGTGAAGCACGACACCGTTGACGGTTCTTGGGAGAATGGTACTGCTGCCTTCGAAAAGCGTGGTGTAGAGGCCTTCGTTCCCGTATGGAACAAGGACAACTGTATCCAGTGTAACAAGTGTGCCTTCGTATGTCCTCACGCTGCTATCCGTCCGTTCGTTCTGACCAACGAAGAACTGGCAGGCTTCGATGGACTTGATACTATCGAGATGAAGGCTCCTGCAGCCATGAAGGGTATGCACTTCCGTATCGAGACTTCCGTGCTTGACTGTCTGGGTTGCGGCAACTGTGCTGATGTATGTCCGGGTAACCCGAAGCTTGGCAAGGCCCTGACGATGGTTCCATTCAACCCCGATGCAGAGGATATGAAGAAGGAAGCCGAGAACTGGGACAAGCTCGTCAAGGACGTTACCTCAAAGCAGGATCTCGTCGATGTGAAGGCCAACGTGAAGAATTCGCAGTTCGCACAGCCTCTCTTCGAATTCTCGGGTGCTTGCTCGGGTTGTGGTGAGACTCCATACGTGAAGCTCGTTTCACAGTTGTTTGGTGATCGTGAGATGGTAGCTAACGCTACAGGTTGTTCGTCCATCTATTCTGCTTCTATTCCTTCAACACCTTACACTAAGAACGCCAAGGGTCAGGGGCCTGCTTTCGACAACTCACTGTTCGAGGACTTCTGCGAGTTCGGTATGGGTATGGTGCTTGGTAACAAGAAGATGAAGGAGCGTGTGACAATGCTGCTCCGTGAGGCTACTGCCGACGAGAAGTGTCCCGCAGAGTTCAAGGAACTTGCTGAGGAGTGGATTGAGAAGCAGAACGATGCTGAGGAGACAAAGCGTCTGGCAGCTCTGCTTAAGCCCTTCATCAAGGGTGGTGCCGAGGCTGGTTGCCCCTTCTGCGCTGAATTGCAGACTCTGGAGCACTATTTGGTGAAACGTTCGCAGTGGATTATCGGTGGTGACGGTGCTTCCTACGACATCGGTTACGGCGGTCTTGACCATGTGATTGCCAGTGGCGAGGATGTTAACCTGCTCGTGCTCGACACCGAGGTATACTCCAACACGGGTGGTCAGTCGTCTAAGGCTACTCCTCTGGGCGCTATCGCACAGTTTGCTGCTCAGGGTAAGCGCATCCGCAAGAAAGACCTTGGCATGATTGCTACGGCTTACGGCTACGTATATGTGGCTCAGGTGGCTATGGGTGCTGACAATGCTCAGTGCCTGAAGGCTATCCGCGAGGCCGAGGCTTATCCCGGACCCTCGCTCGTCATCGCTTATGCTCCATGTATCAACCATGGTTTGAAGATCAAGGGTGGTATGGGACGTTCGCAAGCTGAGGAAGGCCGTGCCGTTGAGTGTGGTTACTGGCACCTGTGGCGTTACAATCCACAGCTCGCCGAGCAGGGCAAGAACCCATTCACGCTCGACTCTAAAGCTCCGCAGTGGGAGAAGTTCCGCGACTTCCTCCTTGGTGAGGTTCGCTACCTCTCGGTTCAGAAGGCTTATCCCAACGAGGCCGACGAACTCTTCGCAGAGGCCGAGCGTATGGCTAAGCTGCGTTACCAGAGCTATGTCCGCAAGGCAGCTGAAGATTGGAGCGTAGAATAACTCCGAACTTCATAGACTAATAAAGGGGAGCACTTGGCATCTGTCAGGTGCTCCCTTTAATATTGGGATAATGATGTTCATTTTGTCTCTACATAGAATATAGTTGCAAAAAAATGATATAGGAGATGCTAAAAGACTCCTATATCAAGACGAAAGCCACTCTGGTGTAAAGAAGCTTGAAACTACTTGATTAAATATGTGTTTGAAACTACTTAGTCAAACATGTAAATATAGGCCACATAGAGCGTGATGAGGATGGCCGCTGTACACATTACGGCAAATGCAATGCGCGAGATGGTCTTCTTCCTGCGCTTGGCATTTAGGTTGTGGTTCTTGAATTTCTCAGCCTCATCTTCATGATGGTGGTGGTGATGATGGTGACGCTCACCAGAACTGCTATGAGTTGAGGAGTGATGAGAGTGATGGGAGTGATGCGAATGCTCCAAAGAGTTAGATGATGAGCCGTTATTAGGTTTTGTCTGTTCCATAACCGATATATTGGTATAAATGGGAAAAAAGACAGGTGGAAGCGCCCAACATGAGGTTGCCACGCAACCACCTGTCTGTTGAATAGTGCCTATTGAAAGGCAGGAATGCATTACATAAATGCAACGGTGAGACCAGCCATGACGATGCTAACCATCGACATGAGCTTGATCAGGATGTTCAGCGAAGGACCGGATGTATCCTTGAAGGGATCGCCAACGGTGTCGCCAACGATGGTAGCCTTATGGGCAAACGAGCCCTTGCCGCCGAAGTTGCCTTCTTCAACATTCTTCTTAGCATTGTCCCAGGCGCCACCGGCATTTGCCATGAAAACGGCAAGCGTAAATCCACCGGCCAGACCACCGACGAGCAGACCCAGCACACCAGCTACACCTAGCAGGCAACCCACAATGATAGGGATGACGATAGCAAGGATAGACGGGAAGATCATCTCGTGCTGAGCGGCACGTGTGGAAATCTCAACGCAACGGCCATAATCAGGAGTACCCGTACCCTCGAGGATGCCAGCAATCTCTTTGAACTGGCGTCGAACCTCAACAACCATCTTCTGAGCAGCGCGACCCACGGCTTCCATGGTCAGACCGCAGAACAGGAAGGCTGCCATAGCACCGATGAAGGCACCTACGAGTACTTTCGGGTTCATCAGGTTTACCTGGAAGAAGTTCATGAAGTCGGGGATAGTTGCCTGTGCGGCGTCGATAACTTCGCCCTTAACGTTGGTCATCGTCGTGCCTGCACGCTCCATAGCGATCTTGATTTCCTCAATGTAGGAAGCCAACAGAGCAAGAGCCGTGAGGGCAGCTGAACCGATGGCGAATCCCTTACCCGTAGCGGCTGTAGTGTTGCCAAGAGCGTCGAGCGCATCGGTGCGATGGCGCACTTCCTCGCCCAGTTCACTCATCTCAGCGTTACCACCTGCGTTATCGGCGATGGGGCCGTAAGCGTCGGTAGCCAGCGTGATGCCCAGTGTCGAGAGCATACCAACAGCAGCAATACCTACACCATAAAGACCATGTGCAAGGCTTTCGGACGACATCGAAAGGTCGAAGCCGTTAGCGCACAAATAACTCATCATGATAGCCACGCCAATCGTGATGACAGGGATGCAAGTCGAGATCATACCCGTGCCGATACCCTTGATGATAACAGTAGCGGAACCAGTTAGGCCAGCCTCGGAGATCTTCTGAGTCGGCTTGTAGGAGTGCGATGTGTAATACTCAGTTGCCTGACCGATGATGACACCGGCAGCAAGACCAGAGATAACGGAGAACGAAAGGCCGAGCCAGTTTTCAACACCAAGCAGATAGAGGATAATGAAGGTTGCGATGGCAATCAGCACAGCCGATACATTCGTACCCAGAGCCAACGACTTCAGCAGATCACGCATGGTAGCTCCTTCCTTAGTGCGAACGAGGAAAATACCTAGCAGCGACAGGAATACGCCAACGGCAGCGATGAGCATCGGGGCTACTACAGCCTTCAACTGCGTCTCACCACCAACTGCGGCAAAAGCAGCAGCGCCCAGGGCAGCAGTGGAGAGGATGGATCCGCAATAGCTCTCGTAGAGGTCGGCACCCATACCGGCCACGTCACCCACGTTGTCGCCCACGTTGTCGGCGATGGTAGCGGGGTTGCGCGGATCGTCCTCAGGGATGTCGGCTTCCACTTTTCCCACGATGTCGGCACCTACGTCGGCAGCCTTTGTATAGATGCCACCACCTACACGGGCAAACAGAGCCTGCGTAGAGGCACCCATACCGAAGGTCAGCATGGTGGTAGTGATAGCGATGAGTGCGCCATGCTCGAAGTGGTTCAGTACGACGAACCAAATGGCGATGTCGAGCAAGCCAAGACCTACAACGGTAAGACCCATCACGGCACCTGAACGGAAGGCAATCTTCAAGCCAGCGTCGAGACTTTGACGGGCAGCATTAGCGGTGCGGCCGCTAGCATAGGTGGCCGTCTTCATGCCAAAGAAACCAGCCAATCCAGAGAAGAAACCACCGGTAAGGAATGCGAATGGCACCCAGGGGTTCTGAACGCCGAGGCCATATGCCATGAATGCAAACAGGGCTGCAAGTGCGATGAACACGTAGAGCACCACCTTGTATTGCTGTTTCAGGTATGCCATAGCGCCGTCGCGCACGTACTTTGCTATTTCACGCATGCGAGGCGTGCCCTCGTCAGCCTTGATCATGCTCTTAAAGAAATACCAGGCCATACCCAATGCCACAATCGAGGCAACGGGCACAAGCCAAAATACACTTGGAATGTTGTTCATAAGATTGATAGGTTTTGTTTAACTATTTAATATAATAATGTGTTCATTAGAATCTGAAGTCTAGCTCGACGTCAACCAGGTTGTAGCTGCTGTGGGTGGCACGCTCGTTGACACGGGCATACTCCAAGTTGACCTGCAGGTTTTTCGAGAGCAGATAGTCGGCACCCACCTCATAGTAGGTCTTCGACGAAGCCCAGGTCTTCTGGTCGCGATAGCAGTCGTAACGGGCCTTGACGTGCATTTTGTTTTTGATGACAGGAGCAATAGCCAAAGCATACCAACCGTCAGCCTTGTCGCCCTTGTCCTTGTTGGCAGCGAAGCCCTGGCTGTGAATGTACTCAGCACGTGCAGTCCAGTCGTTCAGTGCATACTCAGCAGAAAGTGCATAGCGGTTCTTGCGTACACTTTCGGTCTTACTGACGGGACCCTGCTCAGTTGTCTCGGTGGTGGCCATGTAGCGTGTGCCGGTCCATCCAAAAGCACCAATGCGCAGACCTTTCATGGGCATAACCCACATGCCGCCGATGATGTCCTTCTTGTTGTCCTTGTCCTTTTGGTTGATGCCTTCACCATTGAAGACGCCTACTTGATAGTGCAGCCAGTTGCGACCAGAGTTGTCCTTCAGGAAGTCACCCTGAATCTGCACGCCGATGTCACGGCCATTCGACGATTGCTCGCCTGTGCGATCACTAAATCCAGCCAGTTTCGACACGGGCTGTGAGTACGACATGAAGCCCTGTGTGATAGGGTGCATGGGGTTTTCAAATGTGAACGGGCGCTTGTACTGACCAGCCTTTACCTTGAAGAACTCGTATTTCTGCCACTCGGCAAACGCGTCAACAATGCGTGGCGAGGCGTTCAGCGATGAGGTGTTACCGTTCAGCTGCAGCTGCAACTTCCAGTACCAGTCCTGTTGAATGCGGCCTTCAAGTGCCAGACGCACCAGACGCAACTGGAACGAGTTCTCATGGGCATTCTCCTTGTCGAGCGCTTGGTATTGCACCATGCCGTAGCCGGAGAACTTCACGTTGTTGAGCCATGCGGGCAGCTCAATGTGTTTCTTCTCTTGTGCGCTTGCAGCAAGCGTCATTGCCGTCATCAGCGCAATCATCATGATTTTCTTCATACTTTGCAATTATTAAATATTGTAGTTTTTTTTGTTTCAATATGCAAAGATATACAAAATTATTTAAACGTGCAAATTTCTACCTTAATTTGTTTCTATTTCAGTTTTTCAAGCATTCCGGTCTTCATTTGTTACCAAATATACATTATAGAATGGAGTAGACACCAGCAATTGTGTCATTTGTAAAGAATTATGGCAAAATATTTTCCAGGTTGCAAAAATATTTGTACCTTTACCGACAAATTGTAATTATTGGGTACAGGATAATTGAAACAGGATACACAAAAATGCAAACTACAATGAGTAAACAACATGTCACGACGGTTCTGTTAACCGTTGTCTTGACACTCGTGAGCTGTTCCGTCCAGGCACAACAGGACAGCAACTGGATGAAGGACATAACAAGCCGCATTACCTTCAACGGATATGCGCAAGCGGGCTACTCCTGGCAGAACACCAACAACACGAACCGCAACGACTTCAACTTGAAGAGAACGTTGCTTTGGGCGAAGGCGCGTATCACCGACCGCTGGTCGTTTCTTTTCATGCACGACTTCTCAAGTGTTGTACAGGAATACTACACTGACTACCGATTCTCTAATGACAAGTCGCTGACCGTTCGACTTGGACAGTTCAAGCACAGCTATTCCATGGAGAACCCACTATCGCCTACGCAACTTGAACTCGTTGACGTCTATTCACAGGCAGTTCTATACCTGGCAGGCGAGGGGCCCGATCCGCTCAACGGCGTCAACTATGGACGTGACATGGGTTTGATGGTTTTCGGCGACCTCTTCGACAACCATCTTCACTACGAGCTGGCGGTGATGAATGGTCAGGGCGTGAATCGTCGAGATGGCAATAAGCACAAGGACTTCATAGCTAAGATGGAGGTGAAGCCTATCGAAGGCGTACGCTTCGTGGTGTCAGGTCAGAAGGGCAAGGGACATGCCGTAGGCGAAGCAGCCTGGAATCCTGGTGTGAAAATTGGAGATGACTATACACGTGACCGCTACAGCATTGGTGCTGAGCTGAAGACTGGGGCCTATGCACCTGGCAAATACAAAGAAGCGCGTCCTGTAAGCGTTCGTGCGGAGTGGCTGGGTGGCAAGGATGGTGACGTAGGCAGCCGAGGCGGCTACATCACTACTTGCGTTCCACTTGTCGAAGGCATCGACCTCGTTGCAAGTGCCGACTACTACGACCGCAATACATCTCTCGATTACGATCAAACGCAAGCCACGCTTGGCATGCAGTATTGGTTCTATAAAAAATGCCGCGTGCAACTGCAGTATACCTATACTTGGAGTCAGTTCCAAACCGACTACAGCTGGCTGCAGGCACAAGTGCAAGTTGCCTTTTGACGCGCCAGTCCGACATGATGTCGAACTGTCATAGCGTTCAAATCATTGCCCTTATCTCGTATTAACGTATTTCGAAATTATAAACCATTAAAGAAAACATGTTCATTAAGATTCTCCTTACCATTATCTTTGTGGCCGTTATGATTGCCGTGGGACTCTATTCGCGCAAACAGGCTGCCAGCGTTGACGGATTTGTATTGGGTGGGCGTACCGTAGGCCCTTGGCTGACGGCTTTCGCCTACGGCACCAGCTATTTTTCGGCAGTCGTCTTTGTGGGCTATGCAGGGCAGTTCGGCTGGAAATACGGCCTGTCATCGACATGGATCGGCGTGGGCAATGCCGTCGTAGGGTCACTACTGGCTTGGCTTGTACTCGGAAGGCGTACAAAACTCATGACTCAGCACATCGAGAGCCGTACAATGCCCGACTTTTTCGGTACGCGCTATCAGAGCCAAGGGCTGCGTGTGGCTGCCAGCATCATCGCTTTTGTATTCCTCATTCCCTATACAGCAGGTGTCTATAAAGGCATCTCGACGCTTTTTGAGATGGGATTCGGCGTGCCCTACGAGTATTGTGTCATCCTCATGGCAATTCTCACTGCCGTCTATGTCATCCTTGGAGGCTATAAGGCAACTGCCATGAACGACTTCATACAAGGCGTCATCATGCTGTTTGGCATCGTAACTGTCATCGCTGCCGTGCTTTCGGCACAAGGCGGATTGTCGGCAGCTGTTGAGAAAATGGCTGCCATGCCTGCCGATAATGCAACTACCAACGGAGGCTTTGCTACGCTTTGGGGCCCTGACCCATGGAATCTGCTGGGTGTAGTCGTGCTGACATCGCTTGGCACATGGGGTTTGCCGCAGATGGTTGGTAAGTTCTATAGCATCACCGACGAGAGTGCCATTCGCCGTGGAACGATTATTTCAACCATTTTCGCCTTTATCGTGGCTGGTGGATGCTACTTCCTCGGAGGTTTTGGCCGTCTTTTCGGTATGCCGCCCACACTGCCCAATGGCCGTCTTGATTTCGACTCTATCGTGCCTTCGATGTTGGCCACGTTGCCCGATTTCATCATTGCCTTAGTGGTGCTACTGGTACTTTCGGCCTCAATGTCGACGCTTGCCTCACTGGTGCTCACCTCATCTTCGACGATGACACTTGACTTGATCTATCGCGACAAGAAGTCGCTTCCCGGTGAGGTGGAGGAGGGTACCATCGACGACGTGGTAGCTGAGCGTGTGGAACATCGAAAGGTGGTCGTCATGCGTGTGCTAATAGTTTTCTTCATCGTTATCTCGCTCCTTATCGCCCTCAACCCGCCGACTTTCATCGCACAACTCATGGGCATCTCGTGGGGTGCTCTGGCAGGTGCTTTCCTCGCTCCGTTCATGCTGGGACTCTATTGGCGTGGTGTCACCACGGCCTCAGTTTGGGCTTGTTTCGTTTGGGGTGTTGGTCTGACAGTCGTGAACATGCTGTTGGGAAATCCCATCAACCCCATAAACTGCGGTGCTATCGCCATGGTTGGCGGTTTCGTTGTCGTATGGATTACCAGTCTCGTCACTCCAAAGATGAAGCGCGAGTATGTTGACCGCATGTTTGTATTCGATAATAATTAGTTTTCTCTAATCCTTATATATTGATAATTGGTTGACGCTTTTATGAATTTTAAAAGTGCCAACCAATTATCAGTATGGTGATTATATTCGAGCCTTATGAGCTAACTTGTGTCGGGCTTACACCCTTTCAAGCAAAACGACATTTTCCACATGCGGGGTATGCGGGAACATGTCGACGGGCTGCACGCGACAGATGCGATAGTCCTGAGTGAGCATTTCAAGGTCGCGGGCCTGTGTGGCAGGATTGCACGACACGTATACGATGCGCTGTGGAGCTGCATTCATAATGGTTTTAACGACGTCAGGATGCATGCCTGCGCGGGGTGGGTCGGTGATAATCACGTCAGGCCTTCCATGCCGTGCGATGAACTCATCGGTCAGGATGTCCTTCATGTCGCCTGCATAGAACAGGGTGTTGTCGATGTTGTTCAGCCGCGAGTTGACCTTGGCATCCTCAATGGCCTCGGGAACGTATTCTATGCCGATGACCTGACGGGCCATGCGGGCCACGAAATTGGCAATGGTGCCTGTGCCAGTGTAGAGGTCGTAGACGAGGGGCAAGTTGGGTGATGGTTGATGGGTGTCGGGTGTTAAGTGCTGAGAGAAGGCGAAGTCGCGGGCCACGCTATAGAGGTGGTAGGCCTGTTCGGTGTTGGTCTGGTAGAATGACTTTGGACCAACCTTGAAACGCAGGTCTTCCATGGTCTCGATGATATGGTCGTTGCCACGGAAAACATGCACGTCGAGGTCACCAAAAGTGTCGTTGCACTTCTGATTGTCAACCCATAGTAATGAACTGATTTCCTTAAACTTATCAGCGACATACTGTAGTAGTCCGTTAACGCGGTCCATATCGCCTTCTTCCTGAAGTTTCACCTGCACGATGACCATCCATTCTCCCGTGTTTGAGTTGCGAATAATGACGTCACGAAGCAAGCCTGTCTGCTCCCTCAGGTCGAAGAACGAGATGCCATTCTGCAGCGCATAGTCGCGTATGGCGTTGCGGATGTCGTTGTGCAGGGGATGCATCAGGTGGCATTGCTCGATAGGCAGGATTTTGTCGAAGGCACCAGTGATATGGAAACCCAACGCAGGCACATTCTTGGCTCTCTCCCTCACGTCACCCTCGTCGCCAGCTATGGTGGTGGCAGGTGGCAGGTTTTCAATCTCCTCCTTGGTCAGGTAGCGCTTGTTGGCAGCACCAAAGTCCAGCTTATTGCGGTATTCGTATTGATGTACCGACCCCATGATGGTGTGGAACTGGCAGGTGCCGTCGGCCGATGTAGTGCCAGGAAGGGGTAGGGTGAGGTGACCGATGCGCGTCAGCTGGTCGTAGACCTGCTTCTGCTTGAATTTCAGCTGTTCCTCATAAGGCAGCTGTTGCCACTTGCATCCGCCGCAAATGCCAAAGTGGCGGCAACGGGGTTCGGTGCGCAGAGGACTCTTTTGATGGAACCGTACGATTTCAGCCTCGGCATAACTGTGCTTTTTGCGACGTATCTGCAGGTCGACGATATCGCCTGGTACAGCCCAGGGCACGAACACCACCAGCTGACTCTCGCCAAGCCCGTCGTGGGCAGGCGTGGTGATGCGGGCAATTGACTTGCCTTCGGCGGCAAAATCGGTGATTTCAACGTGTCCTAAAATGGGGAATGGTTTTTTCTTTCTTGCCATACGCGTGTTGCCTATATGTTTTCTTTTTCGGATGCAAAATTAGGCAAAAAATCTGATAAAACAGGCTTCTGTGTATAAAAATCATGTTTCAATGGCTGAAAAGCATAGCTTTGCAGGTTATGGAGCATTGGTTTATCAGCTACAAAGCATAGCTTTATACCCCTGTAAAGCATACCTTTGTAGGTTCAAGAGCAATGCTTTGTGGGCAAGAGAGCGTTGAGTTGTTAGTTCATGAGGTGTGCTTTGCCGATTCAATAACGTTGCTTTGTTTTCAAAGGAGCGTTGCTGTGTTGGCCCAAGAGCATCGCTTGATCTTTTGTATGACTAGCTGCTTCAATAAAGAAGAATGAAAAAGTAGGGACGCAACGTGTTGCCTCATAGGAGTGAAAAAGGAAAAATCATATTCTATGACACGTCACATCGCTACATTTTTTACTGCAATAGGATTGGCATATGCGGCATTGCAGAAAGATAATCAATACTCTTCAAGACATTTCCATAGACGCATTTGCAACACAAAAATGCAGCTTTCAACAGGAAAATAATGAAATTGTCACTCCGAGATTGCAAATAATCATTAAAACGCAAATAGTTTCTGCTGAAACATTTGGATAATTGCACAAAAAGTAGTAACTTTGCGCAACTTTTGATGGACAATCAAATATAAATAAGGTAAAACATATTATTATAATTTC
>JAEEGL015436650.1_pt1 | contig 27666 bp, 27 predicted proteins | sample 9134231 | NCBI WGS metagenome assembly JAEEGL01 (sample SAMN16246548, study PRJNA631951) | gut metagenome | biome: gut microbiome; feature: rumen; material: fiber-attached | host: Bos | place: Iran: Karaj | collected 2018-10
GTCGATGTAGACGTAGTCGCTCTTCAGCATAAACACGTTCTGGTGTGCTTCGTTGAGCCATTTTTCGCGTTGTTCGCGGGTGGATTTCTTAATGGGTTCTACCATCTTGATTTTCCACGCTTCAGCAAATGGTAATTCCATGGTATAAAGTTTTTGTGTTATTAATTAAAAAATGATTTCCAAAATGTTTTGTGCATGTTGTAGCATGGTGCTGTCCCACGGGATGAGGTCTCTTCCGATGGGGCTAAATACAGTCATATACGTCACGTTTCTTTATGTTTAAGAAACAATTACGTGGGTTGATATGTTGACTGATTGTATTCATTTTGGATTTGCAAAGATACACATTTTTTTTTAATTGAGCAGAACTTTTTTTCAGGGTGGATGTAAAAAAGGAACAGGGTGCCGTTTTTTATTCGGCACCCTGCAAGGTAGATAACTTTATTTTTTCAAAAAGATGTTGACAGGATTAGTCGGCTTCGTAGATGAGGAGTTGGCCGTCCTCGGTGTAGAAGAAGAGGAGAGGATCTTTGTCGCGTTTCTTCATTATCCAGCAACCGCCGTTTTCGGGGTCGACTTCGATTTTGCAGTATTTGCGGCTTATCTGTTGCTCGGCCAAGAGTTTGTCGTTCTTGTCGTAGATTTGCAGGTAGGTGTGGCCGTCGGGGTCGTTGACGATGGCGTACATGTAGTTGCCGCTGAAGGCGTAGGTGACGAGGTCGAGTTTATAGGTGTTGCGTACGTATTCTCTCACCACAACCACGTCGGTTACGTGATAGTCATACCAGTAGCTGTCGCAGTAGACCCAGAAGCCGGGCCAGTAGTAGGGACGTGGGATAAAGGGGTCCCAGAAGAGTCTGTGGCAATGAACCATGCAGTGGTGATGGGGATGCCAGAAATAGGGTGCGGGGTGTATGGGACGATGCGAGGGGGGCAGGGGGCCGGGGTGGCCGGGACGGGCGTAGCCGGGAGTGGGTTCGGGGGCTATGCCTGAGGGGCGGCCATGGGTTGCTGCTACACGGCCTCTCTCTCCGGCAGGTTGACCGACACGGTTGCCACCGCTGTGGAGGCCGCCACGAGAGGGGCCTTCGGCGTCACCACCTCTGCGTACGTCTTCGCGGGTACGGACTTGGCTGGGGACGCTGCCTGTGCGAGACCTCATCGAACTTTCGGAACGCGAACTGCTGCTGTATGACCTTGAAACTCCTTCGGAGCCTGAGTGGCTGCTGGAGAAACTGCTGCGGCTGCTTGAGGGGCTATAGCTGCGGCTTGAGCTGCTGGAGGAGAAGCTGCTGCGGCTGCTTGAGGGACTGGAACTGCGGCTTGAGCTGCTTGAGAAGCTGCTGCGACTGCTTGAGGGACTGGAACTGCGGCTGCTTGAGAAACTGGAACCGCTGCTGCGGCTTGAACTGCTACTCGAGAAACCGCCACCTCCACGGCTGACACTGCCGCTGCTGCTGTGGCTTCCTCCGCCACTGCGTCCACCACCACCGCCACGTTGGGCGTAAACCGGGGTCAGGGCTAAGGCGGCTCCTAAAATTGCGATGCTCATTAAACGGGACATTTTCATAATGTTGCTCCTTTCTGTTATTGTTGTTCAGTTGTTTTTTTTGTTAATATCTGGGTACTCAGGCTTTGTGGTAAGTGCTGTGTATCCTTTTTTCACAGTGCAAAAGTACGACCTTTTTTTCGGGAAAAACCCATTCCGTCACCCTATTTTTCCCCAATTATTCCTTTTTTTATTATTTTGGAGTGTTACTGTTTGATTGTGTGGATGATACTTGTATGTTGAAACATTCCTTGTTATTTTTTTTTGCCATTTCCACTTTTTTTGGTACTTTAGTAAATTGTTTTCAGAAGGGTGGAAGCCCGTATTATTCATGTTAATAGGAAGTTATAATATTTTTGTGTATGAAATACAATCGTATCCTTTTAAAATTGAGCGGTGAATCGCTCATGGGAGAGCAGAGTTACGGCATTTCGCCGGCCATGTTGGAACAATATGCCGCCGACATAAAACAGGTGGTTGAAGGCGGTGTGGAGGTTGCCATAGTGATTGGCGGCGGGAATATCTTCCGCGGCCTCAGCGGAGCCTCGAAGGGGATGGATCGTGTGCAGGGTGACTATATGGGTATGCTGGCCACGCTTATCAACAGCATGGCTTTGCAGGCCGAGCTGGAGAAGCAGGGGCTGAAAACCGAGTTGCTCGGAGGGTTGGCCATTGAGCCTATATGCAAAGAGATGTCGCGCCGCAGGGCTATCGAGGCCATGCAGGAGGGACGTGTGGTTATTATTGGGGGTGGTACAGGCAATCCGTTCTTCACCACCGATACCGCTTCGACACTCCGCGCCATTGAGATAAAGGCCGATGTGATTTTGAAGGGTACCCGTGTGGACGGTGTATACACAGCCGACCCCGAGAAGGATCCCACTGCAACGAAATATGAGAGGCTCTCATTCCAGGAGGCTCTGGGAAAGAAACTAAAGATTATGGATCTTACGGCTTTTGCCCTATGTGAGGAGAATAACCTGCCAATATATGTTTTCGACATGAACAAGCCGGGAAATCTGATGAAGGTGGTTGCCGGCGAGCCTATCGGAACGGAAGTTACCAAAGACTGAGAGTGACTGTCGGTGAAGAGGCAGACAGGAACTGAACGGTTGGAATAATAAAGTGGGTTGGATTGGTGATAATGTCGTGAACCTTAATGCCCTGTTGCCATTAATTCTTTCAGTTCATTCCTCAATTATTCATTCAATGATAATAATAACAAATAATATAGCTATATGAACGATTTATCGAAAGCCTGTATTGACGAGGCTAAAAACAGCATGCAGTCCGCTATCCATTTTTTGGAGAAGGAGCTTGAGAAAATCCGTGCCGGAAAGGCTAACCCCGGTATGCTTGACGGTGTGAAGATTGATTATTACGGTACACCGACCGAAATCAGTCAGACTGCCAATATCAACACTCCCGACCCACGCACCATTATCATTCAGCCGTGGGAAAAGAATATTGTCGGTGCCATCAACAAGGCCATTTTGGATGCTAATCTGGGTTTCACCCCGCGTCATGAGGGCGACATTTTGCGTATTGTCATCCCTCCGTTGACCGAGGAACGCCGTAAAGAACTTTCCAAGGCCGCTAAGGTGGAAGTGGAGAACAGCAAGGTGAATATCCGCAATGCCCGCCGCAATGTGATGGACAAGGTGAAGAAACTGAAGGATAAGTCGGTTCCGGAAGACGAGGTAAAGCAGGTGGAGAAGGAGATACAGGACATTACGGACAAGTTTATAGGTGAATGCGACAAGATTTTTGCCGCCAAGGAAAAAGAGATAATGACCGTATAGTCCAGTTATCCGCACTGGTTTATGGATTTGTGTATGTTCGACTCGCTGGAGTCGACCAATAAATATTGTGAACTCCTTGACATGAACGAGGTCAAGGAGTTCACTGTAATTTGCGCCCGCGAGCAAACTGCGGGTATAGGTCAGAGGGGGAATTGCTGGCACGCGGAGGCTGGCAGTAACCTTACTTTCAGTATGGTGCTTAAACCGGAGTTTCTTCCGGTCGAGAACCAGTATATGTTGACTAAAGCGGTGTCGCTTGGACTGGTGGAAGGAATTGAGCCGTATTTGCCTAATACAACGGTGAGGATAAAGTGGCCCAACGATATTTATGTGGGGAATAAGAAAATCTGCGGCATCTTGATATCCAACAAGGTGAAAGGTGCCAACCTGTCGGTTTCGATAGTTGGAATAGGGTTGAATGTAAATCAGACAGTATTCCCTGACTGGGTGCCGAACCCTGTGTCGATAAAACAGGTGTCGGGCAGAGATGAGTCGTTGGAAGTGGTGTTGAAGAGGGTGGTTGACGCTGTTGAATTGCGCTATATGCAGTTGAGGGATGGATGGTTCAGCGGGGTGGAAGAAATGGATAAAGAATATTTGTCACGTTTGTTGTTCCTCGGCAGGGAGATGCCATATAAGTATCACGAAAAAGAAATCATGGCCACTATTGTCGGGGTAAACCGTTTTGGTCATTTGGAGCTTGTTACCGACAGCGGCGACACAATTACGTGCCAATTAAAGGAATTGAAATTTTTGGGAGTGTAGGCGAGGGGCTTATTCTTTGTTTTGCACTGAACGACGCATTTTCTCAATGAGGTAGTTCACCACCACATCCGACTGTCGGTCGGTGCTGCAGCAAAAGATATAGAGTGTACGAGACAAGTAAGATACGCCCACATAGCATGATTTGTTGTGGTCGATTTGTTCATTGATGACGGGAGCCGGTTTGGTGGGGTCTTGTCTGTCGCGTTGGGTGAACATGGCTACGTCCCATCCTTCCGCCATCTGTTGTTGCTGTTCTTTGGTGGGTGAGGCAAGGTTGAATTCGTGGCAAAGCCAAGCCCATCCTTCATCATCGATGGCCTCTAAAAGGGTGACATCTGCGGTGATGCCGGTGTCGAGGGTGAAGTTTGTGACACTGGCCACTCGTATGTCCTGTCGCGATGCATAACGTTTGTAGAGGTCGGTCTGTGCTGCGGCGGACACAGCAAGCAATGACAGGGTGAGGAACAAGATATGCTTGGCTATTGTCATAAGGGCTATTGTTGTTTAGGCATTGAGGAAATTCCAAATGTCGTTGATTACTGAGTCGGGAGAGCATTGTGTGTTGCAAGCCACGACAGGGTCGTTGGCCACGTGGGCCATAGGCTCTGTTTCGGAGTGTATTTGAGGTTGTGAGGTCTCAACAACTTGACGGCGGGGTGCAGGTGTGGAAGTGGGTTCGGTGGTTATTTGAGCCGGCTCCAGAGTGGTTTCGTTGGGTTGAACAGAGGATATTGTAGTAGTGGTGCCTGCAGGTTCAAGAGTGGGCGCAACAGTGGGTGAAGTGTCGAGAAGGCTGGGGTTGGCCTTTGCCAGAAGAGGGGCTTGTGTTGTGTTCCGATTGCCTGAAATGTTAAGTGTGAGGAACAATCCTACGACAAGTAATATGGAGGCCGTGGCTGTAACCATGGTGTTTCGGCGGCGACGTATTTTTGTAGCCTGAATCGAAGCGGAATGGAGTACATCGTCGCGATGGGTTAGCTTGTTCAGCTCCGACTGCTCTTCAGGGGTTATTACCCCTTCGGCATACCGCTGGAGGAGTATTTCTATCTGTTTCATATTCTATGTTTTTTTATATGTCGGGTTTCGTTTTCTTAATAGTTTCGATCATTTGTTTCTTCAGTTTTGTATGCCCTTTCTGGAAGAGTTTCCTGAGCATAGGCAGGGGAGTGTTGGTCATTCTCGAAATCTCTTGTTTCGAATAGCCTTTTTCGTAGTATAGGTCAAATGCCTCTCTCATTCTGTTGGGTAGACTATCTTTGTACTCCCAAAGGGTTTTCATCAACTGTTCATCTTTAGAGTCTTCGGTGTATGGGATGTCGGGCAGGTCGTTGGTTAGTAGCAGTCGATTTCTTTTCAGTAGTTTCACACAGTTGTTTGTCACCACCTTCGCGCAATAGTGATAAGGGTCTCTCACAAAGGGTTGAGACATTGTCTCAACCAATGCATCCTGTACAACATCCTCTACATCCGTTTCGTTGTGCAACAATGAGTATGCTATCCGGTAAAAGTCCAGGTAATGGTCGGCCAGCATCTGTTTGTCGCTTTCTCGCATATAGTTTTGTTAGTGTTTATGCCTAATAGAGTCATTACCCTTGTTTTTGATACCCCCCAAGGGTGGAGATTTAACATTTTTTATGATATTGCGGCAACTCTGGGATGTTTATCAGATGTTGCTTGGCAAAATCGACCTTGCAGCATAGCTGTTGTGCACCGTTGGTAAGGCAGAGGTAAGGGACCTGCAACACGAGGTTGTATCGACAGGCTTGGTCCCACACCTTTTGGGTCAAGGCGACGGTCTCTTTCTTACATTCAACAATGATGAAAGGTTTCACCTCATTGTCGTATACCACTATGTCGCATCTCCGTGTCATCCCGTTCAGGGTGATGGCCCCTTCCACCTGTATTAGTTCGAGAGGGTAGTTCAACTCTTCGTGCAGGTAAAGGATAAAATGCTGGCGCACCCATTCTTCAGGGGTCAATGCCACATAGCGTTGGCGTACTATGTCAAATATCTCTCTGTGGCCTTCTGTATCGCGCAGTTTAATAGACATTCTCCGACCCGCTGTCTTCTTCCTCCTCGTTTTGGGGTTTCTGTTTGAGGCCGTTGTTAATCTTATAGGAAAAGCCGACAGTGATGGTGGGAGAAATGCGGCGGGAGTTTACTTCACGTACCAGTTGGTTGGTATACGTAGTGTGACCCCATCCACCAGTTGAAAACACATCGCCAACACGGATGTTGATGGTTCCGCGTTTCTGCAGCACGTCTTTCTTCACAGCCAAGTCGAACCAATAGGAGGGAAGCATGGTTGTCTGGAGGTCAAGCCAGGGAGCGAAATATTGTCCCGAGAATTGGATTGTCCAGTCTTTTGGGAGGGTCATAAAGGATGTGAATTTGCTACTGGCTTGCCATGCTGAGTGGATTTTGTTATTGAGCAGTTCTGTGCCTTGAATAGTGCTATGATACAGGTTTACGCTCAGATTCAGTTTCCACCATTTCATCACTTGCCAGTCAACGATGAATTCCAGTCCGTAGTTGTAGCCTTTGTCAAGGTTCTGCCAGGTGCTTGCCCAGTAGCCATCGTATTGCGAATTGTAAGGCATCCAGGGGCTATAGTGGTTCCGCGACAGCGAATCCCACACAAAGCCGTAGCGCGTCATCATGTTATTGGTCTGTCGGTAGTAAGCGCAGGTGTAAAGATTCCATTTGTCAAGGCTAAGGTTGTGCGACAGTTCGAAGGCATTGGTAAACTCGGGATCCAGGTTCGGGTTGCCGAACGACATCTGCTGGCCTTCGCGCACGTCGAGGTAGGGGTTCAGGTCCCACATGTGTGGGCGGCGCACACGGCGGCTGTAGCTTAACTGCATGCTGTTGGCCTCGTTGAATTCATACGAAAGGTGCAGGGTGGGGTAGGGTTCCCAGTAACTTTTGTGTACTGGCGTGGTGTTGCGGTGGTTCATGTCGTAGCCATACAGGTAGGAGTATTCTACGCGCAGTCCCGCCTGTGCCGACAGTTTGTCGGTGAACTTTCCTCCCACGGTGGCGTAAACTCCGTGTGTCTGTTGGTTGTAGTCGAAATGGGTTGAGGAAACAGAGTCATAATAGGGTTTGTTTAGTTGATGTGTCGTCTTGTCATATTCTGTACGGTAATACACAGCATTCTGGTTGGGCCAGTCCAGTCGCCCTTCATAGCCAGTCTCCAGTTTCCAGTTTTCGGCAAAGGGATGAACGTAATTCACCTTAATGTTCAGAGCCTGATGGTGGTTCTCGGTCTCTGTCTTGCGCAGGTAATAGTTGTCCCACAAGGGATTCCCTGTTAGATAGGGCAAGTTGACAAGGGTGTCTCGATAAATCTGTTCTTGGAATCCATCACCTTTCACGTGCCGCATCGAGAATGAGACATCGGCTGTTAATTCACGGTCTTTTTCCTCAAACTTCTTTATATAGCTGAGATTGAACACATGGTTCACATTCATATTGTCGTTGGTGTCGACTTGCCTGTAGTCCATCAGGCCGTTATACATCAGGTCGTTTGTGAAGATGTCGCTGGTTCTCATTCGTTTTCCGCCACGCAATTGATAGGAGAAGAGCAGGCTGTTCTTGTCGTTGAAATAGTACTCGCCGCCCACCTTCATGCTGCCCATATAGTTCCGTCTCAGGCCGTATTGGTCTATTGTGTCATGCGAATAGGGGATGCTGTCCCTCATTCGTTTAATCATTGAATGGCCGTGGTTGCCCCGGCTCCGCATTCCGCCATCGAGAGTGAAGAATAGATTGTACTTCTCAGTGGTATAGTTGAGACTCAGGCTGCCCATAGTGGTGGGGATGAGCCTGGGCAGCGGGTCGGGAACCACAAATGGCAGTGGGCCTCCAATGTTCAGGTTGGCCACACCGTTCAGTCCTAATGCTCCCGTAGTCTTTTCTTTCAGCTTGATGTTGATGATGCCCGACATTCCTTCGGGGTCGTACTTGGCCGAGGGGTTGGTGATTACTTCCACGCTCTCCACAGAGCTGGCTGGTATCTGTTCCAGCAAGGTCTCCAAGTCATTTCCCATCATTTCGTATGGTCGACCGTTGATAAGCACTTTCACGCTTGAGGAACCCCGCAGCGACACGTTTCCGTCATTGTCAACCGACACACTCGGCACGCTCTCCAACACATCGGTTGCCGTTCCGCCACTTGTCACCAAGTTCTTGTCCACATTCACCACCCTTTTGTCCAACTGGTACTCTACCATGGTACGCTGTGCCGTCACTTGCACCTCTTGCATCATCCTTGCACTGGGTGCAATCTGTATTTTACCGAGGTTCACTGCATTGTGTTTATCGTTCAGCGTCACGTGGTGGGGATGGAAATAGGTCTGGTACCCCATAAACGATATTCTCACCAGATAGGTGCCGTTGTTGGCCTTGGTACTGAACGACCCGTTGGCCTCGGTCACCGTGCCTGTCACCAGCGACGAGTCCTTTGCTTTCAAGATGGCCACCGTGGCGTATTCAATGGGGTGTCCCGTTTTGCTGTCGTACACCCGTCCGCTAATTGTTCCCTGTGCCATGGCTGGGCAAATCATTCCGGCCATGCAGCACATCCATAATAACAGTCTCTTGGTCATGTATAAATTGGGTATGCTATTATCAATAATCAACCATTGTGCTTGCTCCTTGCTGTGCTATTCCGTCTTGGGTTGCCGCACGTAATGGGGCATATCGAAGGGGATGGGCAGTGAAAACTCTATCAGACCTCCAAATTCCTCACCGTCGTACCAAGGCACTTGGTATATCAGTTTCTTCTTCCCGTTCTTTTCGATTGTGTATGCATTCAATTTCTCGTTCTCCAACAAATCTTTCAGAATGGCTGCCGCACGGGGTGGGTGGCAGTCGAAAAGGTTGTTGCCTATTATTTTCTGTCCGTGACTGTTCACGTCAGCCGAGCACTGGTTCATGTCCAGTATGTTGCCATCCTTGTCGCATACCGTGATGGCCATTCCTTTCAGTCCTTCAAAATACTTGTCCATAGTGTTTATTTTTCATGATGCATTAAATATTGGTTACAGACAGTGACCTTCCCGCTTGGAGTGTGGTTTGCCGTCTGTAACCAATATGTCATTCTACTTTGCTGTTATTTGGCGTTGATGGCAGCCAGGGCAATGCTGTACAGCTTTGTCTTGGCGCTGTCGCCACGGCTGGTGAGGATGCAGGGTACTTTGGCTCCCACCACCATGCAGGCCAACTCGGCACCGCCGAACTTGGTGCATGACTTGTAGAACACGTTACCGCTCTCAATGTTGGGGAACAACAGGCAGTCGGCGTTGCCGGCCACTTCGCCGCCCACCTTCTTGGTCTTGGCACTCTCGGCGTCAATGGCCACATCCAGAGCAAGAGGTCCGTCGATAGCGGCACCCTTTATCTGTCCGCGGTCGCCCATCTTGCTGATAATGGCAGCCTCCACACAGGCGGGCATACCTGTCGACACCTGCTCGGTAGCGGCAATCAAAGCCACCTTCGGCTTCTCAATCTCCAGGCTCTTGGCAGTGCTGATAAGGTAGCTTAAAATCTGCTGCTTCTGCTTCATGTCGGGAGCGGGTACGATGGCCACGTCGCTGCACACCAACAGTTTGTGGTAGCGCGGGATTTCAAACACAGCCATGTGGGTCAGCATATCGTTCTTTTTGCCGGGCATCAGGCCAGTCTCCTTGTTCAGGATGGCACGCATATACTTGTCGGTTGAAAGCAGGCCCTTCATCAGTATGTCGCCCTTGCCTTCGCGTATCAGGCCTACAGCCTTCACACCGGCCTTGGTCTCGTCAGCCTCCTGCACCATCTCAAATTTGTCGGGGTTGATACCCTCTTCGGCGCAGATCTTCTTGATGGTCTCAATGTCGCCTACCAGGGTGGCGTCAACAATCCCTTTGTCCACAGCGGCACTCGCTGCGCAAACAGTATGGTCGTCGTTGGCATAAGCGACCACAAGTCTTTTCTTTCCTTTGGTCTTGACCAATTCCAAAAGGTCGTCTAATTTTGTAATCATCTTGCTATTAATTTATTAATAATATAACAATAGGGTTTCGGTTTTTCCAACCGTCTGCAAAGTTACAAAAAAACTTTCACATACGACTTTTTTTCGTATTTTTGCACACGCTATGCCATTCATAGAGAACTTACGCAACTATCGGAGCCTGTCCATCGTAGGCCTTGAAAAAAACACCGGAAAGACCGTTTGCCTTAACTATCTTTTGGGTCGTCTGCACCAGTTGGGCATCTCCACTGCCGTCACCTCCATCGGTGTCGACGGCGAGCAGGTCGACTCTGTCTATGCCACCGCTAAACCTGAAATCACCCTCTACGAGGGCATGCAGTTCATCACCTCCCACAAACACTACCTCCAGCGGCGGCTCGTCTCGCGCATCCTTGCCGTCGACGAGCGGCGTACCGCTCTTGGCCAGTTGGTCACGGCCCAGGTGCTCTGTCCAGGCCGTATACTCCTTTCCGGGGCTGCCACCACCGGTGTCCTCCGTCAGCAAATCTCCCAGTTCCGCAGCAACGGAGTGCAACTCTCCATTGTCGACGGTGCCCTCTCGCGTCTCAGCCTGGCCTCCCCCACAGTCACCGAAGCCATGATTCTCGCCACCGGTGCCGCTGTCTCGCCCAATCTCCAGCAACTCATCTCCCGCACCCGTTTTGTCTACCGTCTCATCAACCTGCCCGAAGTCTCCGACGCCCTCCGCCTTAAACTCTCTTCCGTCGACGATGGACTTTGGATTGTCGACAGCCACACCGACATCCATCCTCTCGGCATCCAGTCCGTATTCCTTCTTGGTCCCGAAAGCAAAGAACTCTTCTCCCAAGGCAACACCCTCTTTGTCTCGGGTGCCGTCAGCAACCGTCTGCTCAAATTCCTCTCGTCGCAGCCCAACATCCGCGACATCGTTCTTATCGTCCGCGACTTCACCAAGCTTTTCATCACCCCCGACGCCTATGCCGACTTTACCCGCCGTGGCGGTACCATCCAAGTGCTGCAACGCTCGCGTCTTATAGCCGTCTGTCTTAACCCCACTTCCCCCCAAGGCTACACCCTCAACTCCGACCAAGCCTGCCTTCAGCTCTCCGAGGCTCTTCAATGCCCCGTCTACGATGTAATGCGGTGTGGCCGCCAATAATAGTCTGAAATGCAGGTGAAAGAACACGCACCGCTTGTCATGAATGAAACACAAACTCAAAAAACGAAAACAATTCGGCAAATACTCATAGTTTGCTCTCCCGCAGTAGAGACACAATAATAATCAACAAATAAAGTTATACATTCATTAAAATTTAATATTTTGAAGAAAATTTATATAGCCATTTTGACACTCCTTACAATAGGAATGGTTACAATAGTATCTTGTAGTAAGGAAAGCAACACCAATCCAGAAACCAGTCAGATAATAAAGTCAACCGGTAACCCCGGTCAAGAACTCGTCCACATAGCCACAGGCAATATCAATGCAGGGTCAGAGTCCATTGACTTTGAAATTGACATGACCGTTTTCGAACAAGAGTTTAACCAAGTACTTGCCGATTCTTTAGGAAACAATTATATCTTCAACGATCTGCAAATTATCGACGATGAAATAGGCAACACCGATGAAGTCCCCTATCTGGCCATCTCAATTGTCGATATCAATACAGGGAACACAACTACTTATTATACCCCTATTGTAAAGGAACCCGAAGGGAATAACATGCTATACTATGGTAATCGTGGAGGACAGGTTGAAGTCTATTGTTATGGGAACAACTGCCAAGATGGTTGTGCATTGAATGCAAGTAGAACAGGATGTACTGGATGTTCAAATGCAAATCAAGGAGGTACATGTAATTCCGTTGTTCGTGCAACTGGTCAAGGCGAGGGTCCAACCGTGTGGGAAGTTGCAGGTGTTGTGTTAGCTGTAATCGGAATTATAGTAACCATCGGAATTGGAATTTAATGTTGAATTAGAGGGTATCTCATTATTTCAAGAGATACCCTGTTGAGAATAATAATATTAATCATGAAAAATAAAATTTTTTTTTGGGTGGTAATGGTTGCTGCACTGAGTTGCGGTTGTTCGCAAATCAAGAAAGGGCAACAAAAAGTGGAGGCACGGCAATTCTGGACAGACTCTGTCATGCCGGCCTATCTTCAAAACAACTCCACCATACTGCATGTGCAGCATATCCGTGCCCGCAACACTTCATACGAGAACTCATATCATTTCGATTATCTGCAAACACCATTGTGGCAAGCCTACCTGAATACCGAATGGGATGTGTATTGCAGAGCCGATAGTTCAAAAATTACTGTTGTAAACCCGGTGACGCGCGAGCTCACGGTGGTAGATAAAGACGGGGATGCCGGCTGGAATGCATACCAACAATATTTGTTGCATGAATTCCTTTTTCCGATAGTCAATCCCTCATCCCACAAAGCCAAATGGCTGCAGTTCGTGGCTCTCACCGATTCGGTAATAGACGGCACTGCCTATAAGGTTGTCCACGCCGCAAAGAAAGACATGTTGGGTTGCAACCCGGTCACAGGCGAGTACGATGTCCCCCTATTTTTCGATGTCTATTATTGTTTCAATCCGCTTTCCCGGCAGGTTGAACGTGTGGTCTGCCAGCCGATGGACACCACGGTAAATTATCTTCCTGAAAGTGAGTATATCATCCGTTTCGAGCCTCTTGCCAATGCCGATTCCGCAGTCCAAGACCTATTCGATTTGGAAAGCCCGCGTTATGCCGGTTATTCGCGCCACGACGATGCCTTCCCCCCGTTCTCCTGGCGGTGGAACACCGGAGACTCCAATGTACTTTCTCCCGAGGTGCTTGCCTATCCCCTCCACAATCTCGACGGCACCACCACCACCCTCCGGCAACAGCAGGGATGGATGCTGGTCGACTTTTGGATGTTCAACTGTCCAGCCTGCCGCAAACAGATGCTCGAATGGGAAAAGGAGCGCACCGACAATGGCATAACGGTCTTGGAACGTGCAGGCATCCACATTCTCCCCGTCAATGCCACCTCCGACAATACCGCCTTGCTGGCACGCGAGGACTCCATCTGCTGCTCCGCGAGACACAGGTTATTCCACGCCAAAGGCATAGGACGGTATATATTTATGCAGAACATGCCGCAATATTACCTAATCTCGCCCGACAAAAAGATAGTGTACCAGACCCAAATGCTGGGCGACTACAGCGATTTGCTGAAAGCCATGCGCGACTACCAACAGAACAAACAGGCAAAGAAATGAAACACATAATAATCCTGTCTGCCCTTGCAGCCCTCGTCAGTTTGCAATATGTTTCAGCGCAGACAGCAACTCCGCCGCGAGCTGCCAATATTGTTTTCGAATACAAAGTTTACAACTATGATACTGTGGAACGGGGTGCTGACGGCAACTGCCTGTTCCGGTTTACCAACACTGGCAACGCCCCGTTGTTGATAGCCGATGTCAACGCCTCCTGCGGCTGCACCAAACCTCACTGGAACAAAAAGCCTGTCAAGCCTGGGGAGAGCGGTGTTATTCGAGTCACATACAACACAAACCTTACCGGACGTTTCCGCAAAACCATTGTGGTGAAAAGCAATGCCGCAAACCAGCCCAATGTCCCCTTGAGGATTACAGGTTTTGTGAAAAGGTAGTTTCGCTGTTTGTGGTGCATGTCTCTATATCAGTCAATTGCCGGCACATTCAAGATAATCTGTGGTAATAGTTTTCAACGGCCAAAGGCTATTTCAAAAAATATTTGTATCTTTGCAGCGCAAGCCACAATACAGCAAACAATCGAACGGATAACCTCAAATCATTCCATGCCATGACAAAAGTCTTTCTCTCTCTCGTCTTTCTTGCCTATGGGCTGGCGGCAGCAAGCCAGTCCGACATGTACCATTACGACAAAGTATACCATCATATCGGTAGGGCGTTTTACCGAATCATATCCGACAGCACTGTGGAACTGTGTCCGCAGCAATGCATCGACGGGCATTGCTTTACGTGGGACAGAACTGCCACCATACCCGCACGTGTTACCATTCTTGGACAATCCTACACCGTCAACCGTATCGCCGACTCGGCTTTCTTTGTCCGAGGCACTGGCACCGAGTCTATATTGCTGCCCCCCACCATCGTGGAAATCGGCAAGGATGCTTTCCGTGACGGCAGAGCACCTATAACATTGCCGGAAAGCGTGCGCGTTATCGGGCAGGGTGCATTTGCCTCTTTCCGTAGGGAGATGGACGAATTCCATATCCCCCGCAACGTGGAACAGATTGGCGAGGGTGCCTTTGCCTACACGCAGATAAAACGCTTCACCATAGACTCCGGCAATCGCCACTATATTGTGGTGGACTCGGTGGCTCTCTGCACCCCCGACACCACCCTGCTGCTTGCCTACGCCGCCCAGAACGACACCCCCCTTTACATCGTACCCTCCCCGGTGCGGCGGCTGGGAGAAGGCTCGTTTTCCGGCGACACAATCCTCCATACCCTCGTCCTCCCCGACGGCTTGCGCGAGATAGGCCGCCTTCTGACCGACCGAAGCCTCCTCCCTAACCTCCATATCCCTGCTTCGGTATGTCGCATCGAGGGGCCTTTGTGCGACACCGCTTCCCCTCTCTTCAACCTCACCGTCGACCCCGCCAGCAGTCACTACAAGATGGTGGACAACCAATTGATGAGCCGCGATGGCGACACCCTGCTCATGGTGCTGGGTGCCGAAGGGGAATACACCGTGCCCGATGGTGTGTGCGTGCTGGGCGACAGGCTTTTCTATTACAATCAAAAACTGACCCAGGTGCATCTCCCCGACAGCCTGACAGCCATCGGCGACGAGACTTTCTCTTACAGCACTGCCGATGCAACGCTGCCCTCCTCGCTGCGGTCTATCGGCTATCGCGCTTTCCGATGGAACACAGGCACCAAAAACGTATCACTCCCCAACCTCACCCACATGGGTGAAGAAGCGTTCTTTTATAGCTCCATACAGAGGTTGGACAGTATCCTGTGTCTGCGTGAAATCCCTGAAATGGCTTTTATGGCCTGTGCGAAACTGCAATCCTTCACCCTCGGCGACCAGGTGGAGACCTTGGGAGCCTATGCATTCGCCTCCTGCTCTTTTCCCGGCAAACCGATAGTGATGCCCGCCGCACTCAGACGCATTGGCAGACTGGCTTATTACATCGATTTTACAGTAAAATCCATTACCCTTTTAGGCCGTGTGGACACAATAGGCGACTCCGCATTCAAGTGCCGTGTCCTGCACCTCTGCGACACCCACATGCCATACATCTACCCCACCGCACTGGCGAAAACCGACACCGTCTACACCCCTTGCGGCTATGCCGAGGCCTTTGAGCAAGGCATACGCCACCCCGAAGGTGTTGTCTTCGCCGACTGGTGCGAGCCTCTCCGCACTTCCGACCCTGAGCCCATGCCGGATTTCTCCCTCTTCCCCAACCCCGCCCGCGAGGTCGTCACCCTCACCGTCAGCCCTTCGCTCACCGACCTCTCCCACTGCCGTCTGACCCTCCATAACGCTGCCGGCCGTGAACTCCTCTCGCTCCTCCTCGTCTCGCCTTATCTCACTGTCCCAACTGCCCACCTCCCTGCAGGGCTTTATCTCATCACCCTCCATACCCCGCAAGGCACCGTATCGTCCCGCCTTGTGGTAGAATAACTGTCTGCGCCAATTTGTAGCCAAACGCTTCGTCCTTCCTATTCCTTTTTTTGTATGGTTGTATTACACTTGTTTTTCGCTTTTAAAGCGAGAAACAAGCGAGAAACAAGCGAGAAACAGGCGGGGGAGGAGCGAAGGATGAGGGGGGTGTGGAGGTTAAGGTTTCGGGGGTGTGGCAACGGGTGGTTGGGCGGCGAAGAGCTGCATTTGGCAGTTGCGGCAGTCGAAGTGGAGGCGTAGCCATTGTCCGTTGTTGTGGAGATAGAGGGGTTCGGGGAGTGTTTTTTTGTTTTCGCGCAAGCAGGCACCTAACTCATAGCGCAGGCAGTAGCGGGTGGTCATGAGGGCTTTGCCGTCATAGTTGTGGGTTCTCTCAAGCCCGTATTCCAGTTGCTGCACCCCGTGGCGGCGGTAGAATTGTTCGGTGCGGGAGTTGAGGACGTTGGCACGGTAGTCGAGGACGGTTTCGTAATAGGGGGTGGTGTTTGACTGTCGCTCGGCAAGGGTGGGGCAGTGGCCGCGACGGGAGAGGTGTGCGGCAATGCGGGTTTGTTCGAGTCGGGAGGTGGCTTGTCGCCGGAGGTCGTTGAGCAGCGAGGCGGGTAGGAACCAGGGTTTCTGGCAGTGGTTTTCGATGCTGGCGGCAGAGAAAGGGGTGTCACCCAGTTTGGCGAGTTGCCGCCCGGTTTGTTCTGTTGCCTTTTCGGGGTTGTTGGCGGGTTGCTTGGTGCAGGCTATGGCGGCGGTGGCTTGGCAGCCGTCGGTGTCGGCTATGGTGAGTTGGAGGCCGTCGGGGGTGTCGTCGAGGGTGAGGGTGACGGGGATGCGCCGCTCGGCGGTACGGCCTTGAAGTTGTTTTTCGAAAGCTTGGTCGTTGTTGCGCCACAGGGGGGTGCCGGGGGTGAGTCCGGCGGGCATTTGGTTGGGAGTGACGGTGTTGCCCTGCACGTGGTTGACCAGGAAGCCGACAAGCTGCCCCTGTGGGTTGAAGAAACAGAGTCCGTCGCCGGGGGTGAGTGGCTCGGTGCTTTGCAGGGTGACGGTGTTGCGCCCTATGGCTGTGGCTTTGCCTATGCGTTTGCCGAGTGATTTGGGTGTTAAAAACGACGCCATGGGCTGGCGTTGGCGGAGGAAATAGTCGGTAAAGCCCCGGTTGAAGGTTTTTTCGAGGTCGGGGGTGAAGAAGAAACGGCATGAGCCAGACGAGGCTGGTTGGTGCTCCGGATGACCTTCCATAATGTTGTCGAGCAACTGGCGGTAGTATGCGGTGACGTTTTTGACGTAGCTGAGGTCTTTGAGGCGTCCTTCGATTTTGAAAGAGGTGATGCCGGCTTCGATCATGGTGCGGAGGTGGGAGGCGGCGGAGAAGTCTTTGAGGGAGAGGAGGTGCTGTGCTTTGCGGATAGGGGTGCCGTCGGGGCCGCAGAGGTCGTAGGCTGAGCGGCAAGGCTGGGAGCAGCATCCGCGGTTGCCGCTGCGGTCGGTGAGGTATTGGCTTAGGTAGCACTGTCCGCTGTAGGAGACACAGAGGGCTCCTTGGACGAAGGCCTCAAGGTCGACGGTGGTGTGGCGGCGTATTTCGGCCATTTGTTGGAGTGAGGTTTCACGGGCGAGAATAATGCGGCTGAAGCCTGCTTGCTGAAGAAACTGGATGCGGGGAAGGGTTGCGTTGTGGGTTTGGGTGCTGGCGTGGAGTTCGATGGGCGGAAGGTCACATTCCAGTAGTCCGAGGTCTTGGATGATGGCGGCATCGACTCCGGCGTTGTAGAGTTGGTGTAACATTTGGACGGCATCGTCTATTTCGTTGTCGAAGAGGAGAGTGTTGACAGTGGCGAAGACACGGGCGTGATAGAGGTGGGCGTAGCGGGTGAGGCGTTCGATGTCGTCGATGGTGTTGCCGGCGGCAACGCGGGCTCCGAAAGCGGGGGCACCGATGTAGACGGCGTCGGCGCCATGGTTGATGGCTTCGCGACCTTGTTCAAGGTTTTTGGCGGGAGAGAGAAGTTCCAGTTGCATGGTTACTCTATTTTGAAACGGTGAAGTATGGGTGAACGCGACATATCGTTGGGGTTGGTGCCGGGGACGTTCTGTGGGACGGCGGTGCCGAGACTGTCGAAGTGGTGCTGCCAGTAGGCGGGGAGGGTGCCGTCGGAGGCGTAGAAATTCATGGGTTGGAGTGGGAAGAGGTGATAGCCGGAGGTGTCTAAGAAACATTCGTACACCAGTTCGCTGCAATATAGTCGTCCGTTGTCGGGGAGAAAATAGGGGTCGTAGGGTTGGCCGACGAAGGCTTGGAGTCGCTTGAGGAGGGTGGCGGTATCGTAGGGGACTTCGACTGAGTAATATTTCGCCATAGAGGTAAAGCCGTAGTCACTGTTGGTGTCGTAGAATGAGAGGCAGAAATCGCGCAGAGTCCGGCGGGCCACGCCTAAGGAGGGGGTGGCGTCGAAGACGTAGACACCGCTGTCGGTGCATTGTGTGATGGCGACGTGGGTGAAGGCGGGTTGAAGAGAGTCCCAGGCAGTGGCGGACTGGATGGCGTGGCCCATGCCTGTAGTGTCGTGGATGAAGATGAGGTCGCCTGTTTCGAAGTCGCAGGAGGGAGGGGACGGGATTGTTTGCCTGCAGGCGGTAAAGGCCGACAGGAGGCATAATAGTAGGGGGAGGAGAAGGTGGGAGTGTCGCATGTCAGGAGATTTTGAGGAGGGCATCGCGTATTTCGTTTTCGGGGACTGGGAGGTTGATGACGGGGGCGGTGATGTCGCTGAGGAGAACGCAGCAGATGTCGCCGCCGCTGTTTTTCTTGTCCTGCCGCATGTAGGCGAGGATGCCCTCAGTGTCGCGGAGAGTGTAGTGCGGGAGGGTGACAAGTTTTTCGGCCACTGCGCGGTAATTTTGGAGGACGGAGGGGTCAAGGCCGAGTTTGCGTACGGAGAGATAGAGGGTGCATAGGAGGCCTATGCCTACGGCGGTGCCGTGGGCGAGAGGGGTTTGGCCTGGGTGGCGGCTGTAGGATTCGAGTGCGTGGCCGAAGGTGTGGCCAAGGTTGAGGATGCGCCGGATGCCGAGGTCGCGGGGGTCTTGCTTGACTATGGCGGTCTTGATTTCGGCACAGGCGGCAATCATGCCGGGCTGGAGGTCGAGGCTGCCTGAGAGTATTATCTGGCAGAGGTTTTGGTAGTGGCTGCGGTTGCCGATGAGGAAGGTTTTGAGCATTTCGAAGAGGCCGTTGATGATTTCGGCATCAGGGAGAGTGTGGAGGAAGGAGGGCTCGATGCAGACGATAGCGGGTTGGTGGAAGAAACCCACTTGGTTTTTGCTGCCATTGATATTGAGGGCTGTTTTGCCGCCTATGGCAGCGTCGACCATGCCGATGAGGGTGGTGGGTATGTTGATGTGGTGGATGCCGCGCTTGTAGCTTGCTGCCACAAAGCCGCCGAGGTCGGTGATGCAGCCTCCGCCGAGGTTGACAAGGACGGTATCGCGGTCGGCGTTGGAGTCGAGGAGGGTTTGCCACAGTTGGGTGGCGATGGCGGGGTCTTTGCACTCTTCGCCTGCAGGGACTTCGATAAATTCGGCCTGATGGAGTCGGTCGACATGGGAAATGAGGTTGGGGAGGCAGTGGGAGTAGGTGTTCTCATCAACGATGAGAAAAAAACGGGAGTTGTCGAAAGTCTTGCCGGAGAGAACGCGGTTGAGACGGCCGAGGGAGGAGATGCGAGAAGGGAGAATGGTTCGGGTCATTGTATGATGAGTTGAGTGGTGGTTCGGGTGCGTTGCTGGAGGAGGATGGTGCGGTCGGCAACAATGCGGTCGATTATGTCTTGTGTGTAGTAGCGTATGGTGATGAGTTGCAGGCCTTGGTTGTAGCGGAGGAGGAATTGTTCTTGGAGATTGTCGCGTAGTTGGTTGAGGAGCATGGGGTTGTCGTCGATGCAAAGGGAGAAACTGAGGGCTGTGTTTTGCATGAGGTTGACGCGGATGTTTAGTTTGGCGAGTACGGCGAAAATGGTTTGCAGGTTATCTTCGGCTATGAAGCTGAAGTCTTTGGGCAGAACAGAGAGAAGTGTTTGGTTTTTTTTGAAGATGTAGAGAGGGGTGAGGGGATGGATGGTGGGGAAGGGACCGATGACGGAGCCGGGGGAGAGGGGGTTGAGGAAGGATTTGATGTGGAGCTGGATGTTTTTGTTTTGGATGGGTTTGACGGTTTTGGGGTGGATGACACTGGCGCCGTAGTAGGCCAGTTCGATGGCTTCGTTGTAAGGGATTTGTTCTATCTTGACGGTATCGGGGAAGTATTTGGGGTCGGCATTGAGAAATCCGGGAACGTCTTTCCAGATGGTCATGCTCTCGGCATTGAGACAGTAGGAGAGTATAGAGGCACTGTAGTCGCTGCCTTCGCGGCCGAGGGTGGAGGTGTGGCCGTCGGCACTGCCGGCAATGAAGCCTTGGGTGACGACGAGGGGTTGGGAGCGGAGTTGGGAGGAGTCGATGTTGCGCTGGGTAGCGGTGAAGTCGACATTGCCTTCGCGGTATTGGTTGTCGGTGTGGATAAGGGTGCGGATGTCTATCCACTGGTTGTGGAGGCCGATGCTTTCGAGATAGTGGCTGATAATGGTGGTGGAGATGAGTTCACCGTAGCAGACGGTTTGGCTGTAGTCGAGGTTGTAGTCGGTGGGGGGGAGTGAGCTTTGTTGTTGAAGTTGGGAGAAGAGCTGACCGACGGCGTTGTAGACGGGATGTTGTGGGGAGGGGAAAAGGTCGTGCAGGATGGTGTGGTGATAGTCTTTGACCTTTTGCAGAAGTGCAGGGTGTTGGTCAGCGGGGTTGACTCCAGGGACAAGCTGTTCGAGCATGTTGGTGGTTTTGCCCATGGCGGAGACCACGACGACGAGGGTTTGATTGTCGAGGTGGCTGCGGACGATGTCGGCCATGTTGCGTACTGCCGAGGCACTGTTGACGGAGGCTCCGCCGAATTTGAACACTTTCATGGGTGGATGATTATCGTAGTTCCCGTTGCATGTCGCGGCGGGTGTCTTTTTCTTTGATGCTTTCGCGTTTGTCGTAGAACTTTTTGCCTCGAGCCAAAGAGATGAGCAGTTTGGCACGTCCTTGTGGATTGATGAAGAGTTTGACGGGGATGATGGTGAAGCCGCGTTCCTTGATTTTGATTTGCAGTTTGCGGAGCTCGCGGCGGTTGAGGAGTAGTTTGCGGTCGCGCTTTGCGGCATGGTTGAGGTAGGAGCCAAAGCGGTATTCGGAGATGTGCATCTGGCGGACAAAAAGTTCGTTGCCTATAAAAGTGCAGTAGGCATCTGTGAGGTTGGCTTTGCCGTCGCGGATGGATTTGATTTCGGTGCCTGTAAGCACAATACCCGCAGTATAGTCGTCGAGCAGAAAGTATTCATACTCTGCCCGTTTGTTCTTGATCTCAATGACATTCTTTTCTTCCATGTTATAGGTAACGTGGAAAATAGTTATTTATTGGATGGAGAGGAAAGAGTTTTTTTTGCGGAGGTTCATTTCTTCGGCGAAAAGGAGGTTGCGGTAGTTGTCGAGTTGTGGGATGGGGTCGGAGAGGAAGTTGACGGGCAGGGCATCGGGAGTGAGACGGAAGGAGGGGTTGTTTTTGAGAAATTGGAGGATGCGTAGACCGTCGACACGCTCGGCACAGGCATGGATGAAGTGCTGAGGGGTGCGGAAATTGCGACGGAGGGGCGACCAAAGGTCGTCGGTGTCGAGTTGTTGGCAGAGGAAAGGGGACATGGGGGTGGGGAGGTCGTGGAGGTAGAGGGCTGGGAAGGTGTCGTAGGTGGCTTTTACGGCATCGAAGGCCTGTGGGGAGTAGAAGGGGTAGCGGTTGTCCATTTCAGCCATTCCAGAGGCAATTGCGGGACCGGTGCCAAAGGGTACGCGCCGGGAGGGACGCCCTTGGGGTCGGACGGTGACGGGGGAGGAGTTGGCGGGAGAGGAGAGAAGCAACTCTATTCTGCCGGTTTTGGCAAATTTTTGCATGAGGTAGAAATCTTCGCCGCCTTGCAGCGGGGTGATGCCTCCCACTTTTTTGTAAGCCCAAAGGGGGAAAGCCATAGCACTGCCTAAAGCGGTGAAAGCATAGGGGTTGTCGATACGTAGGAGCTGGATGAGGTAGTGGCGCATGTAACATTCATAGCGCAGGAGGGGACGGTCGAGGAGGGGGTCGCCGCTGAGAGGGTGGTAGTAGGGGACACAAAGAGCGTTGCTTTGGTTGTGTAGGTTAAGGGTGTGGAGGAGGGTGGCGAAATAGTTGTTGTCGAAGTTGGTATCGGCATCAAGGCTCACGACGATTTCATTTTCGTCGTGGTCGGAAATGATTCGGTCGAAGAGGAGTTTGCGTGCCCAGCCCACGCCTTTGCGTTTGCCTGTCCAGCCTTGGCCTATGGAACTGCGGTCGATAATAACAATGGGGAATTGGGAGTAGGAGCGGAGGAGGTGGAGGGTTGTCTGGTTGTCGTCGTAACCGTAGCCGCCTTCTTCGTTGTTGACACAGACGTAGAGTGTGAAGTCTTGGCAGGTTTGATTACAGAGTTGTTGCAGCAAAGACGGAAGGTTGGCACTTTCGGCCAGCATGGGGATGGCAACGGAGAGGTGGCGGTAGCGGGGCATGGTGGACTAATACTTGACCACTTTCACTGCCTGTCCATCCACAGGGATGAAGTATACGCCGGCGGGACGGTCGCCGAGGTCGTAGTGGCGTTGTGCGTGGGGAGTGGTGACAGTTATTTTTCCGCGTGTAGGGTTGGGGTATACTTTAAAGGGAGTGGCCTGCCGTGTGGGGATGGAGACGAGGGTGTCGTCGAGGTGGTGGATTTCGTCGATGTAGTTGATAAGTGCCTGAGCCTGGCTTTGCCAGTAATGATTCAGAAGATGGGAAGAGAGTCTCTTGGATATGGAGAGTTCCATGGTAAGTTCGCGCATGTTGTGGTAATAGTTGAAATAATCCTGTCGGCCATTGTGGATGACGTACCAGTCGCCACCGTTGATGTATCCTGTGGGGGAGACATTGCGAAAAAGGCGGTTGTCGCGAAGGCGGCAGGTGTCGACAAAACGTTTGCTCACCTGTTTCCACCAGGAACTGTATTCGTTGAGTCTTTCGAAAGAGGTAAAGCTGTCCCATGGGTAGTTCATCACCTCGGAGCCACCGTGGAGGTTGGCGCTGAGGAGGAAGTTATGCTGCTCGACATAGTCTATCATGGCTTTGTTTTCGGGTTGGAGGGAGTCTAAAGGAGGGGTGCCGAAAGGGTCGGGGTAGTTGCGGTTGAGGTCAACGCTGTCGGCGTTGTAGCGCCATGAGAGTGCCACGGTGCTATCACCGCCACGGTAAGTGCCGTCGGGATTGGAGAGGGGGTTGATGTAGATGCGGGTGCGGTCGAGCAGTTTGGTGATGCTTTCGGATGAGCCGTAACTGCGCAGGAGGGTGTCGCACAGGCGCAGCATGAGGTAGAAGCCTGTCAGTTCGTCGCCATGGATGGTGGAGGAATAGAAGAATTGTGGACGGTAGAGGTCGTTGTCGGAAGAGCCTGTAATGGCCAAAGAGAGAATCAGCCTGCCTTGGATGGAGAGGCCGATGGTGTCGAGGTAGCAGAGAGTTGGGAAACTGTCTGCAAACTGTTGCATCATGGCTACGTAGACATCGTAGGTGGGGTATTTGTCCCATGTAAGCATTTCTTCTATGGTATTAGCCATGACAACGGCTTTGGGTTCAAGGGTGTCGGGTGCAGGCGGGAAGGCATCGGGACGTGGAGCCTGGGCGTTAGCGGAGATAGTGACAAGGAAGAGGAAAAGACCGAGAGTTGTGACATTTCGCCACAATGCCACGTTTTTTTTGTTGAGAGGGAAAAACATATTAAGACAGATTTATTTTTCTTTCTGATTCTTACGGAAAGTGAAGAGCAGGTTGCCGAAGAAGTTCCAAATGGTGGTGATGCCCACGGCCACGACCCACAGGATGTAGAAACGCCAGTCGTCGGCCCAAGAGGGCAGGAGGCGGCTAAGGAGCCACAGGCTACCGTTGTTGATGCCCAGTCCGATTACCGACACGAGGATAAACTTGACATATTCCACCCCCACCTGTTTTTCGTGGCTGTGGAAAGTCCAAATGCGGTTGAGAAAATAGTTGCTGGAGGCAGCGGCAATGAAACCGATGGGGTTGGCGATAAAAGGGTTCATCCCCACAACTTCTTTGAGGAGAAAGAGCAGACCACCGTGGATGACCATGCCACTTGCTCCCACTACGCCGAATTTGACAAATTTCAGCAGTAGTGCCTTCATGTGTGAGCCACTATCAAGCAACACTTCTCTTGACATTCAGTCGTGAGGTTAGAAACGGGCTTCGTTGGGGTCGTGCGGGATACCTGTCTTGCGAAGTTTGCCGGCAGGTTGCGGACGCTTGGGACGGCTGATGCGGTGAGCGGGTTTCTTCTGGCGGGGGAGGTACTTGACATCGCCGGCACTGTTCACCTCGGGGGCGGAAACCTTGCCTGTGGTGAGGTTCACCTTGATGTGCCAGTAGTGTCCGCAGCCGCCTTCGGTGAGGACAATGTCTTTGGTAAGCCGTTCGGCGGCACTTTCGTCCCAAACGAAATTCACCCAAACGATATGACAGCCTGTAATGTCGGTAAACCCAACATACTGGCGTTCGTATTTGCGCATGTGCTCGTCAATCACGGGGCAGTCGCCCTCCTGATTGATGTGGTATCGGTTGACATAGGCGATGCGTTTTTGGATGAGACGCTCGGCTTCGGCAATATCCTCCTCGGTTGGGGTGTAGCGTCCATCCTGATTCTCGATGGTGAAATCAACGTCCCAGCCTTCGTGGAAGGCATAGCCGTGGTAATTACTGCCGTTAATCTCCTCATAGTCCCAAGTCTCAACAGGGACTACATAATCCTGAGCCTTGGCCATTCCGCAGACTGCCATGGCCAGAGCCAATATCATTGCTGTTCTCTTCATATCGTACGATAGTTTTTTATGCCGGATTTTTTGTTAAAAATTGAACGTTATAATAACTCAAAATTCGTTGCAAAAGTACACAGATTTTAGAAAATAGACAAAATTTTTTTCAGTGTCAGAAAAAATTCATATATTTGCAATTTGATACCGAATAGGATACGATACTCTCAATTTGGTTAGAACGGTTTCAAAAACAGGCGATAACAGAACACTTGAGAGCGGATAGCAATGAAAAAATGTGGCTTTTTGCTACCGTTTCATCGTATTCTGCAATTCGGTGACAAGAAAAAATAAAATAACAAACAAAGTAATATTATGAACAAATTCGTAACAGTAAAAGAAGCTGCTGACAAGATTCACGACGGCATGACCGTAATGGTTGGCGGATTCCTCGGTGTAGGCAATCCCATTGCTTTAATCGACGCACTGGTTGAAAAAGGGGTCAAGGACCTCACCATTATTTGCAACGACACAGCCTATCCCGAGGTTGGCGTTGGCAAATTAATCACCAACCATCAGGTCAAGAACCTTATCGCCACCCATATTGGCACCAACAACAACACCATCGACCAGATGAACGCTGGAGAATTGAACGTTACTCTGCAGCCTCAGGGCACATTGGCCGAGCAGATCCGTGCCGCAGGTGCTGGCCTTGGTGGAGTTCTCACCACCACTGGTTTGGGTACCGTGGTTGAGAATGGCAAACAAAAAGTGACTGTCGACGGTAAGGAGTATCTTTTGGAGAAACCCATCCGTGCCGATGTGGCTATTATCGGTGCCAACATCTGCGACGAGAGTGGTAACTTGGTCTACAAGGGCACCTCACAGAATTTCTGCCCCATGATGGCTACCGCTGCCGACGTAGTTATTGTCGAGCCTCAGGAAATTGTCAAGACCGGTAGCATTGCTCCCGAGAATGTCAAGACTCCCGGCATCTTTGTCGACTTCATCATCAAGAAATAACCTTTAAAAACTTAAGATAACATGGCTATCACCTCTATGCTCCGCGTTCGCATGAGCGCAAAAGACGCCCATTACGGTGGCAATCTTGTCGACGGTGCCCACATGGTTCACCTCTTCGGCGATGTGGCCACAGAGCTGCTCATTAAACAGGACGGCGACGAAGGACTCTTCTGCGCCTACGACATGGTTGAATTCAAAGCCCCTGTTTATGCAGGCGACTATATTGAGGCTTACGGCGAAATCACCCACGTCGGCAATACCTCGCGCAAAATGAAATTCGAGGCTTACAAGGTCATCCGCACCCTGCCCGAAATCAGCGCCAGTGCTGCTGAGGTGCTTGAGGAACGCATTCTCGTTTGCCGTGCCACGGGTACCTGTGTCACCCCCAAAGAGTGTCAGCGCTACAACAAGTAGTTTTTTTGACATAAGGCATTAGAAAAGCGGGAGCTTTTTTTTGGAAGTTCCCGCTTTTCTTAGGCACGAAAAAAGCCGACCAACAAGGGCCGGCTTTTAATTTATGGGTAAATGGGATTATTGATTATCGGCAGTGATGCGCTCGAGCCATTTGAGCATTCCGAGCATGACACCCATGGAGATGAGGCAGAAGATTGCAAACACACCCCAAGTCATCCACTGGTGCGGGAAGGCGTTGAGCATCTTGACACCGAGGAAGATGACGAGGTTGCCGATAGCTGTTGCCGATAGCCACAGACCTTGGCAGATACCTTGCAGATGCTTCGGGGCAATCTTCGACACAAACGAGAGTCCAAGCGGCGAGATGAACAGCTCGGCAACCGTCAGGAAGAAGTAAGTGAGAATCAGTATTGACGGGCTGGACCGCATGGCCATCTTTGTTGCTTCAGGCAGAACCTTGAAGGCATCGCCAGAAGGATAGTTGTTGACGGCGGCTACAACAATCAGGAAGATGTAGGCACATGCCGCGATGAACATACCCAAGGCAATCTTGCGCGGAGTGGAAACCTCTTTGCCCTTACGAGCGAAGGCAGCAAAAATCCACATGACGATAGGTGTCAGGATAATGACAAAGAAAGGATTGATGCACTGCAGAATCTCTGGCGGGATAGAGCTGGTGTCAACAAAGTCGCGGGCAAAAATGGTGAGCGACTGAGTGTTCTGGTGGAACGAGAACCAGAAGAATACGGCAACACCCAAAACGGCATACAGGGCATACATGCGCTGTTTGATTTCCTTGGCATTGGCTTGACGTTCAGCCTCAGTGTACTGAGTTTCGGCTTTCTTTTCTTTCTTCACAGGGTTGGGGAGACGGTTCTTGACGCTGAGGAAGATGAACAGGGAAATGAGCATGGCCAGCACAGATGCAATGAAGGCCAGGTGAACGCCCGTGTTGTACACGGTCAGGTAGTTGTTGCAGAACTCAGGCAGGTTTTCAGTGGCTTGGGGGATAGACTGGGTGAGGGTATTGAGGTTGTCCATATCGTTGCCCTCCATGGTGCCTTGAACGAATTTGTGGCACAGACGGGGCAGGTCGGCATTGTAGATGTAGTGCTGGGTTTTCAGCCACCAGTTGCGGATGAGAGGAGCAATAAACGGAGCGATAACGCCGCCGATGTTGATAAACACATAGAAAATCTGGAAACCGGGGTCACGTTTGCTTCTTGCTTCGGCAAGGGCTTCAGGTCCTTTCTTGGCGGCTTCGGCCTCGAAGTCGTCATACATCTGACCGACGATGGCCTGCAGGTTGCCTTTGAATAAACCGTTACCGCAAGCAATCAGAATCAAGGCAAGCATTGTGATGACCAGCACCCATGAGAATCCACCGTGATCGCTGAACACCGGGATGGCAAGGATGGCATAGCCCAGGGCCATTACTATGATACCCCAGATAATGGTGCTCTTGTAGTTCTGCGTGCGGTCGGCAA
>JAEEGL010445077.1_pt1 | contig 27665 bp, 22 predicted proteins | sample 9134231 | NCBI WGS metagenome assembly JAEEGL01 (sample SAMN16246548, study PRJNA631951) | gut metagenome | biome: gut microbiome; feature: rumen; material: fiber-attached | host: Bos | place: Iran: Karaj | collected 2018-10
GTGAGCCTTACAGCGGCATTTATAGGCGATGATCTCGACACCCCGTTCATTTACGGACCCTTCAGCGCCGACAGGATACCTGAACAGAATCTTACATACGAGATAGGTCTCGCAACCAAAAGGGTCCAGAACATCGTCAGCTTCCAGGACACTACAGAAAAAAAAGAACGCGCTATAATCGTCGGGCTCAATTCGACAGAAGCGAGCATGGACGAACTGGAACGCCTTGCAGATACCGCCGAAGTCGAAGTCATATACAGGGACATACAGCGCCGTCCCAGGGACAGCAGCCTTTACGTGGGCAGGGGAAAGGTCCAGGAACTGTCACAGATCGCCGCTTCCCTTCGAGCCGACGTCTTCATATTCAATGACGATCTTACTCCCGCGGAGCAGAGGAACCTTGAGGACGCGCTTCATATCAAGGTCATAGACAGGACAACGCTCATACTGGACATATTCGCGAAACATGCAAAATCCAGGGAAGGCTGTCTTCAGGTCGAGCTTGCGCAGCTTAAATACAACCTGCCCAGACTGGTCGGCATGTGGACGTTCTTCTCAAGATCGGGAGGCGGCATCGGTACTACCGGCCCCGGTGAGACACAGATAGAGCTCGATAAGCGAATGATAAGAAGAAGGATATTCGAGCTTGAGCGGGAACTGAAAAGGCTTGAATCCCAGAGACGGCTGAGGCGTGCCTCGAGAGAAAAAGGAAGAGCGGTAAAGATAGCTCTTGTCGGATATACGAATGCCGGCAAAAGCTCGCTTTTAAATGCGGTTTCGGGCGCAAATGTCCTTGCGGAAGACAAGCTGTTCGCTACCCTGGATCCGGTTACGAGGAGAGCAGATCTTCCTTCAGGCCGTGAAGCTGTATTCACCGATACGGTCGGTTTTATAGAAAAACTGCCTCATGACCTCGTTGATGCATTCCGCTCTACCCTTGAGGAAGCCCTTCAGGCGGATCTTCTTCTCGTAGTGATCGACATATCTGATGAGAATCACATGAATCAGCTGGATGTCGTAAAAGATGTCCTGGGTTCGCTCGGCGCCGATGACAAGGATATGCTTTATGTATATAACAAATGCGATCTGTTTGCGGAAGTACCGGAAAACACCGAGAACACGGCTTTCATATCGGCAAAGACCGGACAGGGGATCGACAAGCTGCTCCGTCTCATCGACACCGTAACAGCACCGGAATACATAGATATCGAGATCGAGCTTCCTTACAGCAAGACAGCGCTCCTCGCACTCATACAGAAGAACGCTTCCGGTCCTGTAGAGGTAGAATATCTTGAGAAGATGAAAGTAAAGGCTTCGGTCCCCACCGAGATAAAAAAGAAACTGGAATCAGAAAATCCGGGCTGACACTGTATTTTGTTACTTATGAACACAATATTAATTTATTGTAATTCGATAAATTCATATTGTATTTTAATTTGAGACAGACTACAATCTAATAAAAAGATCAAAAGGCAGGTATGATGAATCATGAAGATAACTTTCGACAGAAAATCACTTATCTCACTTTTTACTTTCTCTTTTATAACTCTTGTATTCTTCTATAAACCATTTACATCGGGCATGAACCCCGGTATGTCTGTGATCGCAGAGCTTGCAGCCTTTCATATCTGTACATATCTCTGCGTCAGATACGATATAAAAAACGCGTTCCGGCCCCAGTCTGTATTCTTTTACTGCCTTGAAGCGTGTCTTGCCGCATCATTCATTTTCTTCAACAATCCTCAGCTGCTGTTCCTTGATTTTCTTGCGCTCGCAGCACTCACTTCTCTGCATATAGACTACCTGATATCTGAGGGCGATGAATTCAGAGAATCAGGTATCATCAGATTTCTGAAAGATCTTTTCACCCGTCCTTTCATCTCCATCCCCTCCTCATTTAAAGAGATCAAAAGCATGAAAGGCTTCTATGTCGTTCTGATCAGCGTTCTTGCCGCAGTCCCGATACTGCTCATATTCATCGCTCTTCTGTCTGACGCCGACGCGGTATTCAGTTATTTCCTGTTTGAAAAGCTGGGCGTGGATAATATACCGAAAATACTGAGCAGGCTCCTTTTCCTGGCAATGATAACAGTGCTCTTCTCAAGCTATATCTATTCTGTTGTCAACAGAAAACTTATAAACAGCGGTACGGAGATCAAACTCTCTGTTCCTTCCTTAAGCAGCCTGATCCCGTTATATACCGTGCTTTTCCCTCTTGCTTTCATCCTCATGGCTTTCTCTGTCATACAGATATTATATCTGTTCATAGGCATCGGCCTTCCCGACGGTATCTCCGTTACATATGCCGATTATGTCCATAAGGGATTCTATTCGCTCCTCGCGTGCGAGATACTTGTACTAATTCTGATATCGGTATCAAAGCTTTTATTTAAGGACCATTACAGATTCAAAACGCTTAAGGCGCTGTATATCATCCTGCTCATATCCGCATCCATAATGACGGTCTCAAGCTTCATGAGAGTATCCCTGTATGAGCAGGCTTTCGGATACAGCCGGTTAAGGATCTACGTACAGTTCATCGACATCATGCTTCTTGTTTCAAACCTGCTCATGATGATCTCCGTATTAAGATCATCGGCATTCAGTTTCAGGACGCACCTCGTCGTTCTGTGTATGTTCCTTATAGCCGCCACATATTTCAACATAGACGCTTACATAGCAAAAAACACAGTCAAACGGAGCGAACCTGACAAGCATTATCTTCTGGAGCTCTCAGTCGATGCCGTCCCGTATTATATTGGGAATTATGATTATGACACATATGAAGACCTGGACAATCTCAACAGACTGTATAAGAGCCTGGAGGACAGTGATATAAGGTTCTTCAATACAGGAAAGTCAAAGGCATCGTCCTTTAGGGAGATCATAAGCGAAAAGATCAAAGAGACCGAAGCCAAAGATCTCTACGAGGTATATATCCATTGAATCGGTGCTCAGATCTCTTAAAAGGCTGATCCTTATAATAAGTTGCTATCGGTCATTCCTGAATATATAATATATTCATAAGTATTTGTATAAAGGAGCGCCGGCTTTGGAAAGCAAATATCTTCCGATAGGATTCATGGATTCAGGCATCGGAGGGCTGAGTGTTCTAAGAGAAGCTGTCCTTGAGATGCCATGCGAAAACTATATTTTCTACGGTGACAACGGAAACGCGCCTTACGGGGAAAAGAGCGAGGATGAGATATTTGCGCTCACTCTTAAATGCGGTGAACACCTTATGAATGAAGGCATAAAGATGCTGGTGATCGCATGCAATACCATGACGACCATAGCTGTTCATGCCTTAAGAGACAGATACAATATTCCCGTAATAAGCATAGAACCTGCAATCAAGCCGGCTCTTACCGCACCTGACAGCAGGAAGGTCATAGTGATGGCAACGCCAGCCACCATTTCCCAGAACAGATATCTTTCACTGAAAAACAGAGTCGGCCACAGCGAGCGCCTGATAGATATCCCCTGCAGCGGGCTGGCGGGACTGATTGAAAAAGGGCATTTCGATTCGGATGAGATAGCTGAATATGTCGAGGATAAGCTCATCCCGTTCCGTAACGAGGATATAAGCGGACTCGTGATAGGATGCACGCACTACTCATTTATAACGCCTTTAATAAAAAAGATCTCCGCCAGGATATTCGGACACGAGATCGGGATCTACGACGGGCTCTACGGAACAGTGAAGCAGATCAACAGGGTGCTTTTCGAAAGATCCCTTCTTAATGACAGCGGTGAGCACGGCACCATAAGGCTCATGTCCTCAGGTGACGACCGTTCGATCGAGCTGATGAAAAACATACTTGATTCAAAAAGCATTACAGACTGATCTGTAATGCTTTTATTCTACAGCCTGATGAATTCAGGCTTCATCTCTTTAAATAGACATACACGCGTTGCGCCGAGGCTTATGAGCAGATCATAAGTCTCTTTTATATGTCTTCCGACTTCATGGGTCCTGTGAGCATCGGATCCGACGGTTATTATCTCTCCTCCCAGTTCGATATACCTTCTTACTATCCCCTGCTCAGGAAGATTGTCTCCCGTATCGGAAACGCCCTTTGTATTGACCTCCAGACCTTTTCCGTGAGCTATAAGATGCTTCAGTATCTCATCTATTATGTCACTGAACAACTCGTAGCGCAGTTTTTTCTCTTCAGGACCCGGATAGTATCTCGAAACATATCCCAGATGTCCGAGAACCGAAAACCGGTCAAATGTCCTTATGGTCCTCAGCACTTCAAGAAGATACTTCTCATATGCCTGTCTTCTGTCAAGCCCTGCAAAATAGATCTCCCTGAAATAAGGATCACAGTCAACTATATAGTGCTGCGAGCATACGATGATGTCATATTCCTTGTCCTTTATGAAATCCGCGTACTCACCCGCATTCTCGGAATACACGCCAAGCTCCACACCGAATCTGGCATCGAAATCCGAGATGCTCCTGAACCTCACGAACTCAGAAAGGGCTTTATCGTAATCATACGGATCATAGGTTTTTTTACAATAAGGATCAAGATCAACATGATCTGTGATACATATACCGTCAAGTCCCGCTGAACGGGCTGCCTCAGCCTGAAGGTCTATAGGAACCTTACAGTCGAAAGATATATCCGTATGGACGTGACTGTCGTAATACCTCATCTTCCTCCGCCTGCTCCTCTCGTCCCTCCAGCACCTCTTGAACCGCCGCCGGAACCTCCTGAAGGACCTCTTGAGAATCCTCCTCCAGGTCCGCCGTGGCCCGGTCCGGGACCCATACCTCCGTTCCTGAAGCCGCCTCCGAACCTGTTGTATCCCCCGAATCCGTTCCAGAAACCGAAAGGTCTGCTTCTGTAGAACGGAGACCTGTAGTACCTGTTATATCCCACCGGCCCCCTGAAGCATCCGAAGATGCCTCTTATAAGGGAAACGACGATTATAAGGAGAACTATGCCGCCGAGTATTATGAACAGGACGCCTGAACTGTTTCCGCACGACGAACACATAAGACCGGGGAAAAGAACACATGAAGTACAGCCTGACAGACATGAGCCGCATGAGGAAGGTCCGTAGCAGTTTCTGACATGGTTGTCAAAACATCCCCTTATGCAGCCTTTAGAGGCCGGTACAGGAACATAATCGGCATCGCCTGACTGAGACTGGCTGCCTTCACTGCTGAAAAAGTCATCGTAGAAGCCGTCAAGTGCATTTAGGAAGGAAAGAACAGCCTTTCCTTCTTTTTCAGCTTTATAATCGGGAGCGAAGTATCTATCCAGATAATCAGACAGTTCGGAATTGCCCATCCGGTACTCTATCCCGAGTCCCTGGATAGCCCAGTATTCTTCATTATCGTTATAAATGAACAGTACGACATCATTATTGTCGTCTTCTTCAAATCCCCAGCTTTTATACATGCTGTAAGAATAATCCGAGATATCGCCCTCATATTTTTTCAGGATGACAGTATAAAGCGTACAGCCGTATTTCTTAAATATCTCGGCTGCCTTGAGGCTTATCTCAGTCTTTTCATCCACTGTCAGCAGGCCTGCATTGTCTGTTATATAATCCGACGGTCTTGAGACCGTCTCGGCATTTACGGATACTATAGTTCCAAGTATCAGGGCAAAAACCAATAATAATATGATAAAGCTTTTTTTCATGACCGCTCCCGTCCTGTTTTCGAATCTGATTATATCATCATTCGGTATGAATTCAAAACCACGCTTTCAGCTCCGGCCGAAAGCATCGATAAAGCTCCTTACAGTCCATGAAAGGAACGAGTTCTTTCTGGAAACTATCGCTGTCTGTGAAGAAAGCACAGGGATATCGAGCACTGCCTTTTCAAGCTCTTCTGTTTCAGGCGTAAGGACAGTGCTTTCAGGTACGACCGCCGCTCCTATCCCCTCCCCGGCCCATCTGAGTACTGTCCTCGGATCATCGGACTTGAATACTATATTCGGTAAATAATCCTTCTCGGAACAGCATGATAAGAAAGCCGCTTCATATCGTCTGCATATCCCTACAGGTATGTCCCCTATCTGATCTACGGATCTTATCGGTCTGTCTTTTATCTTAAGAAGTCCCCTGACCGCCGATACGGTCATCCTGTCCCGGTCAAGAAGTATTGCATCAAGTCCGTCAGTGGAAAAAGGCGTCTTTACGACGGCAGCTTCTATGATGCCGCTCTCTATCATCTCGATAAGCTCGTATGTGCTCCCCTCATACACATCGAAACGTATATCAGGGTTGTCCTTTTCAAATCTGACCATTCTTCTGCTGAATAAAAACGACAGTGCCGCTGACTCTATCCCGAGCCTTAAAGTTCCTTTCCTTCCCTCCTTGAACTCACTGAGCTCCATTATGGCTGAATCGGAAAGTGTCGATATATTCACCGCTCTGTTGTAAAAGATCCTCCCTGCATCAGTGAGAGTGCATTTTCTTGCTCCTCTTACGATGAGCTTGATCCCCACCTCCTCCTCAAGCAGCTTCAGCGAAAGAGATAAGGGAGGCTGTGAGATATGGAGTTTTTTTGCCGCAGCGCTGATATTGCCTTCTTCTACTATAGTTATAAAGTATTTCAACTGTCTGAGGTCCATATATCCTCCTATATACAATCCATATACCAGTATATTTTTCTATACATGAAATATATCATTTTATCATGAGAGTATCAACTTCACCTTGCGTGTTTGCAGGCTTTACTGATAATGCAACAGCCTGCTTAAGGAAATAAAGAAGTTTATATGCTTGACAAAATGCTGATTTGATTATAGAATTTTAAAAAATCATATGAGCAAGCAGAAAAAGATTCCGGGGGCTGATAAAAAAGAGACGCTGCATCTGGTGAAAGCAGCGATCGGGCCGGAAATGATGGGCGCCTGCATTTTGCTTTTTCCAAAGTGGGCTCTTAGAGCCAATTAGGGTGGAACCACGGAAGTACAGCTTTCGTCCCTTACAGGATGAAAGCTTTTTATTTTTTCTAAAGGAAGGTGGACATTATGGACAGAACCAAACTCACGATGGATAAAATCGTAGCTCTCTGCAAAAACAGAGGATACATTTTCCCCGGTTCGGAGATATACGGAGGACTCGCTAACGCCTGGGACTACGGCCCGCTGGGTGTGGAGTTCAAAAACAATGTAAAGAAGGCATGGTGGCAGAAGTTTGTGAACGAGAACCGCTACAACGTCGGTCTTGACTGCGCTATCCTTATGAACCCGGAGACCTGGGTCGCATCAGGGCACGTCGGCGGATTTTCAGATCCTCTGATGGACTGCAAGAACTGCAAGGAAAGATTCAGAGCGGATAAGCTCATCGAGGATTACGCTCATGAGCATAATCTTGATATCAAACCCGAAGCCATGACTAATGAAGAGATGTTTGCTTTCATTACTGAAAACATCCCATGTCCTTCCTGCGGAAAGAGCGATTTTACACCTATAAGGAAATTCAACCTGATGTTCAAGACTTTCCAGGGAGTCAATGAGGATACTGCTTCACAGCTCTACCTGCGTCCTGAAACAGCACAGGGCATTTTCGTGAACTTCAAAAACGTTCTCCGCACTATGAGAAGAAAGATGCCTATGGGAATAGCTCAGATCGGGAAATCATTCAGAAACGAGATCACGCCAGGAAACTTCACCTTCCGTACAAGGGAATTTGAACAGATGGAGCTCGAGTTCTTCTGCAATCCCAAGGAAGAGATGGACTGGTTCTACTATTGGAAGGATTTCTGCGCTAATTTCCTGTATGCCCTTGGAATGGACAAGGAACATGTGAGACTGCGCGATCATGAGAAGGAAGAGCTTTCACATTATTCGAACGCAACGACAGATATAGAATTCCTGTTCCCGTTCGGATGGGGAGAACTCTGGGGAATCGCAGACAGGACAGACTTCGATCTTAACGCCCATATGAATCATTCGGGAGAGAATTTCACCTATCAGGATCCCGTAACGAATGAGAAATATGTGCCCTACTGCATAGAGCCTTCTCTTGGGGCTGACAGGGTCGCTCTTGCATTCCTTTGTGAAGCGTATGACGAGGAAACTCTCGAAAGCGGAGATGTACGTACCGTACTTCATCTGCATCCGGCACTTGCTCCGTATAAAGCATGTGTCCTTCCTCTTCAGAAAAAGCTTTCCGATAAGGCCGATGAAGTATATCAGGAGCTCTCGAAGCATTTTGCCGTTGATTATGACCTTACGGGAAGCATAGGCAAGAGATACCGCCGTCAGGATGAGATCGGAACACCTTACTGCATCACCGTAGACTTTGATACTCTTGAAGACAGCTGCGTGACTGTAAGAGACAGAGACACGATGGAACAGATCAGGATGCCTATAAGCGGATTGAAATCATTTATTGAAGATAAACTTGCTTTTGAAGTGAAATAATCCGGTTCACTATAAAAGCTGATGTCGGGAATTTCCGGCATCAGCTTTTTTTATCTGATAAAGCTGTTAAGCTTAGCTTCGATCATACCTTTTTCTTCTGTCTCACGGAACATCGATATTATATTTCTTTCCATCACAGTACCTGAAAGATCGATGCCGAATATCGAATCATCCGATATGATCTTTCTGATCTTTGGCAGGACGTCATCAAAACCGGCGGAAACATCAAGCTTCAGTTCCCGCATTCTCGGGTCGGGACTCAGCTCAAAGCTGCCGTGGCTGTCATCAATGCCGGTAAGATACCTGAACCAGAGAGCTATTACAAAAGGTATCGCTTCAAGGTTTTCTGATGAGCCTCTTCCGAAATGGTACTTTATAGCCGGCCCGAATCTCACAGGCAGCTTCTGGCTCGTGTCTGTAGCGATTCTTTGCGGGGAATCCGGTATTGCCGGGTTAGGCAGTCTCTTTTCAAGGACCTCATCAAGAAATACCGCCGGTGAAATGACCCCGGGGTCATCGACAGCGGGGATACATTCATAAGCAACTGCTTTTGCAAATGATCTTAATGCTTTGTTTTCCATCTCCTTATAGATACGTGTGTATCGAAGAAGACAGCCCGCCAGTGCAAGCGCCGTATGTACGGGGTTAAGACAGGACGAGACTTTCATGTTCTCGCATTTTTTGACCGTATCCCTGTCTGTCATTATGACCGAAGTCTTTTCAAACTGCGGTCTGCCGTTCGGAAAGGAATCCTCGATAACCAGATATCCAGGTTTTTCGGCATTTACAAAATCAGCGTACTTTGATCCTTTTTCAGTATTCAGGATCCTTATCTCGCTGAATTCCGGCAAGTACTTAAGTGTTTCCGCTGACGGTGACGGTGTGATCTTGTCTATCATCGTTATCGGAAATGACACTCTGCCGGGGTCCGAGATATATTCCAGGAACCTTTCGTCGGCAAGCCCTTTTTTCACCCATTGCGACGCGACGGCCATCACCGATCTTTTCAGTACGTCCCCGTTGGACGAACAGTTATCCATACTGACAAGCGCAACAGGCCGCATTCCGCTGATGAATCTGGAATAAAGGAGTCTTGCAGCCGTTCCCGGTACCGTAACGGGAACATCATCGATGCAGGAGATATCATGAAGAGCATCCTTCGTAAAATCTCCGTCAGTATCAGTGAGCACATAGCCTTTTTCCGTGACCGTAAAAGATATGAGCTGCAGGGATGGAGCCGCCGCCGTGCTCAGTATGCTGTCAAAAGATTCATCGGTACATTTCATATCGACGATGGAGCTTATCAGCTTTTTCTCCGCCGAACCGTCAGGAAGAAGATAAACCGCAAGCGACAGACATTCATTCCTGTCGAATATATCCACATAACCGTCTCTGCCTCTTGTCTTTACTGAAATTATCCCGCAGTCAGTATCACCGGATGCTATCAGATCTTCAGCTATCTCCGCAAGAAAAGCCCTGAAAAGATTTCCGGGTCCGATATGCATCCATCTGGGGTTTCTGAGCGAATCCTTTCTGGCCTGTTCAGCGACCGTGAAAGGCAGCGCTGATATTCCCTTTTCGGCAAGGAAATCCCTGTTTTTCAATAGATCCCTTGATATCCTCATCTCATCCCTCTTGATTTCTTTATCGCTTCCTCAAGCCCGAGCAGATACTGTGAGCCAAGGGCCCTGTCATATAAGCCGTACCCTGCCCTGCCTTTTTCACCCCATATCATCCTTCCGTGGTCTGGTCTAATATATCCCTCAAAGCCTGTATCTATCAGGGCTTTCATTATTTCAAACACATCAAGATCACCGCACCTGGACAGATGGGCGCTCTCATCAAAATCCTTCGTATCAAGATGCCTTATGTTCCTGACATGCGCGAAGAATATCCTGTCTCCGAATTCCCTTATCATGGAAGGGATATCATTATCAAGGTTTGCACCAAGACTGCCGGTACAGAAAGTGAGTCCGTTCATAGGATTTGTATTGAGTGACAGGAATCTTCTTATATTTTCGGCTGAATTTATCACCTTCGGGAGCCCGTAAAGGATGAAAGGCGGATCATCGGGATGTATGGCCATCCTGACACCTGCTTTTTCGGCTTCAGGGAGAACAGCATCAAGAAAATACTTCATATTGTTCCAGTATTCGTCCTGGGACATACTGTTATAGAATTCGATATCAAGAGCCATCTGTTCGACCCTGTCCTTCTCCCAGCCCGGCATATAGAAGCCTTCATCAAGCATTTTCTCCGCTATTGAAACAGGGTTAAGAGCGACAGCATCCTTATGTCTGTATGACATCGCGAAGCTTCCGTCTGAAAGAAGATGGTTAAGCTCGCTCCTCGCCCAGTCCATTACGGGCATAAAGTTATAGCAAAGGCATTTTATCCCGGCTTTCCCGAGATTCCTGACAGTCTTGATATAGTTATCTATATACCTGTCACGTGTACTGAGGCCTTTTTTAATGTCTTCATGGATATTTACGCTTTCTATCACTTCATTTTTCAGGCCATAGCTTTCAACGGTCCGATTGAGATCGTTGAGAAGTTCCATATTCCAAACTTCGCCTACAGGTACCTGCGGAAGGCATGTGACCACACCATACATCCCCGGGATCTGTCTTATCTCATCAAGCGTAACCGTATCCTCACCGTAGGGGAACCATCTGAAAACCATTTTCATAATCGTAACCGTCCTGATCTGTTAATATATTAAAATTTTAACATCCGTACATGCCCTTAGCAAATCCGATTTGACCGTGTATGAAGGTTTGAGTATAATCAAAACTGCATCGTGATCATTAATGACAAGAGGTAAGACTGCATGAAAAAGAAACTGACACGCCAATTTACTTTTTTCCAGCTGATGGCTTTTGCTGCCTTCGCTTCCATGAATTATTACAACATCTATCTTAAGTCTATCGGCTTCGACAGCGTAAAACTCGGTCTCCTTGCGTCGATAAGCTCCATTATCGGTATGACTACTCTTCCGGTCTGGGGAGTGATAAGTGACAAGACCAGATCCACCAAGCTGACCTGGATAATATCGATGCTCGTGTTCGGTATATGCTATCTTATCATACCGCTTTTCGGAAAGCTGCAGACCCTCATCCCGCTGTATATCATCATAGTTGTCTACAGCATCGTCAAACAGCCTACTCACTCCCTTCAGGATGCATGGTCGATCAGCGTTCTGTCCACAGAGGGCATAAGATATCCTGAAGTAAGAAAATGGGGAAGCTTCGGTTTTGCCGTGATGTCACTGATAATATCATATATAATGATCGGCGCTCTTGGGCTTTCGATAGATTACGTTTTCTACAGCGCATTCATCTTCTCGGTCATACTGTGTGTCTCGCTGTATCTGTTCAAGGAACCTGCCGTCAATACCGGCAGCAGCACGGAAAAGAAAGCAATAAAGATCAACCCTCTGCTTCTGTTCAAGGATTATCATTTTTCCACAGCGTTCATAATGGTCATCGCCCTTTCCGTATACAGCTCGCTCACCAGTACATTTTACGGTTTCATTCTGGAACATGCCGGCCTTGACCCTAATTCATACGGAACATACAGCGGTATCGGGGCTTTTGTCCAGATAATATGCATGTACATAGTGACCAGATTCTGCAAGGGCGTTCCCCAGAGCTATATCCTTATCGCAGGCGGGCTGTTCGGTGTTGCTGAAAACATCATGTACAGTATTGCCGACAGTAAAGCCATGATGATTATCGCGTGCACGCTGTGGGGCTTCGATATGGCGATCAACGTAAGCGTTCTGCCGGGATATATACACGACCTGGTTCCTGAAGAATACAGCGCTACCGCGCAGACTCTCTCGGGTACTGCAGCGATGCTGTTCTCGATCATAGGAAGTTCTGTCGGCGGTTACCTTATTAAGGAGATCGGGATATCAAGATATAATTTTTACACCGCCATATTCCAGGGAACGCTCACTGTACTGTTCCTGATCACCATACTGATCGGAAAGAAGATCGGGAAAAGAAACACTCTATAACGGTAAATGATAAGAAAAACAGGACGGTCTGCCGTCCTGTTGATTTATATCCAGATTATCCATCTCAGGCCTTGTCATTATCATCGCCTGTTTTTTTTGCTTCTTTAATTATATAAGCAGAAGATCCGAAACTCAGCTTATTCTCCTTACCCTCGATGATCCGTTTGATATTGGATCTGTGCTGAAAGAGTGAAAACAGTGAAAGCACAGTGACTATGATCCTGTGAAGGATATGCGAATCCGACGGATAAAGTATATATACCACGATGATCGAAATGATGCATCCGCAGATAGAAGCTATCGAGACGATCCTTGTGATAAGGATCATAAGCACACATAATACAAAAACCGCTATTGTGGGAAGCGTCTGCCATACGAGAAGCACTCCGAAAGTCGTAGCTACTCCCTTGCCTCCCCTGAATCCGTAATACACAGGCCAGTTATGTCCCGTAACGACCGCGATGGAAGCTATAAAGGCACCGATCTCTCCGCCGTATTTCTTGGAAAGATAGACACATACAAACCCTTTGGCAACGTCTATGATAAAAGTGATGAGACCGAACTGCCAGCCGAATACTCTCATCATATTGGTCGTTCCGGCGTTTCCGCTGCCGTAGTTCCTTATATCCTTTTTCATCAAGCCGTTGGAAAGAACAAGGGAAGTATTTATGCTTCCTATCAGATAAGACAGAACCCCGCAGGCTATGTAAATGACTATTTCTTTCATAATAGATACCCGGTCTGAGAAGGATCCTTAACGAGGGAGAGTACTAACCGATGTCACCTGATTCGGATTTTGAATCCCCACGTGCCCTCAATATTATTTTAATAGGTGTACCTTCAAAATTAAAGGCTTTTCTAAGCGAATTTTCCAAATATCTCTCATAAGAAAAATGCATCAGTTTATCATCATTCACAAAAAGGACGAAAGTCGGAGGATTTACCGCGACCTGAGTCATATAGTAGATCTTCAGTCTTCTTCCGTTATCGGACGGAGGCTCAACCGCATATACTGTCTCTCTTAAGAAATCATTCAGCAGTCCCGTCGATATGCGTCTTGAAGCATTATCGAATGCATATTCCACCAGTTCCAGCGCCTTATCGACTCTCTGACCTGTTTTGGCGGAGATGAATACTATGTCCGCATACTCCATAAAAGAGAGCGTATTGCGTATTTTCTTCTCAAAATCAAGGTTCGTATAGGAATCCTTTTCGACAAGATCCCACTTGTTTACTGCTATCACCGAGGGCTTGCCTTCCTCGTGGACGAATCCTGCTATTTTTGCATCCTGCTCGCTTACTCCCTCTGTAGCGTCTATCATAATGAGGACCGCGTCCGCCCGTCTTATGGCAGAGAATGCTCTTATTACAGAATAGCGTTCAAGACTGGCATCATCGATCTTGCTTTTCCTTCTTATCCCGGCAGTATCTATGATCTTGTATTTCTGTCCGTTCCTCTCAAATACGGTGTCTATTGCATCTCTGGTCGTCCCGGGGATATTGCTTACGATAACTCTTTCCTCACCCAGTATCCTGTTGGTGAGGGAGCTTTTCCCGGCATTCGGCTTTCCTACTATCGCTATCTGCATATGACACTGTTCTTCCTCTGTGTCTGCATCCTCGGGAAAACTTTCTATAACAGCATCGAGAAGATCGCCGAGGCCAAGAGACTGCTCTGCCGATATCGCAAAAAGGTCTCCCACACCCAGAGAATAAAAATCATATATCTCATCCATCATTTTCATGTTGTCTACTTTATTGACGACGATGAAAACAGGCTTGGTGACCTTTCTTAACATGTCAGCCACCTCAAAGTCAGCAGGAACTACCCCTTCCTTTGCATCGGTAAAGAAAAGGATGACATCGGCGGATGAAATCGCAAGCTCTGCCTGCATCCTCATCTGTTTCGGGATCACTTCCTCACTGTCAGGCTCTATACCGCCTGTATCGACAAGAGTAAAGCTTCTGCCCAGCCATTCAGCATCCTCAAAGATCCTGTCCCTCGTGACTCCCGGTCTGTCATCCACGATAGAGATCTTCTTCTGAGTTATCTTATTGAAAAAAGTGGATTTGCCAACATTAGGACGCCCTACTATGGCCACTATAGGTTTTGCCATCAGGATTTTCCTTTCAAAACTATTCGTTCAGTACAGTCTCAAGAAAGTCGTATCCGTCTCCCTTGACGATCTTTATCTTTATACCAAGTTCATCTTCCAGTTCACTTCTTGACATGTCATCAAGAAAGACATCTGTTTTATCCCTGAACATATTCTCTGACAGATAAAGCGTATCTCCCAGTTCTTTTCCTCTTAACTGATCTCTGATGTCCTGCCCGGTGAGGAGCCCGGTCACGGTTATCGTCTCGCCGAAAAATCTGTTTATCACGGGATATACGGATATATCAAGCCCGTATTTTCTGCGGACTCTTGAACATATCTCTCTCAGAAACGGCGCTATATCGACGCCGCAGGCTATCGACGCTTTCCTTTTTACGTCAGTTTCCCCGTAAAAATCCTCAGCCATCAGAAAAGACTGTCTGAAATTAGCAGCCATGCCGACACCGTCACCCATCTGATTGAAGCCCTCATATTCTTCAGGCTCTGGAAAAGGTCTCCCCGCCTTGATATACATCTCATCAGCGGCAAACACGAATCTGGTCCCGATCTTCTTAAGGAGTAGCTTCTGATAACGCTCAACGATATCTATTATACGGCCCGCTTCTTCCCTTGAGACGGGATCTATATGCGTTAGGTTTTCCCTGTGTTTAGTGAGCCCTACCGGCACCACCGCCAGTGAAAGCGCCGAGGGTGACAGAGAAGCAAGATCAGAGATAGTCTTCTCAAGGATAGTCCCGTCATTGACTCCGGGAACTATGACAGCCTGTGAATGGAATCCCAGATTATTCTCTGCAAGCCGTCTGAGCCTTTTCATTATACCTCTCGCACGTTCCTGTCCTATAAGATAGGCTCTGACATCGTCATCGGTCGCATGGACGGATATGTATATCGGGTTGACCCTTCTCTGTATTATCCTGTCAAATTCCCTGTCCGAGACGTTCGTAAGTGTGACATAGTTCGACATGATGAGAGACATACGCCAATCATCATCCTTGAAATAAAGGCTCTCCCTCATTCCCTTGGGCAACTGGTCGATAAAGCAGAACGTACACTTGTTTATACAGCCTCTTGTGATCCCGAAAGCGTCAGCAAAATCAAGGCCTATGTCCTCGCCCGTGCTTTTGGGTATGCTGACATTATGAAATGAACCGTCGGCCTTTCTTACTACAAGGTCGGCATGATCCGATCCGCAAAGAGCAATATAATCGATAAGATCAACTATGTTCTCCCCGTTTATGGATATCAGCTCATCGCCCGGAGATATCCCGCAGTCACCTGCTTTTTGTGAAACTGAAGATATCTTTAAAGTCATCAGATTATAAACCTCTTCAGGTCCTTTTCCTTAAGATAGCCTTTCAGGTGCTCCTTCACATAATCGGCATCTATCACAAGATCGACAGGAGGATCTATATCCCCCGCGTTGAAGGAGATGTCATCAAGCACTGCCTCTATTATGGTATGCAGTCTTCTGGCTCCTATATTCTCCATAGTCGAATTTGCCTTTTCGGCAAAATCTGCAACAGTTTCAAGCGCCTGGTCGGTAAAAGTAAGGTTTATACCGTCAGCAGAAAGAAGCGACTGATACTGTTTTGTTATCGCGTTTTCAGGCTGGGAAAGGATCTTCACAAAATCATCCTTATGCAGGCTCTTGAGTTCTACCACGATAGGGAATCTTCCCTGCAGCTCAGGCATAAGATCGGATACCTTCGCGTTATGGAATGCGCCTGCTGCTATGAACAGCATGTAATCCGTCTTAACCGGGCCGTATTTGGTGTTGACAGTGCTCCCCTCGACTATCGGCAGGATATCCCTCTGAACACCTTCGCGCGATACGTCGGGGCCGTGTCCCGAACCTCTTGCGATCACCTTGTCGATCTCATCTATGAAGATTATACCTTCCTGCTCAGCACGCCTTACCGCTTCGGTGTTGATATCATCCATGTCAAGGAGCTTGGAGGCCTCTTCCTGTTCAAGTATCTTCCTTGCCTCAGCAACAGTGACGTTTCTTGTTTTAGTCTTTTTAGGCATCATGCCCGAAACTATCTCACCGATGTTGAGATCGGCTCCGATACCGGCTATCTCTATGCCTATCCCGCCGCTGTCTTCCACCTCTATCTGTATGGTGTTCCTGTCAAGTGTGCCGGCTCTGAGGGCTTTTTCTATCTTCTCCCTTTTGGTAAGCTTTTCGGTCCTTTCTTCTTCCGTTTCCGCGGGTGCCTCGGGAAGCTTCGGCTGTCCGAATAGAGCTGCGAAGGGATTGCTCATGGGCTGATCATGTTTTTTCTCTCCGGCAAGTATATCTATTATCCTTCTCTCAGCGGCTGCTTCCGCCTGAGGTTTTACGGCTTCCATCCTCTCTTCCTTTACGATGTGGATGGATGCTTCAACCAGATCCCTTACCATGGATTCCACGTCTCTGCCGACATAACCGACTTCGGTATATTTGGTAGCTTCCACCTTAACGAAGGGAGCTGAAACAAGCCTTGACAGCCTTCTTGCTATCTCGGTCTTTCCTACGCCTGTAGGGCCCTGCATTATGATATTTTTGGGAGTGATCTCGTCACGTATCTCTTCAGGAAGCTTGTTTCTCCTGTATCTGTTCCTTAAGGCGACCGCTACTGCCTTTTTCGCTTCTTCCTGACCTATGATATATTTATCAAGTTCTCTTACTATCTCAAGAGGTGTAAGTTCCATATCAGATCTCCTCTATTGTTATATTTGAATTGGTGAATACGCATATCTCAGACGCTATCTTTATGGATCTTTCAGCGATCTCTCTTGCCGACATGTCCGTATTCTCGATGAGAGCAGTCGCGGCAGCCTGCGCGTAGGCTCCTCCGGAACCGATAGCGAGGACTCCGTTGTCGGATTCTATCACCTCTCCTGAGCCTGAGATAAGGACCATGGTATCTTTATCCGCAGCTATCATCATGGCTTCAAGCTGTCTTGTTCCGATCCCCTCTCTCCACTCGCTTACGAGTTCTACTGCTGCCCGCATAAGTGCTCCGCTGTATTCCTCAAGTTTTGACTCGAATTTCAGAGACAGTGTAAATGCATCTGCCACGGAACCGGCAAAACCTATCACCACGCTGCTGTTATAGATCCGCCTGACTTTTACCGCAGTATTCTTCATTATTATCTTTTCGCCGACAGTGACCTGCCCGTCACCGGCTACCGCACATTTTCCGTCCTTTCTGACGGCAACTATAGTGGTACCTAACATATTGCTCATATCTTTCTCCTGCCTGTAAAATCTCTGATCTCTTCAAGTGACCTTTCAGCTATCTTAAGATTCTTATCCTTTTTGTTCTTTATTTTCTCCTCAAGAGGATCCATTATCCCGAAATTAATGTTCATCGGCTGGAAGTCGCTTCCCTTCCATGAACTGATGTACGCCGCAAGTGCTCCCACAGCTGTCTTTGAAGACAGATAAGGCATATCTCTACCCTGTTCCTGAGCAAAGGCAGAGATACCTGCGTAAAGTCCGCTTGCCGCAGATTCAAGATATCCCTCGACCCCTGTCATCTGCCCTGCAAAGAATATATCATTGTCAGATATAAGCCTGTAATTCCTGTCAAGGATCCCCGGCGAGTTTATATATGAATTGCGGTGCATGACTCCGTATCTTATGATCCTGATATCCTCAAGTCCCGGTATCAGCGAGAATACTCTTTTCTGTTCCGGAAATCTGAGATGCGTCTGGAACCCCACGATATTGAACATGGTGCCCTCGCTGTCTTCTTTCCTTAACTGTACGCACGCGTACGGTCTTTTCCCCGTTCTGGGGTCGGTCAGGCCTACAGGTTTCAGAGGCCCGTAAAGCAGGGTCTCATATCCTCTTTTCGCCATGACCTCTACAGGAAGACAGCCTTCAAAAACAGAATCGTCCTCAAACCCGGAGAGTTCAGCACACTCGGCACCGATCAGATTTGTATAAAAGACATCATACTCCTCTTTCGTCATGGGGCAGTTAAGATAATCGTCTCCCTTTCCCCATCTTGACATGAAGAAGCATTTATCCATGTCGATACAGTCTCTTGTGACTATCGGTGCTGCAGCATCAAAAAAATGAAGCTGATCTCCTGTCAGTTTCATTATGTCCTCATAAAGTGCGCCGGAAGTAAGGGGCCCGGTAGCGACCACCGTGACTCCTTCCAGTTCTGACAGGCTATTTATCTCAGCCTCTATGATCTCTATATTCTTATCGTTCTTCAGGACTTCCGTGATATATCCCGAAAACCTGTCTCTGTCTACGGCAAGCGAAGCCCCAGCGGGGACCGCAGCTCTGTCCGCTGCAGCCATGACAACAGAACCGATCCTTCTCATCTCCTCCTTGAGGAGCCCCACCGCATTCGTCAATGCTGAAGCTCTTAGAGAATTGGAGCAGACCAGTTCCGCGAAATAATCCTTTGAGTGTGCAGGCGACTTCCTGCCAGGCTTCATTTCGTACAGACGGACCTTCCCGCCCAGTTTTGAAATCTGATATGCTGCCTCACAGCCGGCAAGACCCGCACCGACGACATTTATCATTTTTCACCGCCGTTGTCGGCCTTTCTGTACTGGCTCTTGCACTCGGGGTCAGAGCATCTTTTGAACATGAGGCCATTCTGTGTCCTGTGTCTAACCATATACTTTCCGCAGACAGGGCATTTCTCCTCCAGAGGATAGTCCCATGATACGAAATCACATTTGGGATAATTTGAGCAGCCGTAGAATACAGTGCCCTTCCTGCTCCTCTTCTGAAGCAGCTCGCCTCCGCAGACGGGACACGGCGTAGGTATCTTCTTCACGATAGGCTTGGTATTCTTGCACTCGGGATAATTTGAACATGCGATGAATTCTCCAAACCTTCCCGTCTTGTATACCATCTCCGCTCCGCATTTCTCACATTTTATGCCTGCTGGTCTGTCCTGCAGCTTGACTCTGTCGAGACTGCCCTCAGCTTTGGAAAGAAGCTCGCTGAACGGATCATAGAATTCTCTTAAAACCGAATGCCAGTCTTTTCCTTCAGTTTCGATTTCATCCAGCTCGTTCTCCATATCGGCCGTAAAATCCACATTTATGATCTCGGAGAAGTTTTTCTTCATTATGTCCGTCACGACTTCACCAAGCTCTGTAGGAAGTATGCTTTTCTTTTCCTTTTTTACATATTTCCTTTCAAGTATAGTTGAAATGATGGGAGCATATGTTGACGGTCTGCCTATCCCCTTTTCCTCGAGTGCCCTTACAAGGGTCTCTTCGGTATATCTGGCGGGTGGCTGGGTGAAATTCTGCTTATCCGAGACATGCTTTTTTATGCATTCCTCACCCGTATCCATTACAGGAAGCTTTATCGAATCCTCTTCTTCCTTGTCGTCCTTGTATACAGCGGTGTATCCCTTGAAGACCAGCTTGCGTCCGGATACCCTGAAGTCACATCCGTTTGCAGTGATCTCATATCTGAGCGTGTTATATACAGCCGGAACCATCTGGCTTGCAAGGAATCTTGTGTATATCAGCTTATACAGCCTGTATTCATCATTATCAAGAGAGGCCCTGATCGCTTCGGGATCATATTCCATATGCGAAGGTCTTATAGCTTCATGAGCATCCTGTGAGTTTCTCCTCGCTGAGAATACATTGGGCTTTGAGGGGAGATAGTCCTCACCGAACCTGTCTACTATGACTGCACGTGCAGCTTCCTGAGCTTCAGACGAGATACGCACCGAGTCGGTCCTCATATAGGTGATAAGACCTACTGTGTTCCCTCCGACGTTTTTCCCTTCATAAAGGCTCTGCGCTACCATCATCGTCTTCTTTGTCGTAAATCCGAGCTTCCTCGCCGCATCCTGCTGAAGAGTGCTCGTCGTGAACGGAGGATATGCCCTCTTCTGAAGCTGTGACTGTTTTACATCGGTCACGATGAATTTAGCGTCCCTGATCCTGCCGAGGATCTCATCGGATTCCTCTTTTGTATGCAGATCCCTTTTCTTTCCGTCAACTCCCCAGAACTTGGCCTCGAATTCCTGGGTACCGTTCAAATCCGACAGCAGCGCCGTTATCGTCCAGTATTCTTCCGGTACGAAAGCCTTTATCTGTTCTTCCCTGTCTACTATCAGTTCTACCGCGACTGACTGGACCCTTCCGGCGCTGAGACCGGGTCTGACCTTTTTCCAGAGCAGAGGAGAAAGCTTATACCCCACGAGCCTGTCGAGCACTCTCCTGGCCTGCTGAGCATTCACCTTGTTGATATCTACGGTCCTGGGATGCTTTATAGCATTGGTAACGGCCGACTTCGTTATCTCATTGAACTCTATCCTGCAAAGATCGCTGTCCTTGAAACCAAACTGATTTGCCAGATGCCACGAGATCGCCTCGCCTTCCCTGTCAGGGTCGGTCGCGAGATATACCTTGTCGGCGTTCTCGGCCTTCTGCTTCAGTTCCTTTAACAGCTGGGTCCTTCCTCTTATAACTATGTATTCAGGTTGGAAATCCTTCTCTATATTGACACCGATCTTGCTTTTGGGAAGATCGATAAGATGTCCGTTGCTTGCCGCTACTCTGTAGCCTTTGCCAAGAAATCCCTCTATGGTCTTGGCCTTTGCAGGAGACTCGACGATTATGAGCTTGTATTTCCCGTCAGAAGTCTTTTTCGAAGAGACCTTCGAAGTCTTTTCTGCTGTTTTTAAGTTTTTGTTTTCAGCCGCAGAAGTCCTTGCTGCCATCAATTGCCTCCGAGACGACCGGATGATACCGGTGTGATATGTTCGAACAGACTGCAAAAGCTATCTGTTCATATTACTTTTTGAAATTATACAGGCGGATAATCTAAAAATCAAGAAAGATACCTTAACACCTGTCATGCACATAAAAACTCAACTGATCAAAAATCATCAGTGTATAGTATATCATATAATCAAATCTGCAACATATCATTCAAAATCCTTTTACAAGTTCATAAAAAGGACATATCGGAAAGCATATATTTTCATCATCATGTCCGAGGCCAAATTTACACTTGTAACTCTATTTTATATGGGTTAAAATCAATAAAGAATAAAAACTGCAAGGAGTTTTTTATGAGTACATTACATATCGTCGATCACCCCCTGGTCCAGCATAAGCTCACTATAATGAGAGAACAAGAGACCGGTCCAAAAGATTTCAGACAGCTCCTGTCAGAGATCACTCTTCTCATGGGTTATGAGCTCACCAGAGATTTCGCCCTTGAAGATAAACAGATCGTTACCCCTATGAGCCCAATGGTCGCCAAACAAATTGCGGGAAAGAAAGTCGCCATAGTTCCGGTGCTTCGTGCAGGCCTTGGAATGGTCGACGGACTGCTCTCACTTATCCCTGTGGCGAAAGTCGGGCATATCGGCCTTTACAGAAACGCGCACACACATGAACCTGTGGCATACTACAACAAGCTTCCTGAAGATATTGCAAAGAGAACAGTCATCCTCTGCGACCCGATGCTGGCAACAGGCGGATCCGCCTCTGATGCAATAAGGATGATCAAAGATACAGGCTGCACTTCCATTAAGATGCTCTGCCTCGTATCCGCTCCTGAAGGAGTAAAAAGACTGCAGGAAGACCATCCCGATGTCGATATCTATACCGCAGCACTTGACGAAAGGCTCGACGAAAACTGCTACATCATCCCGGGACTGGGAGATGCAGGCGACAGGCTTTTCGGGACCAAATAGGCCTGACAGTTTTACAGGATACAGAAAAGACCGCTTAAAAGCGGTCTTTTCTGTTATGACGTCTTATTTTGACTGACCGTACTTACAGTAAAAATACAGAGCCCAGTCCTGGTCATTGGCCCAGGGATCGAACCCGTGGGCTTTGACTCCGTTTACAGTTCTCGGATAGACCATGGCGCATGACGCTCTTCCGTCGGGAAAGATCATGGAAAGTGAACCTCTCAGGTTTGCCTCGGCTTTCCTTCCGAGATCTTCGTCGCCGGTCATGCGTGAATACCTGAGATAATCAGCTCCTGTAATACTTGACCAGTAATGGGGATATGTATCCCCGTAAAGCTTTCTCTTCCCGAACCAGTATCCGTCCCAGTGCCTTATGGCTACCTCGAACATATGATAATCAGGCTGCTCGGCATTGAACAGGCTAAGGATACCGATCATCTGCTTTCCTGCCTCTATGAAACTTCTGTCACCCGTCATCTCATAAGCCTGGAGAAGGTAATCCGCAGCCGGGGAAACGATGCTCTGCTCAAAATTGACCTCGAAAGGCGGAAAGTCCATACCTATCTCCATTATCCTCTTCGCATGGCTTATGAAGAGGTCCTTCATTTCATGAGAGAGCTCTGTCATACCCTGCTTTATGAGTTCATCTACAAGCTCTTTCATGGGGATGACTATAGCATAGAACTCAAATCCGCTGGCCTTGTACATGGCTTTCATCGCATTCGCGGCATCGATGAGAAGCTGTTCATCCCTGAACACCCTGAAAGCCTCAAGGAACAGAACAGAGAACCAGGGGTAATTATACATGCGGTTAAGGTCGTTGTTCCTTCTTATATCATTGAATACCACTCCGGTCTCCCTGTCAAAGAGCTCTCTTCTGATATATTCCAGATAATCACCAAGACTCTTTTTCAGCACCGGATCCTCATGTTCCTGCAGATAAAGAGCAATGATGACTCCCATTGCGACCCTTTCCCTTCCGCCGTTATGATCGTTCCAGTGGGAATAAAACATGCTGTCAGTCTCGTTGTCATATATAAGGTATGCGCCGTTAAGATGAGATCCTTCATCCCTGAACTGCTGGTGTTCCGCAATGAACCTGCATCTGTTGGCCAGAAGTTCTTCAAATTCAGGGATCACCAGCACAGTCGCCTTTGCCGTCCTCCCTGCTTTTCTGAATTCATACGTCCTTTCCCCCAAAGAGTCAGCGGTATCCCTTATCTCAGCCGGCTCGGCATTTGATCTCAATACTATCTCTTCGCCCCTGAAATACACGAATCTGTCAGAAGTGATATCTATGTATTTTTCATACTGAAGCAGCTTTTTCCTGAAATCAGCCTTGCCTTCATGGACCAGGATATCCCAGCTAAGGGTATATGCTTCACCGGGCCTGAGTCTGAACGGTTCGACATTCAGATAAAAATCTCCCCTGTCATTGCTTATAAGCGAAAGATCCCTTACCACGTCATACGAGACGAGAGAACCCTTTGTAAGCACAAGCCCCAGATGAGGGGCGTATCCTCCCATCCTTAAGCCCATTACCCAGCTGTTTTCTCCTCCGCACCAGATATGGGTATGACATCTCTTCTCCTCGCAGGTCCTGGCGTCATGATAGCTGTCGTTAAAGGGAGTGCATACAGATACCTGACCCTCAAGGGTAAAAACATCGAACGGGCTGTTGTTTATAAAGACATATTCCTCGGTAAGCGCGCCTTTTTCGTTGAAATACCTGTTCACCTTAAGGTCAAGCTCATCCGGTTTTATGACATATCCCCAGGGTCTCCACCCTTCAGCCCAGTTCATACCGAATCTGTCCCCTGCTATATTGATGGCGGTTATCTGTCCGTCACCGTTAAAAGTTATATTCAGCTTTCCGTTATCCATATTTTTACAGCCTTTCATTTTTTAAAAAAGGCCGGATCATACCGGCCTTTAAATAAACATGTGTTTTAGATAGCGAGCTCCATCCTCTCAAGGATGTGGTCCTGATATACCTCATCGAGTTCAACGAAGTATCCGCTCCATCCCCAGACCCTGACGATAAGGTTCCTGTGATTCTCCGGATGTGCCTTCGCGTCGAGCAGCTCATCTCTGTTGACGGCATTGATCTGCATCTGATGCCCTCCGAGATCAATAAAGCTCTTTATGAACATCGCCACTTTCGTAATACTGTCATCGTTCCTGAACACCGAGTCATGGAGCTCGATGGTAAGAGGTCCTCCGTTCGCTACTCTTGAAAGATGCGGTTTTGCGAAGCTCTTTATGATCGAAACTGGTCCGTCGCATCTTGAGAAGAGGCTCGGGGAATAGTTTGCGGCAATGGCCTCTCCCGCAACTCTTCCGTCAGGAGTTGCCCCTACATCCTTGGAATGCCAGATATAGTACATCGCGGAGCCTGTACCTGCCCTGAAGATCCCGCCCTTGTCATTCTTCTTTCCCTCGAAGGCATCAGCATACCAGTCAAGCAGAAGCGTTGCGAAACGGTCTACCTTGTCATCATCGTTGCCCATCTTGGGGGCGTCGTAACGCATCATGATCTTCTCATCCTCATAGCCTTCAAAATTGGCTTTGAGCATCTTCTTGAGCTCAGCTCCGGTAAATGCCTTATCTTCGAAGACGAATTTCTCTATCGAAGCCAGCGAGTCTACAGCCGTTGAAAGTCCGGTTCCGTGGAATCCGTAGTTATTGTACTTCCCGCCGAGAGATATATCGTTTCCGGACTCGACACAGCCTTTCATTATAAGGCTCATAAGAGGCGACGGCTCCATGTAAACATTGCTGATGCTGGCCATAAGCTCTTCAGCCTGTCTCGTTATCGCAGCCCTGACCTTGTCAAGGAAAGCATCAAAGCTGGAGCACTCCTCTATATCTTCAAGAGCTTCTATGACAGCCTGGGTGAATGAGAGCCCATTGACATTGACGATGTCCATGCCGTATCCGGGTATTATGAACTCCCAGCATGCTGCGACGACATACTGATACGCATCCTCCTCGTCATATCCCCAGTCCTTAAGGGCCTTTATAACTACGTCGTCATTTGCGTACTGAGGGAATCCGAGCCCCTGCTTTGTAAGAAGGGTGCCGAACTTGTACCTCTCAAGAGGGGTCTTCTTGCTTACCCTGAGATTGATCTTCGGGTCGATGAGCTTGAGCTCAAGCGAAGCTTTCATGCATATCTCTGAAAGCTCATTATAGCTGTCGGATCCGTCTATATTGAGACCGCCCAATACCATGCTCTGTCCGTTGTCGCCCTGCTGCATGCCAGTATATAGATCGCTGTCCTTATTGCAGCAAATGAAGAATTCCTCAACGAGTTCGAGGGCTTCGTCCTCGGTTATCCTTCCGGCATCGATATCTGCCTTGAAATAAGGATACATATACTGGTCGAATCTTCCGAAGGTATTGTGATAATTGAAGCTTACCCACAGGCAGTAATGCACTATCCTTAAAAACTGAAGGGCTTCAAGGAACGTCCTCGGTCTGTTCACGGGTACCCATGACAGGGTCTCGGCTTCAACTGTATTTCCGACCCTCACGGCTTCCTGTCTGTATCTTTCACAGAACTCCTGGATGATATCCATAGTCTCGAGCATGGCAAGCAGAGTCTCCCTCTGTTTTCCTTCCTTCGTTTTGAGACTTTCCTTGATCTCTGCCCTTTTTGAATCAAATCCGCAGTCCACGAGCATGCTGTACATGGGATTGATGTTACATATCTTCCCCTGCTCGTGAATATAATGCTCGGATGCTATCTTTTCGAATTCTTCGGGAGTAAAGATCTCCTGTATCACGGGGACCGTTCTCATGAGGGCGATCTTCTCGTCATTGAAAACGACAGGCTTTTCATTTTCAAGCATGAATCTCAGCCTTCTTACTGCCCTTGTAATATCATCAAGCCCTTCGGCCTGATACTTTGCAGCTTCCTGATATTTGTCGATAGCTGTCTGTCTTAAAGCGTGATGTGATTTGTCGGTCACATATCTTTTCTTCAGATTGGCAATGTATTCGTTCATCAAAATATCCTTTCAGATTAATCTTTACATTATTGAAACAGGTATCCCCTGTTTTTCAAACGGTTCCGTATCCATCACCGGCTTTACCGAAACATCAAAACCGGGATCATATTCAAGCCCCACCATCTCATATTTTGCTCCGGCGGTCTTGTGGTAAGGCAGAAGCTCCACTTTCTCAAGATTCTTCGATCCTACGAGAAGGGCTGCCGTTTTTGAGAAATTGTCTTTGTTGTCGTTTACTCCTGGAATGACGGGGATCCTTATCCTGAACAGCTTCCCGGAGTGTTTAAGGTATTCCAGATTCTCAAGTATCATATCGTTGTCGCGCTTTGTATACTTTATATGCTCGTCCCTGTCAGCGAGCTTTATATCCATCATTATATAATCCAGCCTTTCAACGATCTGCCTGAAAACTTCAGGTCTGCAGTATCCGCAGGTCTCTATCGCGCAGTGCAGCTCCTTAAGCTTATCAAGGCACTCTATAAGAAAATCAGACTGGAGCGTAGGCTCTCCTCCTGAAAAAGTGACCCCTCCTCCGTTCATTTTGAGGAAATCCCTGTCCTTCAGTACTTTTTCGGCGAGCTCATCACTTGTCATCAGCGTGCCTGCAATCCTTCTGAGCCTTAGGGGACACGCTTTTATGCATCTGCCGCAGGCTATGCATTTTTCCGGGCTCGGGCAAACCTTCCTGCAGCGCCCGCAGCCGGTACAGCTGGAAACGCTCACCATCAGCTGAGGTTTAGCTGACAGGCCTTCGGGATTATGGCACCATCTGCACCTTAAGGGACATCCCTTAAGGAACACAGTCGTCCTTATCCCCGGTCCGTCAAAAAGAGCCATCTGCTTTATATCGAAAACCGTACCCTTAAGCATCAGAGTTCAAGCTCCATCGGATAAGGTGGATATGCATAGCTTACATCATCGTCCGCCGTCTCTCTTCTGTACGCGGTAAGAAAATCAGCGCTGTCATCAAGCGGGAAAGGCGGGAAATGCCATGTCCCGAAATCAAATACCACAGCCCTGTCGCAGGGTACGTAAAACGCGGCGATAGTATCCTCATCTACGGGGCCGGGTTTAGCCATGGGTATGATCACTCCCCTGCCGCCTATCGGGATGACTATCTCCTTTGATTTAAGATGGCATTCGAATTTCTCTATCAGCGGTTTTCTGTTATACACCGTCATAAGATTGAAAGTAAAACTGCCGATGTCGTCGAAATCCACGAGTCTTCCGTACCAGTCGAACTGGCCCGGGACTCTGTCGGGTTCAAAAGATGATTTCATTATCACCGTTCCGAAATCCTTGAACGTTTCAGCATTGGCAGTAACGACTTTGATTTTCTTCATATCAGGACCTCATGATATTATAAACTCTATCAATTTATTATATAAAATCAGCATCTTTCAGTCAATGAACAGACAGCTTAAAAC
>JAEEGL012963025.1_pt1 | contig 27663 bp, 15 predicted proteins | sample 9134231 | NCBI WGS metagenome assembly JAEEGL01 (sample SAMN16246548, study PRJNA631951) | gut metagenome | biome: gut microbiome; feature: rumen; material: fiber-attached | host: Bos | place: Iran: Karaj | collected 2018-10
ATAGCCGGTCTCGTTGCTGATATAAAGCTTGTCAACAGCCGCTACGACCGCGGAACTGCCGCCCTGAAGACTGCTCACCTGGTCGCCGAGGAACAGCGTGGGCAGGAAGTTTGCAAGAAACGCGATGAGCGCAGTGATAACGGCCATTACTATAGTGCCTATGACGAACGACCTGGTCTTGACCTGCTGAACGAAAGTGAACGCGAATACTTCTCTCCAACCCTTAGTCTTCATTTTTATCACCTCCGCACTTCTCAATGAACAGATCGTGCAGCGACGGTTCGCTGAGATCGAACTTTATGACATTTATACCGTCCTCGAGCATCTTTCTGAGGAACGCGGCCGCGTCATCCTCGCTCTTTACCTTGAAGTATGTTCCGTTCGGGGTATCCTCCGCGACCGTCAGACCGCACTGCGTACCGAGCTCGGCTATGGGCTTATCCGCCTTGACAGTAAGGTTTTCACGGCCTCTCTGACGCTTTATCTCGTTTAAGTTGCCGGACAGAACGACCTTGCCGTGGTGCAGCAGCACGAGGTCTTCGCAGAATTCCTCAATAGTCTGCATCTGATGCGACGACATTATGATGTACTTGCCCTTATCGCGCTCCTCGCGGATTATATCCTTGAAGAGGTCGGCATTTACGGGGTCGAGACCGCTGAGCGGCTCGTCAAGTATGATTATCTTCGGGTTGCAGAGCAGCGCCGCCGCAAGCTGGACCTTCTGCTGATTGCCCTTTGAGAGCTGTTCCGCTCTGAGCTTGCGGTATTCGTCGATCTTCAGACGGCCGAAAAGATAATCTATCGCTGCGGTGGCGTCCTTCTTCTTCATACCCTTGATAGCGGCAAAATAATACATCTGCTCGATTATCTTGTACTTCGGGTAAAGTCCGCGCTCCTCCGCGAGATAACCTACCGTCTCCTTCATTACGTCGAACGGCTCACCGTTCCACATCACCGTACCGGTGTCGCGCGTGAGCATATTCAGTATCATTCTGATAGATGTGCTCTTTCCCGCGCCGTTTGTTCCGAGAAACGCGAAAATGCCGGGCTCTGTGATCTCAAAGGAGAGATCCTCGACAGCCACCTTGCTTCCGAATTTCTTGGAAAGATGTTCCACTTTAAGTGACATAACTATCCTCCTGATTTCTTGTTGGCCGTAATTATCACCGTTTTTCTATCACGAGGGTGATACCCGTCTTGGTCTCGCCGGAGACCTCAAATTCCCCGAAAGATGGCAGGCAGACCGCATCAATGTCCTCTTCGGCGAGGAACACCCTTGCAACAGCAGCCGCCTTGACCGCCTGATTTACGGCTCCCGCACCGACCGCCTCAACAGTGGCGCTGCCGCCCTCGCGTATCACAGCGCAGATAGCTCCCGCGACAGAACGCGGAACGCTTCTCGATGAAACCTTGATAATTTCCATTCCTTTTCTCCTTAAATTCTTCTCCGGATACAGCTTATCATAAACCTCTGAAACGCCTTTCAGATAAAGTTTTATTTTGTCGCCGCCGCCGGAGTGAGATACATTTCAGCTTTTTCGATCGCTCAATCTTCTTCGGATATGTTTATCCGCTCTATGGAAGTGCATTTCCCGCACTTTTCGTCTATCCCCAGCGCGACGGCATTTATCATTATACCGCCCTCGGGGTAGGTATGCCGCTGAGGGTAGTACGTCGTCATACGCTTAATGATAACATCCTTGTCTATGCCGAGCACAGACTCCTTTACACCGGTAAATCCCACATCCGTGATATATCCGGTATGCCCTTCGAGTATCTGCTCGTCCGCAGTCTGAACGTGCGTATGCGTACCGATCACGGCCGAAACGCGCCCCGCGAGGTAATACCCCATGGCTTTCTTCTCCGACGTAGCTTCCGCGTGGAAATCCACTATGATGTTGGGAGTCCCGACCTTTTCAAGCAGCTCGTCCGCGCAGTGAAAGGGATTGTCGCAGTTCTCCATATACGCCATACCTATAAGATTTATGACCGCCACGGTCGTTTTTCCCATATCATGTACAGTATAGCCCCTGCCGACCGTATCGCCGAAATTCGCGGGCCTTATGATATCGCTGCTGAGCTCGTAGCGCTCGTTCATCTCTTTCCTGCGGAAACAGTGGTTGCCGGTGGTTATTATATCCGCTGCGGAGAGCAGGATATCCGCGGAGGTCGGTGTAATGCCGTTCCCGTCGGCGGAATTCTCGCCGTTCACTATCGTCATATCCGCTGAATACTCGCGTTTGAGCTTCGGGAGGCGTTTTGCGAGGAAGGATGCACTTTTCTGCCCTACCACATCACCGACAAAAAGCAAATTCAAACAAACACCCCCGGGGAGAACTGATAATTGATAATTGACAATTGATAATTGATAATTGTGGTGTCGCCTTCGGCGACATATTTAAATCGTGACGAAATTTGTAGGTTACGTTCATATTGGCCGGTCGTTATCTACCCGCCGTTCGCAGAGACCCTTCTTTTACAAAGCAGCGTCCCGCAATAGGTGCAGTCTCTATAAATCTAACTGCGAAGCCATTAAAGTTTTTTGGAAAGAGAGAGGGGTTCGGGGAGAGAGGATAACCTTTTCTTCAGAAAAGGTTTCCTCTTTCCCCGTCTCGAGCGTAAGCGACTCTCTTATCTCTCGAGCATCTGGCTCCTGTCGGGGCCTGTGCCGACCATTGCTATCTTGCAGCCACAGAGTTCTTCAAGGCGCAGGATATACTTCTTGCAGAGGTCGGGCAGCTCGTCGAACGAACGGCACTTCGTTATATCGGCATCGAAGCCCGGGAACACCTCATAAACAGGGCTGCACTCGGCGAGCTCCTCAAGGGTGGGCGGGAAGTTGTTGATTATGCTGCCGTCGGGCTTTTTGTATGCGTTGCATATTTTGAGCTCGCCGATACCGCTGAGCGTATCGAGCTTGTTCACGGCAAGCTTTGTGAGACCGTTCACGCGGACGGAATGACGCACGATGACCGCGTCGAACCAACCCGTTCTTCTCGGTCTGCCGGTGGTGGTGCCGAACTCGCCGCCTCTGTTGCGGATAAGGTCGCCCGTTTCATCAAACAGCTCGGTCGGGAAGGGACCCTTGCCCACACGGGTGGTGTATGCCTTCGCAACACCGATTATATCGTTTATCATCATCGGTCCTACGCCCGTTCCCACGCAGACACCCGCAGATACGGGGTGAGAGGACGTTACATAGGGGTATGTTCCGAAGTCGATGTCGAGCAGGGTAGCCTGCGCACCCTCGAACATTATCTGCTTACCGGCCTTTGAAGCCTCGTAAACAATTACCGAAACATCGTCAACGTACTGCTTTATGCGCTTTCCGTACTCGTTGTACTCCTTGATGACCGCCTCAATGTCGATAGCCTCGCCGCCATAGACCTTGGTGATTATCTCGTTTTTGAGCCTGCCCGTGGAGCGCGCCTTCTCGGCAAAGACCTCGGGGTGTATCAGGTCGTACACTCTTATACCGCAACGCTCGTATTTATCCATATATGTCGGGCCGATACCGCGCTTGGTGGTGCCTATCTCGCTGTTGCCGCGGAACTTCTCGGAAAGCCCGTCAAGAGCGATATGCCACGGCATAATGACATGTGCACGCGGGTCAACCTTTAAATTTCCGAGAGAGATACCCCTCTCTCCGAGGCTGTCAAGTTCCCCGATAAAGTCCTTCGGGTCAAGCACTACTCCCGCTCCGATAAGACAGAGTGTGTCCTTGTAAAGAATTCCCGACGGTATAAGGTGGAGCTTATATGTCTCCCCGTTGTTCACAACCGTGTGTCCTGCGTTGTTGCCACCCTGCGAGCGTACAACAACATCTGCTCTCGACGCGATGATGTCAATGATCTTGCCCTTTCCTTCATCGCCCCACTGCGTTCCTACTACAATACTTGCCGGCATCGTTAAACCATTCCTTTCATAGATATCGCGGCGTCGGGATGGGTTCGCCCTCCCAACGGCGATGTGTTCTTTCTGACCACAATCCAATATATTATATCACATAATTTCGCGTTTGTCATTAGTTTTTTGAAAATTTTTGCAAAAAAATTGCAATAATCCACCGCATTCTGCGGGGAATTATTGCGCAACTTTCCCAAAAACCGCAAAACAACGGCTTTCACGAAGTCAGAAATACAAAGTAGCTCGTTACCCCTTCGGTAAACAGCGTGGGGTTGTACGGCATATTTCCGACGGTGTAGGTATTGCCGTGGTCGGCTTTTGTTATCTTCCCGCCAAGCAGCGCGGACAGCCGCACAAACGCACTCAGGCAGTACGGCGTATCGACATTGTCGTCGGTGAAGTGCTCTATCGTCCCGGTATCGCCCTCCGTTACCGCTTTGAGCGTCCCGGCATCGTGCTTTTCGGCTTCGTTCGGCTGCAGATAATGCGAGAAATCTATCGAGAATGCGAAGAATACGCGCTTGCTCTGCGACATCTCATACAGCGTGTCCGCAAGACGCTCCGGAAAGTCCCTGCCGGCGCGCGGAGATACCAGCAGCACCGCGACCTTCGCGTCGGGAAGGTACCTTTTTATGAAAGGAATGTGCGAGGACGCGCTGTGGTCGTATTCCACCATCTCGTCGTCATACGGCGCGCCGAGCTTATCCGCGAACATCGCCGCGAGCCCGGTATCGCACAGCACCGCGCCGAACGCTGTGTTCCAGCCCTTGTCGGTCGTGCAGATCACGTTTTCCGACCTATAGTGCATCGGAGCGAGCAGTACCACCGTTTCGGGCTCTGCCGCCGCCGCAGCCTTGTACATACCCGCCACGAAGTGCCCCGCGGCAAGGTGGTGAGGCGCTACCCCGCAGAGCGGTTCGCCCCCGGTATCGTAAGCCGTGCTGCCTGCGTCGAACGCGTTGAAATCCACCGCGTCGAAGAAATTGCAGTCAAGCAGCTCCGAACGCGGGATATACCCGCCCGGCAGCGTGGAGGTCACTGCCGGGGAAGTGAGTTGTTCATTGATCGCGGTTTGCGGAACATCCGTTTCGGTAGGCTCCGCGGGGGCGTCGGTCGCCGCAGTTACGGAGCTTTCCGTGTGGGCGTCGGTCGCCGCAGTTACGGAGCTTTCCGCAGGGGTGGCTGTTTCCGCAGGGGCGGCATTGCACCCGCAGAGCATCACAAGTGCCGTCAGTGCCGCTCCGAGCGCATACTTACGCGTTCTCATCCGTCTTTACCGAAACGGTGCCGCGCTCGCCGATACCCCATTCGCCTGTGCGGTAATTGCGCACAACGGGGCTTTCCGTGACGTATTCGCCGCCGACATTCACCGTAAATGTGTAAGACGCGTTGCCGTTCTTGTCGGTGTAAAGCTTCACAAGCCTGCCGTAATCACGTCTGCTCTCGCGTCTTCCGCAGGACGGGATAACATCGTATATCACGCTGTTCGCTTCGGAGTGCAGTGTGACTGTGATAGTTTCGCCGGGCGCGAATGTACCGGAGTATTTCTTTGTGACTTTCAGCGTCGGAGTCTTGTCGTTCTGGTCGGGACGGCCGATGTAGCGCGCCACGCAGACAACATCGCCGTTTGTGACGGTGAAATCTGCCGACAAGAACTGCTCCTTTGTGAAGCTGATGTATGTCGGGTGGTGGCGGTCGAGCTTGACGGTATTGGTATTTCCGCCGTCCTTGTAGGTGAACGCTGCGTTGCCGCTCGTTTTTGGAACATAGTGTTCGAGGTAAACCACCAGCTGCAGTGCGTAGCTGTCAAGCTCGGGCTCCTCGCTGTACAGTGCGCGGGCAAAGCCCTCCGCCTCGGGGAGGTCAAGCACGGACGCTGTAATGAGAGCCGTGCGGGTGAGCGTCTGGTCAACGCTGCTGCCTGCCGCGATATATGCCTTTATGGCGTCCTTGTCGCTGTCATCTACCTTTATTTCCGGAACATACTTTATATATGTGTCATAAGCCGACTGTCTGTCGCCGCAGAGTGCCAGCGCCGCGGAAAGGTAGATACCGCTCTTTGCGGTGATATCGGCACCGGACCCGATCAGAGCCTTCACTTCGTTCATCACGGGCTCACCGAACGCTGCGAGGCCCATATAAGCCGCGCTGCGATCCTGTATCGTCATTTCATCTGCCATAAGCTCGCGGAACTTCTTCACAACTGCCGACCTGCTCACGGAATCGGGAGCCGCCGCACACATCAGGGCGGTCACTTCGACCTCGGGCTCCGCTGCGGGAAGGATCCGGGCAAGGCCGTTCGCTGTCTCGGTCGCGAACATATTATCAACAGGCTCCGCGTGATCGGGGAACAGCACGCTCCAAGCATACGCCGCCGCAAGCTTCATATCGTTACGGTCGCCGTAGTATCCGGCAAGTTCGTAGAGTATATTTGTTTGCAGCATATACTCCTTGTCGAAAAATACGACATCAACGGGGTATTTTGTCGGGGTTATGCCGCTAAGCCCGGAAAGTGGCAGAACTCGCTCTATATCGGTCTCCAGCAGGGTTTCCGCCACCGTCAGCGGGAGCTCCGCAGCGTCCTTGTTCCCGTTTTTCTCCGCCGTGAACAGTACCTTGTACTCACCTGCGGGGAGCTTTCCGAAGTTTGCGGTCTGCTGCATTTTTATGGTTTTCGTTTCGTTATATCCGTTGCCACTTATACTTATAGTAATAGGGTCTTCTCTCGAAATTCCCGCGGCCTTTGCCGAAACGGACACATCATCCCCGACAACAAAGGTGTTCTGCATTATCGGGGTTATGAACACGTGTCTGGTAACTACCACCGGCTGCTTTGTGTTGCCCGCGAAGAGCTTGTCGTCGGAGGAGGTATATACCGCCTGTACGGTAGCGCGCCATGTCGTGATGTTGTCGGGGAGCTTCACGGTGAAGGTGCAGTTTCCGTTCGCATCGGTAACGGCGCTGTTGAAGAACGCGGTGTCCTTGAAATCCTTGCGGACAGCATTATCGCCTCCGCCGCCGCCCTTTTCGCCGTACATCTTCGACTCATTGGTATGCTGGACGTAGCTTACATACTCGTTCGCGCTGTTAAACCATCTGAACGGGTACATCTCCGAAAGGATATCAACGGTCTGCTCGCCTACCGCGAACGCAGCTTCATCGACCACGCTCAGCTGCACGGTAGCGCCTTTGAGCGGCAGCCCGGAGATATCGGTGGCACGGACAGTCACGGTGGCGGTATCGCCCGCGTCGTAGTATTCCGCGTCGGTATGCGCTTTCAGGTTTATCCTGCGGCGCTCGGGGTCGAACTGCATTATACCGCCGTAGCACTTGTAGATGTGTCGTCCGTCGAAATACGCGCCGGTATAGTGAACCGTCGGGATATACGTTTTGTCGGCGGTAAGCCCGAACTCTGTCTTTCCGTCAGCGTCAAACAGCTTGTACGCAACGATATCGTTGTCGTCATATACGGCAAGCAGGAACTTTCCGTCTATGTTCACGCCCTTGTTGACGCATCTGAGGTCGTAATTGATCTTCTCGTCCTCATAGAAATAGGTGTAGCTTCCGTAGCCGTAATCGTCATTGTCAGTGAGGCCGTGCTTCTCAGTGCTCTTCGCGGAAAGCAGGAACAGAAGCTTCGAGGAACTGCTGTCATAGCCGAAGTTGCCGAGTTCGTAGTTGTCAATAAATGTGTCGAAGTTCGACCAGCCGTAGCTGCCGGTCGTCGAGAAGCTCTGGCTCTGTGACTGACCGAGCCCGTCGGTATAGATAAGCTCGATGTAGTAGTAGCCGTCGTCGCCGGAACCGGAGCCCAGCGGTATCTCGCAGGAGCCAACGCCGTTCACGGTATTGATCGTCAAAGAACCGAGCTCTTCCGACTTCGACTCATAATTATACGTCTTGACGTTGCGCTTTTCTATCGCGTCGTAATAGCTGCCGGATTCGGTCTTTTCCGTCCAGCGGCGGGTGATATTCACGCCCACCGGTATCGACAGGCCCTCACCTTTCAGCATCTCGTAGGCATCGTCCTTTATATTATATACGTCATCGGTACCGTACTTTTCAAAGAACTCGCCGGCCTTTGAGAAGTCCATACTGTTCGTGTAAACGGTCAGCTTTCTTGAAGCCTCGTCATAATCGTATGTGAACATTGTATCGCTCAGGAACGACGGTACGAGCTTTCCGGCTATGCCATAAGTGTTCTCTATGCCTGTGAGCTCAAAGCAGATATTGAAGTAGTTCGCTTTCCACGACCTGCTGTATGTGTAGTCGTATTTCACCGATGTTTTTACGAGACCGTCCTTGTCGGTGGTGTAGGTGTTGTTCCCCGCTACAGAGCCGTATTCTTCATTCTTTATCATTACGCCCTCGGCCGGCGTTCCGTCGTAATACGTCGCCGAAACGGTAACGTCAACGGGGTCTCTCTGCGGCAGGATCGCGTAAGCGGGAGCGTCCACGTCGATAATGTAGGTGGGCTTCTCGTATTCGTGAACATAGCAGGTCCTGTATGCCGCCTGCTTATCATCCACCAGCAGCTTCAGCCATGCGCCGCCCGTGTAGTCGCTGAGCGGGAAGGTCGTTGTGAAGAAGCCGTCCGAGAGCTTCACCTCGTTCGCGACCGCGTCCGCAAATTCAACGGTCACTTCCGTCGGGATCGCTGTGGTGCGGGTCTTCGGCAGCAGATAGCCCCATACGTTGATGGTATCGTTCGGGAGATATGTACTGCGGTCGGTATATAAATACGCATAATAAAGGTCGTCAAGCGCGTTCGCGGTAGTTCCCCACGAAGGCTCGTCACCGGTGCCCGTCAGCGTTATCTTGTCGATATAGCGGTAGTCGCGGTAGGATATATCGAGCACCGCGCTGCCGGAAAGACCCTCTGCGGGTATAGTCACAAGTCCGTCGCTGCCGACTCTGCCGGTGATCTTCTTTCCGTCAGCTTCGATAGTTACGGTCGCACCGTCGGCGGGCTGTTTCAGGACAGCGTCGTTGACGTAGAGCAGTATGTCGTCCCCGACATTTATCATATACACGGAAACGCGTGTTACCGCGATAAGGTACTGCAGCGAGTATTCCGCGTTTTCCCCCGCGAATACGTCCGCGACATAGTATCCCTCGGTGAGCTTGTCGGGGAGCATCACAAAGCAGGAGCTCGCACCGTAGTAGTAACCGCCGTCGCCCGAATTTACGGGGATATACGGTTTTTCCTTGCTCGAGAACACCTCGGGGAGCCCGGCAGTCCCGATCTTTACGTTATCCGACCAGCGCGCCGTTGCCTTTGCCTTTATCGCTTCAAAGTAATCGTCCGCGTTCTCAAAGCGGTACAGGTGGGTCTCCAGCTCGGTGTCCTGCAGAACAGGGCTGCACATTATCTCGATGCATGCGGTGTCGCCGGGAACGAACGCTTCCGCAAAGCCGCTGTACGAGCTTCTTGTGTCAAAGAATACGTAATTGTCGAAATCGGTCGTTCTGAATCCGAAGGAAACATCCTCGGCAAGCGCTGTGCCTTCCCCGGACGGGAGCCCCGCCTTTACGGTCACTTCATAGCCCTTGTTGGCTTCGAGTCCGTCATCCGGCACTATGTAGAGAGTGCGCTCCCTGACGAACAGCTTCGCCTCAACAGCAGGCTCTATCGTTACATACTGCGACAGGTCGCCTTCGGACGGCGCAACCGTGAACTCTATCTCGATACCGGTATCGAGGCTTGCGGACTCGGTCCCGTCTGCGGGATAGCAGCTTTTTACCCTGAAATCGTCTATCGTCTTGAACGCCCAGCTGTCGCAGATCTCGCCGTTTTCCTCGACCTCGACCTTGACAAGCGAGCTTTCCTTGAATTCCGTCTGTACGCTGAGGCGATACGCGGTGCTGCCCTCTCTTGTCAGCGTGAAGGGCTGCTCGGGTGTGACTTTCAGCATACTGCGCAGGTCGCTCTCGCTCGTCTCGCTGTACAGTTCTATCATCAGGTCGGACTTTACCGAGATGCTCTCACCCATGGTCTGCGACGCGTAAACGCCCTTGACCACGCTGCTGCCCGAAAGCTTTCTCTCGGTCATCGCGGCGTACATATCCGGCTCGGATGCTATCGCGGATGCGGTTTCGGCCGGTTTTGCGGGGGCAGTCGTCACCACATACCCGGTAGGCTGTGTGTTTTCCGTGATCGCGGTGGTATCGGCAACTCCGACATCCTCATTGCCCACCAGCTTCGGGATAAACAATACGCCCGCGACTATCGCTGCGGTCGCAGCAAGCCCCGACAGAACGCCGATGAAAATGGGTTTTTTGCTTGACTTTACGGGAACGCTCTCACGGACAGCGCCCGCCTCGTTTATCAGATCTTCATCTATCTTTCCGACAGCGTCTGACAATTCTTCTTTGTTCATATGTCAAACCCCTCCTTTATAAGGTATGCTTTCAGCCCCTGCCTTGCCCGAAGCAGGGTGCTTTTCACGGTGTTCTCGTTCATCCCCATACGCTTGGCGATAACGCGCACCGAGTCACAGTAAAAATATCTGCACACGAAGATTATGCGCACTTCGCTCGACAAGATCCGCAGCCAGTCGCTTATGCACTTGCCGACAAGCTTCGAGTCCACCTCGCGGTCGGGCAGGATACCGCCCGATACGCATTCCCCGAGCTCGTCGAGAGATACCGCGTACTGCGAGCCGCCGCGGGACATGGTGTGGGAACGCCTGTACCGCATTATCGCAATGTTGCGTATCACCGTACTGAGATAGCTGCCGAGCCGGACAGGGCGATTCGGCGGGATGCTGTTCCACGCGTTAAGGTATGTATCGTTGAGACATTCCGAGCAGTCCTCGTTGTTCGCGAGTATGTTGTAAGCGACGCCGAAAAGGTATCGTCCGTACTTAGTCTGCGTCTCGCGCAGAGCTTGCTCGTTTCTGTTGAAATACATTTCTACTATGGTGTTGTCATCCATTTTTGCCCCTCCTGTATATAAAGACGCTTTTTTTGTCAAAAGGTTGCAGAAAACCGAAAGATTTTTTCAGAGTGTTGAGAACACTGAGACCGGGGCTCCCGACGTTTGCTTTTTAGCGCCGCATTGTGCAGATGTATAAGTCGGTGCCTCTCATACAGCTTTCAGCTTTCCTGTTAATGTGATAGCATACTACTATTTTATTATAGCAGATTGTTGATAAAGTTGCAACTTAAATTTTGCTGTTTTCGACAAGACTGTTTGCATTCAAAAACCACCTTCCTGCGCCCGCCGCTGCAGGATGCATTGCGCTTTGCCCAAAAGGCGGCACGGATGTCGCAGGACAAGGCAAATGTCCGGCATTACCGCGATCCGGTTGTCAATGAGAGGCTCCAAAAAAACATAAAATTTCTCAAAACTATTGACTTTTTACCTGCAATCGTTTACAATATAGTTACAGTATTTGTTTCGTAAAGGAGCTCACGAAAATGATTAGATTTTATGACGACAACGGTGCTCTCATGGTAAGACTGCGCGACGAGACCGTCCGCATCGAAGGCTGGGGAAAGAACGCTCTGCGCGTCAGAGCGACAAGGCTGCCGAAGCTCCCCGAGCACGAGCATGCCCTCACCGAACCTGTTCCCCACAAGGGAAAGGTGAACATCGACACCGAGAAAAAATGCGCCGAGATCTCAAACGGCAGAATAAAGGCGACTGTGAACCAGGTCGGCATCATCTGCTTCTATCGCGGCGACGACCTTATCCTTCAGGAATACTACAGCAGCTACGGTGGTTCCATACGCAAGCACCCTATCTGCTACAAGATAGTTTCCCGCGAGTATAAGGGCAACTCGTCCGACGATTTCAAGATCACTGTCCGCTTTGAATCCGACCCGGACGAAAAGCTTTTCGGTATGGGTCAGTATCAGATGCCCATACTCGATCTGAAAGGTACCGTCCTCCCGCTCGAACAGCGCAATTCGCAGGTAACGATACCGTTCGTGATATCCGACAAGGGCTACGGTATGCTGTGGAACAATCCCGCGACCGGCGAGGCCGCATTCGGCAAAAACATCACAAAGTGGGTGTCCACCGAATCGGATATGATCGACTACTGGATAACCGCGGAAGATACCCCTGCGAAAATAGTAGAGAACTACACGGAATGCGTAGGCCGCGCACCCGTACTCAGCAAGAAATATCTCGGCCTGTGGCAGTGCAAGCTTCGCTACCGCACCCCCGAAGAAGTCCTTGAGGTCGCGCGTAAGTATAAAGAACTCGGCATACACCTTGATGTGATCGTGATAGATTTCTTCCACTGGCCGTATCAGGGCGACTGGAAGTTCGACGAAAAATACTGGCCGAAGGATAAGGTCAAAGCAATGGTCAAAGAGATACACGCCATGGGCACGAAGATAATGGTGTCCGTATGGCCGTCCGTCGATAAGCGCAGCGAGAACTACTACAAAATGGAACAGCACGGTCTTATCAGTTCCACCGACATAGGCTCGCTCCAGACCTACGACTACCAGGGCGACTGCGCGACCGTCGATTTCTTCAATCCCGAGGCGCAGAAATTCGTCTGGGAATGCTGCAAAAAGAATTACCGCGACCTCGGCATTGACCTGTTCTGGCTGGACAACTCCGAGCCCGACAGCGTATGCTATGATTTCGAGAATTTCCGCTACTACACCGGACGCGGCTCAAAGGTGGGCTGCGAATACCCCAAGGTGTATCTTAAAGCATTCTGCGACGGCCTCACAGAAGAGGGTCAGAAGGATTTCTTAAGCCTTATCCGCTCCGCGTGGGTAGGCAGCCAGAAGTACCGCGGCCTCGTATGGACAGGCGATATACAGTCCAACTTCGAGGCGTTCAGGGATCAGGTCATCGCCGGTCAGAGTATGGGCATCGCAGGTATCCCGTGGTGGACTACCGATATCGGCGGCTTTATGACCGATGATTACAAGGATCCGGACTTCGTAGAGCTCCTTATCCGCTGGTATCAGTTCGGCGCGTTCTGCCCCATACTGCGTATGCACGGCAACAGAGGCCCCAACTGGGATATCCCTCCGCTCGACGACCGCGATTTCGGCGGCGGCTATCTCTATACCGGCCACGCGAACGAGATATGGAGCTACGGCGATGAATGCTTTGAAATAATGAAGAAGTATTACAACGTCCGCGAATCCCTCAAAGACTACATAGCGGGACTTATGAAGGAAGCGTCCAGGACCGGCGCACCCCTTATCCGCTCGATGTTCTTCGAGTTCCCCGAGGATAAACAGTGCTGGGAGCTCCCCGACCAGTATATGTTCGGCTCGCAGTACCTCGTCGCTCCGATCCTCGAACTCGGCGCCCGTGAACGCACTCTCTACCTCCCCGCAGGTACATGGGAAAGCCTTGAAGATAACCAGATCGTCGAAGGCGGCCGCTTCGTCACCGTCCCCGCTCCGCTGGACGTTATCCCCGTGTTCAGAAAGATCGGGTAAGAGAACAGAGACGCTTACGCTCGAGAGAAAGAGATGTTCAGACGGGGGGGCTCTGCCCCCGAACCCCCGCCAGGGGCGCTAACGTCGCCCCCTGGACCCCAGACGGTGGCGAGCGCCACCCGCGATCCGCGTAGAAAGTCTCTGCTTTCGGTCGCCTTTCGTCCGCGTCTATACCGCAGCGAAAAACGCGATAAAAAAACTTACAGCACCGTGCAGAATTGTACAGTGCTGTTATTTTTGTGTTTGTCACAACTGTTCACCGCTTCTCTGCCGATTTGGTTGACAAACAGTATAAAAGATGTTATAATATACATAAGATCGGTTCAGCTGCCGGATACAGCAAATGCGGCCGCTTTCGCAGCAAGCGAAATATCCACCAGCGCGTCGGTAAGTATGCCGTCTTCGCGGTATTCTTCGGAAAGGATTTTCCCCAACCCGCGTATCTCCGCCGAAAAACCCGCCTTGTCATAGGGAATCAGCAGTGTCATGCGCTTCGTGCTCTCCGGCAGCGCTTTCGCGATAAGCGTGAGCATTCTGTCAAGCCCCGCTCCGGTCTTTGCGGAAATGCACACGGTCGTGTCGTCCTCGGGAATGTCGTAATCTACGGTGTCCGACTTGTTCAGCACGTTGATAACGGGAATTTCCCCGCATCCGAGCTCCGCCAGCAGTTTCTGCGTGGTGAGTGTCTTGTCCTTCACTTCGGGATCGGAAATGTCCGCAACATGCAGGATCACATCCGCACTTGCTGCCTCTTCAAGCGTTGAACGGAATGCTTCGACAAGGTGGTGCGGCAGCCGCCGTATCAGCCCGACCGTATCAATGATGATGATCGTTCTCCCGTCGGGGAGCTCCACCGCCCGTGAAGTGAGGTCGAGCGTCGCAAAAAGCTTGTCTTCGGCAAGCACCCCCGCGTCGGTAAGCCGGTTCAGCAGCGTGGATTTGCCAGCGTTGGTGTAGCCCACTATCGCCGCTGTCAGCACGTTGTCTTTTTTACGGCGGCGGCGCGAAAGATCACGGCGGGTCTCCAGCTCTTTCAGTGCGGCTTCAAGCTTTTCGATGCGGTGACGGATATGCCGTCTGTCCGTTTCGAGCTGCTTTTCACCGGGGCCCCGCGTTCCGATACCGCCTCCGAGCCTTGACAGCGACCGGCCTATCCCCATTAACCGTGGGAGACGGTATTTAAGCTGTGCGAGCTCGACTTGCAGCTTTCCCTCGTTTGAAACGGCACGCGCCGCAAATATATCAAGAATTAGCATTGTGCGGTCAATTACACGCACTTTCACGATATCCTCTATATTGCGTATCTCGCCCGCAGTCAGCTCGGTATCGAATACCACGAGCTTTGCTTCAAGGGCCCCGGCAAGCTCCGCAAGCTCGTCGATCTTTCCCTCGCCGAGCACGGTGGCGCTGTCGGGCGCAGGGCGCTTCTGTATCACGCTCGCGACCACCTCGGCATTTGCCGTTCTCGCAAGCTCCGCGAGCTCGTTCATTGAGCTTTCCGCGTCGTATTCGCCCGTATCGAGCGCGGCGAGTATGGTCTTTACGGGAACATTCTCACTTTTTATTTCAGTCATAGATAATTCCTTTCGATAACAATAACATCTTACAATATTATACACATTATCGGGACAAATTGCAAGACAAAACATATATAAAAATACCGGGTGCAGCGTCACGCTGCCGTTTGCGCAGTTCCGACCCATGCGCGAAAGCGCCGCCGCACAGAACCACGGAGGTAAAAATTGGATAACAAAAAGATAGACATCGACCGGCTCTACGAGGAGTTTGAAGAAGACGAGGAAGAGTACGGCTACGAGGATTACGAGGAATACATCGAGGACGATATTTACGGCGACCACGGCGAATTCGACGATGAAGACGACGATCTCGAAGAATTCGACGAGTTTTATGATGCCCCGATGAAGGTCTATGAACCGCCGAAAAAGCCCGAACAGCCCGAACGGCCGGAGCAGCCCGCACCGGCCGCCGAGCCTTCCGGGGAACAGGCAAAGCCCGTTGATACCGCCCAGCTCCCGATGTTCTCAAAGGAGCCGCCGAAGGGCGACCTTACCACAAAGCTTGATGTTCCCAAGCCGGTCATGGAGATAATCGACCTGCTGAAAGCACACACCTACACGTCGTATCTTGTCGGCGACTGTGTGAATATGATGGTGCTCGGCGAGCGCGTCATGGACTTCGACATCGCCTGCAACGCCTCGATCGACCGCATTATCGCCATATTCGAGGAAAAGTTCAAGGTGCGCGAGGACCTCCTCAGCCGCGGCGAGCTTATCATAATCAACGGCGCTATGGGAATTTCCGTTGCTCCGTACCGTTCCCGCATAGACGGCAGCGGCAAGCCTATCTACTGCAAGACGATAGACGAGGATCTTCACCGCCGCACATTCACATCCGAGGCGGTGGCTTACAACCCCGATTCCGGCATCTACGACTGCTTCAAGGGGTTGTCCTGCATCACCGCAGAAAAGACGATACTCCGCGCCATAGACGAGGAAAAATATGAGCAGCTTGAATTTGAGCAGGCAAAAGTAAAATCGAAGAAGGATGCTCCGCAGAAGGTGGTGATCGAAGCGCTGCGCGAAAACCCCGAGTGCATACTGATAGCGATGCAGAAGCACGCACGCGCCGAGGCCGATATGAGCCCCTACACCCTGCGCAACATCAACGACAACGCCGAACTGATAGATATGATGATGCCGTCGGAGATAACCCGCTATTTCAGGCGTATCATTCTCGGCAGACGTATCACCGAAACGCTGTTGAGCTTCCGCGAGGTAGTCTTCCGCATTTTCCCGCCGCTGCGCCCGCAGTACGGCTTTGACCAGAAAAGCGAATATCAGGAATACACGCTCTACGAGCACACCGCAAAGGCCGTTGGCTACGCCTTCCCCGATTACGCGGTAAGGCTTTCGCTGCTGCTGCACTCAATAGGAAAGCCCGACTGCGCAGCCGACAGAGGCGATTATATGACGTTCTACGGCCACCAGGAGCGCGGCGTTATGCTCGCCAAGGATATCTTCGAGGATGATTACGAGGCCGACCAGTCGCTCATAGACCGTATCCTGTTTCTTATCTTGCACCACGACGACCACATCTCTCCCGAAAACGTCGTCGAGTTCACCGAGTTCTGCGGTATGGAGCTCACCCGCCTCCTGCTGCTCATGCAGGCCGCCAATATCCGCGCCAAAAGCTCCGACCCCGTAAACGAACGCGTTTCTTCTACCCTCCGTCAGCTCGCCGACAACGTCACCACCCTCGCCGTCAATCCCCGCGCCACTAACCGCCGCGCCGCTACCCAGCAGGAACTCCGCGAGATAAACGAGAGACTCGGCCGCACCGGCGTGTGAGATAAAAGGTCGCTGCCGCTCGAGAATGCGCTTACGCGCATTCTCGAGCGGCAGCGACTTTCTTGTTCACATCTTCTGCTCGAAATCGGCTTTGGGCAGGGGTTTGCTGTAGTAATAGCCCTGTATCATATCGCAGCCCTGAGCGGCGAGGAAATCGACCTGCTCGCGGATCTCGACGCCCTCTGCGACAGTGCGCATATTGAGGCTTTTGGCAAGTCTGATCGCTTCGGCGATGACCTTTTCGGCTCTTTCGGCATCGGCCTCGCCGCGGAAGAACTCGGCATCGAGTTTAAGCACATCCAGCGGCATATCCTTGAGGGAATTGAGAGACGAATAACCGGAACCGAAGTCGTCCATTGAGACAGCAAATCCGTACTCTTTAAGCTTTAATATCGTGTTTATCATAGCCTTCTTATCGTCAAAGAACGCACTCTCGGTAAGCTCTATCTCGATAAGCTCGTGGGGGGTGCCTTCCCTGTCGATTATATCGCGTATCTGCTCCGCAAGGTCACTCTCTATAAAGTGCGCGCGGGAGACATTTACCGACACGGGAACACATTTAAGCCCCCTGTCATACCACATTTTCTGGTCGCGGGCTGCATGCTCGAGCATATAATGATCTATCTCGGTTATGAAGCCGTTTTTCTCGAATATCGGGATGAAGCGCCCGGGCGGTACCAGCCCGAACTCGGGCGACTGCCAGCGGATAAGAGCCTCGGCGCCGCGCAGCGTGTCCGTAACGGGGTCATACTTTGGCTGGTAGTAAACAAGAAATTCCTCGTTTGCAAGCGCATGCTCCTGCCGCTCCATTACCGTATCTATCCACTTCTGCTCCTCAACGAGCCTGCCGTCGAAGAACGCTATGCCGGAATCGTCGCCGTGACCGAGCGAATGATTCGCAGTGCAGGCGTTGCTGTATTCCGTTTCGAGGTCGATGTCGCGCCGGCGTATCGGCACACCCGCGCTGTCGGGAGTACCGTCGGGCGGTATCGGCTTGACGCCCGCGTGAAAGCCGAAGCGGTGGTCTGCATCGGCCTTTTCCAGCAGCGATATAAGCGACTTTATGTGCTTCATCAGCTCGTCATCGTCCGTGTACTTCATCAGTACGGCGAATTCACCGGAGCCGCAGTGCGCACAGAGATCGTGCTTGTCAATGCTGCTGCGTATGATATCGTACATCCGGCAAAGCATGCGCTCGCCTTCCCCGACCGAGTGACATACACAGAAGTTGTGGTAATTCACGAACGTCAGACAAATCGTGGCGTACTTTTCGGACTGATTGCGGTGTTTTCTGAGCATTACATCTCCGTTATAGACGTAGTGCAGCAGGTTGTTGCCCTGTGTGGCGGCATCCGTGAAGAACACCTTCAATGTCTTTTTGCGGCGGACGTTGCTGTTTACCATGTTTACTATCAGCAGTACGAATATAACAGTATCGAGTACGCCGGTACCGATAAGCACCGCGCCGAGAGATACCACGTCGAACATCTCAAAAACGATATATGCCTTGTAAACAAACTGCTGCGAGCCGCCGATATCGACACCTATCCACAGCGGTATTCCGAGCATCTTTCTGAACGGGTCGTCAATTCCTTCGTTATGAAGCTTTTCCGGGGTTATGTCGCTTTCGAGGAAGTTGTTTATATTCTTGAAAACGCCGACAACGCTCAGCTCGGTATCCTCGTCTTCGGTCAGAAATACGTCTTTGCTCAGCTCGTCGGGATACACCTTTGCATCCGTTGCGGGAAGATACAACGAAAGGAAGTCATACCAGTTCGAGGACTCGCTCCTTTCCATAACACAAGTATTGCTGCCCGATAAGTCCGTGATATTGCCGTCTGCGCCGATAACGAAATGATCCGTTCCGAGACTTCCGACATACACCGACATATCTGTGCCGGTGCTCCTGCTGCCCTCATATATCTGCGCCGTTATCCGTGCGGCATTCACCTGCGCGTCGAACTTATCTTTTATCGCGCCGGAACCGAACAGCGCCACGAGGACGATAAGAAGCGCTCCGATCGACAGCTGAAGTATTGCCAGGACTATTATCCATATCCACGAAAGGTTCCTTTTCAGCGCTTTTATACGTTTGTTTCTGAGATTTGCCATTTCTCTCTCCTCTTGATGCAGCATCTTCGCCTTTAGGCGAAGATGCTGCATAATTGACAATTGATAATTGACAATTGATAATTACGGTGTCCGCCTGCGGCGGACGATTTTTGATATTGACAAAGATGTAAAACCAGTATAAGCCCTCATTATTTCACGCTGAACAGTATCTCGCCGATGCTCGGAACGCACCAGTAATCCTCGCCTATGATGCTTTCGAGGCCATCTACCGCTGCGCGCAGCTCGTTCATTCTCGCGAGCACCTTGTCGTGATAGAATACCGCAATGTCGCGGACATCGGAAATTCCCCGGACGTCATCGAGCAGCTCAACAAGAGCGCGGCACTTGTCCGCCATTTCCTTTTCGAGCGTGGAAACGCTCTGCGCGGCTTCAAGCTCTATCGACGCATCGAGGCCAACATTCTTCTTGGAGAACGCAGTGTCGCAGAGGAACTTCTCATACGCCATAACGGCGGGCATATAGCGGTGCTTGACCATATCCACGGCGGTGTGCGCCTCAATATTTATCGTCTTGTAGTAGTTTTCAAGCAGTATCTCGGTGCGCGCGTGTATCTCACGTTCGGTGAATACCTTGTGCGCGGTGAACAGCGCTATGCTCTTTTCGTCCTCGAAGTGCGGTATTGCGTCAACGGAAGATACGAGGTTCGGGAGCCCGCGGCGCTGCGCTTCCTCACGCCACGCCTCGTCATAGGCATTGCCGTTGAAGATTATCCTCTTGTGAGCCTTGAAGGTGCGTACAAGCAGGTCATGTATCGCGATATCGAAGTTCTTGCCCTCGGACAGCGCGAATTCCAGCTCATCTGAGAACTGCTTCAGTTCCTCGGCCACTATCGTGTTGAGTATGATGTTGGCGGTCGCAACATTCTGTGACGAGCCGACCATTCTGAACTCGAACTTGTTGCCGGTGAACGCGAACGGGGATGTTCTGTTGCGGTCGGTAAGGTCTTTCTTGAAGCGCGGGAGCGTCAGCACGCCGAGGTCGAACTCGGAATGTTTCTTCGCGACCGTATCGCCGTTGATTATCGCATTCACAGCCTCGTCGAGCTCTTCACCTAGAAATACCGAAACGATAGCGGGAGGCGCTTCATTGCCGCCCAGACGGTGGTCGTTGCCCGCGGTAGCAACGGACAGTCGCAGCAGCTCGGGATATTCGTCAACAGCCTTTATCACCGCCGCGAGGAACGTTAAGAACTGCACGTTCTCGGTGGGGGATTTGCCCGGGTTCAGCAGGTTCAGGCCGTCGTCAGTGGAAAGCGCCCAGTTGTCGTGCTTGCCGGAGCCGTTCACACCGTCGAAGGGCTTTTCGTGCAGCAGGCAAACCATACCGTGTTTGAGCGCGGTTTTCTGCATTACTTCCATTGTGAGCTGGTTCTGGTCGGCCGCGGCATTCGCGCTCGAATATATCGGCGCCATTTCGTGCTGCGCGGGAGCAACTTCGTTGTGCTCGGTCTTGGAAGTCACGCCGAGTCTCCACAGCGAGTTGTCCAGATCACGCATGAAAGCGTGAACACGGCTGTTGATCGTGCCGTAGTAGTGGTCGTCCATTTCCTGACCTTTGAGAGGCGGCGCGCCGAACAGCGTTCTGCCGGTGTATATAAGGTCCTTGCGCTTTTCATAGACGCTCTTGTCGATAAGGAAGTATTCCTGCTCGGCGCCCACAGTTGCTACAACGCGGGTGGTGGTATTGTTCCCGAAAAGGCGCAGTATCCTTATCGCCTGATCGGAGAGCGCGTCCATAGAGCGCAGCAGCGGGGTCTTTTTGTCAAGTGCCTCGCCCGTGTAGGAGCAGAACGCCGTCGGGATATAAAGCGTACCGTCCTTTACAAATGCGCAGGATGTGGGATCCCACGCAGTATAACCTCTCGCCTCGAAGGTAGCGCGGATGCCGCCCGACGGGAACGACGAAGCGTCCGGCTCGCCCTTGACGAGCTCTTTGCCGGAAAATTCCATTATCACAGTACCGTCGCCGGTCGGCGCGATGAAGCTGTCGTGCTTCTCCGCTGTAATATTAGTCATCGGCTGGAACCAGTGTGTGTAGTGCGTTGCGCCTTTTTCCACAGCCCAGTCCTTCATTGCCGCCGCAACGCTCTCGGCTATCGAGCTGTCGAGCTCTCTGCCGGAATTCATCGTGGCTTTCAGCTTTTTAAACACTTCCTTCGGCAGGCGCTGACGCATTGTGTGCTCGTCAAACACATCCTCACCGAATATTCTCGAAACATCATAATTCTCGCTCATAGTAAACCTCTCTTTAATTTATTCTGGCTGAAAAAATACAAAAGGGCGCAATGACCCCGCGGTCAGAAACGCCCTCGTTTTACTTTATTATACACATCTTGCGGTGATTTGTCAACCGTCTGTTTCAACAAACATCAGAGTTTTGTTCCGCGGGCTTTGATGATATCCGCCATTTCGCCGACATTCTTCATACCGGAGACCTCGCCCATTGTGAAGCGGACACCGAATTCCTGCTCGACGGCGGACATAAGCGTTATATGGTTGAGGCTGTCCCAATCGTCGATATCATCGGCGGTGGTATCGGCATCTATCTCGATATCCTCGTCGTCGAAGAAATCTCTGAACAGCGTATTGAGTCTATCGTAAATCTTATCCATAATATCTCCTTTTTTGTATTCCAAACACTACGCTTTCGGTTCCTTTGTCGCACAAAGGAACCAGTGAGGGAGTTTGAGGGAGAGGCAGCGCCTCTTCCTCATGCGCGTCAGCGCTTCTCTCGAGCGTTAGCGGCTCTCTTACTTCTCTACAGAGAACGTTGCTGTCTCCTTCGGGCGGTTGTCTATGACGCGCTTGGCTTTGCCGGCGGTTCTTTCGATCGTCTTGGGCTCTACGAGGGAGACCTTGGTGCTGATGCCGAGGACGGTCTTAAGGTCGTGGTGTATGCGTCCGCGCAGCTCTTCGAGATTGCGGTAATCGTCGAGCAGGGTCGCATCGGCTAGCTCTACCCTTACCTCGAGGCTGTCGGCAGCGCCCTCACGGCCTACGACGAGCTGATAATACGGCGCTATCTCGGGAATTACCATGATAACGCTCTCTATCTGCGACGGGAACACGTTTACGCCGCGTATCTTCAGCATATCGTCCGTTCTGCCGGTGGGCTTCATCATACGGGCGTGAGTGCGTCCGCATTTGCACTTTTCGTATGTTATGGATGTGATATCGTGAGTCTTGTAACGCAGTACGGGAAGGCCTTCCTTATCGAGCGTGGTGACTACGAGCTCGCCGCTGCTGCCCTCGGGGAGGACCTCGCCGGTCGCGGGGTCGATGATCTCGGGCAGGAAGTGATCCTCACAGAAGTGCATACCGCAGCGCTCGGTGCATTCGCCCGATACGCCGGGTCCCATAAGCTCGCTCATACCGTAGTTGTCGGTAACGAACATATGGAGCTTCTGCTCGATCTGGTCACGCATCTCGGGGGTAGCGCCCTCCGAGCCGAGCAGTCCGAGGCGAAGCTTGATATCCTTCGGGTCTATTTTCAGCTCCTCCATTACCTCGCCTATGCGCAGGGCGTAAGACGGGGTGGATACGAGCGCGGTGGTGCCGAAATCCTTCATCATCATAACGGTCTTTTCGGTGTTGCCGGACGAGCTGGGAACTACCGCAGCGCCGACCTTTTCAAGTCCGTAGTGCAGTCCGAGCGCACCCGTGAACAGGCCGTAACCGAAGCATATCTGCACTATGTCGTCGGCGGAAGCTCCCGCAGCGCAGACGATACGCGCCATACAGTCACTCCACATATTGAGGTCGTTCTTCGTGTAGCCTACGACCGTAGGTTTGCCCGTTGTGCCCGAGGAAGCGTGCATACGCACTATCTGGCGCATCGGCACCGCGAACATACCGAACGGGTAGTTGTCACGGAAGTCCTCCTTTGTCGTGTACGGGATATACTTTATATCGCCGAGCTCCTTTATCTTGTACGGGTCAAAGCCCGCCTTGTCGAACTTGTCCTTGTACAGCTTAACGTTCTCGTAGCAGTACACTGCTATCTTTTTCAGCTTTTCGAGCTGTATGCGCTCGATCTCACTTCTTGCCATTGTTTCCGCGTCTTTGTCAAAAAACATTTTTCTTCTCCTTTTCATAGATCTGTCTGTCGTAAGCGAGCCCGCACCGCTTGTCCCGCGGCAGCGTTACGCTGTACCCGGTATTATTTCTTCTTCTTTTTCTTGTTGGAATTTCCCGACTTTGTTGCAGTCGCCGTCTTTACATTGCCTGCGGGGACAGCCGCGACCGCCGCACCGGAAGCATCCGCCACAGCGACAGCTTCCTCACCTGCGGTGATAGCCTCACGCTGCTGAACAACGACCTTCTTGTCGTAGCAGCTGAATATTTTATCTATATCCGCTTTCTTCATCTTCGGCGTCAAAAGCGATACTATCGGTACAAGTATCAGCGATCCCACCATTGTGAACGCGCCGAGGTTTACGGGAGAAGCGAGCGTGAAGCCGAGGAACGTGCCCTTGAGCAATCCCATTGTTGCAAGGATATAATGCAGTATTACGAGACCGATACCGAATATGAAGCTTGCCCAGACGCTGGCACGGGTGGTCTTCTTCCAGAAGAGGCCGTACAGGAACGGTGCTAAGAACGCGCCCGCGAGCGCACCCCACGAGTAGCCCATAAGGTCGGAGATAAGAGCATTCTTGTTGAGAGCGATAACTACCGAGATAATGAGGAATACCGCAACGAATGCACGCAGCACGATAAGCTGCTTCTTTTCGGTGAGTTTGCCCTTCATAAGAGGCTTGATGAGGTCGAGCGTGATAGACGAGCTCGATGTGAGTACCAGCGACGAAAGTGTGGACATCGAAGCGGAGAGCACCAGCACCACAACGATACCGGTGAGCAGGTCGGGCAGACCTTCGAGCATCGCGGGGATTATCGAGTCAAACCCGCTTATCGGCTGGCCGCTCTCGTTAGCCTCAATGAACAGACGTCCGAAGCCGCCGAGGAAGTAGCAGCCGCCCGCTACAACAAGAGCAAATATCGTGGAAACGATCATACCGCTCTTTATCGACTTTTCGTTCTTTATCGTGTAGAACTTGGTGACCATCTGCGGAAGTCCCCATGTTCCGAGCGAGGTAAGGATAACAACGCCGAGCAGGTTTATCGGGTCGGGACCGAAGAAGCTCGTGTATGCGCCCTGCATACCCGCCATTTCGCCGGACGTGTTCTCTATCTGCGACATCTGCATAAGCGCGGAATAGAAGCCGCCCTTCTGTCCGAGTGTCGCTATAACGACTGCGGCAATGCCTATCAGCATTATTATGCCCTGTATAAAGTCGTTGTAAGCCGTAGCCTTGTAGCCGCCGAGAATTACATATACCGCGGTAACAACAGCCATTGCTATAACGCAGACGGAATAATCCACGCTGAATACCATTTCAAACAGACGGGAAAGTCCGTTGTACACCGACGCAGTGTAAGGGATAAGGAAGATGAACACGATTATCGCCGCGACTATCTTCAAAGATTTGCTGAGATAACGGCGCTCGAAGAACTCCGGCATGGTGGAGCTGTCGAGGTGCTTGGACATTACGCGGGTGCGCCTTCCCATGAGCGCCCACGCCATAAGCGAGCCTATAACGCAGTTTCCGAGACCTATCCATGTCGAGGCGACACCGAAGTTCCAGCCGAACTTTCCGGCATAGCCGACGAAGATGACCGCGGAGAAATAGCTTGTACCGTATGCAAACGCTGTTATCCACGGGCCTACGGAGCGCCCGCCGAGAACGTAGTCGTTAACGGTTTTGGAGCGTTTGTTGCAGTAGATACCTATGCCGACTGCAAGCGCGATATACAGCACAAGTATCGTGATAATAAGAGCCATGATATCTCTCCTTTAAAGTTATATTGCTTTTTTGCGCTAAAGTTAATTATAACTCTTTTTTCGCTTTTTGTCAAGGGGGTAAATCATTAAAAAATAACGTTTCCCCCGCTTTGCAGCAAGGGGAAACGCGGATGATCATATCAGGTATAGACTATCTCGACCTTGTCGGGGTTGAGGTAAGCGTCGGAGGACATCTCCGTGCTCTGTGACATATAGATACGTTTCAGGTCCACGACATCCCAGAACGCCCTGTAGCCAACACTGCTGACACTGTGCGGCAGAGTGAGCTCGGTGATATCGATGCCCTGGAAAGCGTAATCTCCGATAGTCTTCACGCCGTCATTTATCTTCAGAGACGTTATATACCGGCAGTCGCGGAACGCTGCTTCGCCTATCGAAACGACGCTTCCCGGTATGGTGAGCGAACTGAGCCCGTAGCAGCGCTCGAACGCGGAATCACCGATAGATGTCAGCGAGTTCGAGAATGTGACATTCGGCAGGTTCTCGCAGCCCTCGAACGTGTTGTTTCCGATACGTTTCAGAGCCGCCGGGAAGGATATCCTCGTGAGCATACGGCAGTTGCGGAACGCCGCGTCATCGAAGTCGGTGATGCTGCCCTGAATGCTTACGGAAGAAAGGCTTCCGCAGTTCTCAAACGCCTGTTTGCCTACAGCGGTCACACTGTCGGCCAGCGTAATGTTCTCAAGGCTCGAACACTCCGCGAAGCAGAAGTCACCCAACGATCTTGCGCCTCTCGAAACGGTCACGTTTCTCAGCGACGAGCACTTGTAGAAGGTGTATGCGGGCAGTTCCCTCAGCTTTGAGGAGAATGTCACGCTGTTCAGCGACGTGCAGCGTTCAAATGCATGAGCGGCTACGCCCTCGGTGGAAGACGGCATATCGGCTGCTTTCAGCGAGGTGCATCCGGCGAAGCAGGCAGTACCGATCGTTTTCAGTCCTTCGGCAAGATTCAGCGTACCAAGAGCAGTGCAGCCCTCAAATGCGCGTTCGTCAAGATACCATGTCGAGGAGGCTGTGGTCGCCTTTGTGAGCGACGTGCACTTCTCAAACGCATACTCGTGTATCTCCCTGACGCCCTCGGGGATTTTTATCTCCTTCAAAGCGGAGCAGCCCGAGAAGCAGTACGCGGGGATATCCCTCGGCGCCGCGAGCAGACTGACTTTCTTAAGCTTCGTGCAGTTCTGGAAGGCCGCGTCTCCAATGGTCATGACCGTATCGGGTATCTCGACGCTCTCAAGCACATTGTTGCCCTTTAATGCGGACGCGGATATGCTTATTACGTTTCTGCCGCCAATTCTGGACGGTATCACGAGCGACGCCGACTTTCCCCTGTAGCCCGTTATCTCAACTCCGCCCGCTACGCTGACAAATTTGAGCGAATCCTCGCCGGCGGGCTGTGCGGAGGTGGTTTCCGAAGGCCTGGTGGTATCGGCGGGCTTTGTGGTCGTAACGCCGGGACGTGTCGTGGCAGGTGCCGTGGTAACGGCCGGTGCCGGAGCCGTAGTTTCACCCGGAGCCGTGTCAGCATAAGGAGCCGTGGTATCGGCGGGCGCTGTGGTGTCGGGCTCCGGCGCGGTAACGACAGGTTCGTCGTCTATGATGATATCCTCGCCTGCGTTGCGGTATTTGATATCGGCGCCGCAGCCCTCGAACGCACTGTCAGCCACATCACAGTCTGCGGGCAGGGATGCCTCGGTCATTCCCGCGCATCCGGCGAACGCCTTGTCACCTATTTTCGTTATGTTGTTGGGAACGGTCAGCGACGCTATGGACGAGCAGACGTCAAAGCACTCCTCGGTTATCGCGGACATCCCCGCTGAGAGTATCAGCTTCTCTATGCCCGAGCAATCCCTGAACGCGCCGTTTCCGACAAATGATACGCTCTTCGGGAGCTTTGCCTCGGTAAGTGCGGAGCATTCCTCAAACGCGGACGCTCCGATCACGCGCAGACCGTTCGGGAACTTTACGGCCCGAAGCGACGAGCAGCCCGAGAATGCCTGTTCGCCTATCTCGGTGACGGTGGAGGGTACAGATACCGCAGACATCGTCGAACAGCCGAGGAACGTCTTGTCCTCAACGCGCGCTACTCCGTCGGGAAGTCTCGCCGAGCGCAGGCTGCTGCAGCCCTCGAACGCGCTCTCGCCTACCTTCGTGACACTGTTGGGTATAGCCACATAGCCGAGGTTGGAGCAGTCTATGAACGCACAGGAGCCTATCTCGCTAATTCCCGCGGGAAGCTCCACGAGCGTTATGGCGGTCGGGTCGGGGAATATGCTCTTACCTTCCTCGCCCTGTATCTTTCTTACCGGCTTTCCGTCGATAACGGGCGGTATGGACACCTCGCCGGACTCTCCGGTATATTTCGTAACGGTGATGCCGCCGTCCTCTTCGACCGTCTCGAAAAGCTTTGCGTCGGTCTGCTCGATATCAACGACTTCCTCGGCGAAAGTGGTGGTCGTGGTAAATTCCACCGAGGGTGCGGGAGTCGTACCGGGCGCTGCTGTAGTCGCGGCGGGCTCGGATGTATCGGTCGGCACATCGCTGCCGTTCTTGTTGTTGAGCACTATCGCGGTTATGATAAGGGCGAGTGCGGCCGCAGCCGAAACGCCGATTATGATGCCTTTCTTCTTTCCGCCGCCGGACTGCCTGCGGACCTGCTGTGCAACGGGTCTCGCTTCGGGGTAGCGCGGAGCGTTCTGCGTCTGTGCGCTCTGCGGGCGCTGAACAGGTCTTGCGGACGCGGACGGCATTCCGCCGTACTGTGAGTTCGGAACCTGTGCCGACGGCGCGGCGGGCATTCCGCCATACTGCGAGTGGGGAACCTGTGCCGACGGTGCGGCGGGCATTCCGCCGTACTGTGAGTTCGGAACCTGTGCCGACGGTGCGGCGGGCATTCCGCCGTACTGTGAGTTGGAAACTCCTGCCGACGGTGCGGCGGGCATTCCGCCGTACTGTGAGTTCGGAACCTGTG
>JAEEGL015871126.1_pt1 | contig 27661 bp, 17 predicted proteins | sample 9134231 | NCBI WGS metagenome assembly JAEEGL01 (sample SAMN16246548, study PRJNA631951) | gut metagenome | biome: gut microbiome; feature: rumen; material: fiber-attached | host: Bos | place: Iran: Karaj | collected 2018-10
TCTCGTCTGTACTAAACCAGTAGATGATTCCATTATCAAACCACATATATATTGGTTTTATAGAACCAGATGCTTCTACATTTACTGCTGAAACATTTTGTGGAATCTCTGTTCCCGGATATTTCTTGACAGCTGTTATAACGGTTCCAGCCATATACCAGGTTTCGTATTCTTCTTGTCCCATTTCCTCAGCATCTTCTGGGAACTCCAATTGGTTTCCTGAAGCTAATTCTCTTATTATGGTATTAATCTCTTTACCTGTTTTAAATATTGCTTGTCCAACTAATGTTGCTGTTTCTTTTCCATTTTCAATCGTTGTATCTAAATCATATCCTGTTGGTGTTACTATATTTTCTGCTTGGTTTCCATCTTGATTAACAATTGAACTTCCTTCACCATTATTTCCTATAACTGTTCCATCATAGATATTAATTATTCCTGTTGGTTCATTGTTTACTATTCCATTTGTTGCCCCTTCTATTGTTGCTCCATTTGTGTATTCTTGGTTATCAATTGTTCCTATATTTAAAGTTCCATTATTTATTATTGCTGGATTATTTCCTGTTGATTGTAATTTGCCATCTGTATTTGTACTATCTATTAAAGTAAATACTCCATTATTTTGTATTGGTTTATTTGTTGTTAATGTATGTCCATTTAAATCAATAGTTACATTTCCTGTAATTACTATTGTTTCTTCATCACTTGTTAATGTTACGTCTGCTGGTAGTACTAATATATTACCATCAGTTAATCCCGCAATAGCATCTTCTAATGATGCATAAATATTTATACATTGATTATTTTCATCATATTCAGCGAACTTAAATACTTCTGTATTTACGCTAAAGTATCCTGGAAGTCCATCCCAACCATCTATTCTTGCATATTCACCATCAATATGATTTGAATTATAAGTTGTGCCATTTCCACCTACAAGATGTGTACAATATTCAAACATTTTATTAGTACGAACACCATTATTCACTACAAATTTAGGACTTACATAAATTGTTTTTAGTTTACCATTTTGATTGGTCGCCATAGCAAACATATCATACATATCGGTAACATTACTTGTATCAAAACTGGTTAGATCTAATACTTCTATTGATTCACATCTTTCAAACATATAATCCATCTCTGTAACCTTGCTTGTATCAAAGTTACTCAAATCTAATTCCTTCACATTTGAACAAAAAGCAAACATATCGACCATTCTTGTAACATTACTTGTATCAAAATTACTTACATCTATTGTTTCTAATAAATCGCAACTACAGAACATAAATGCCATATCAGTAACATTACTTGTATCAAAGTTACTTACATCTGCTGTTTCTAATAAATCGCAATAGAAAAACATACCATGCATATTTGTAACATTACTTGTATTAAAATTACTTACATCTAATTCTGTTACTTCGTCACAATCATAAAACATATACCTCATATCCGTAACATTATCTGTAATGAAATTACTTACATCTAGTGCAGTTACTTCTTTACAGCTTTTAAACATATTTGACATATCTGTAACATTTCTTGTATCAAAATGACTTACATCTAATTCTGTTACTTCTTCACATTCTTCAAACATACCTGTCATGTTTGTGACATTACTTGTATTAAAGTTACTTACATCTAGTTCCTCTAGACTATGACAAAATCCAAACATATTTGACATATCCGTAACATTATTTGTATTAAAGTTACTTACATCTAGTGATACTAGACCATCACAATAGTAAAACATACCTGCCATGTTTGTGACATTACTTGTATTAAAGTTACTTACATCTAGTGATACTAGACCATCACAATAGTAAAACATTTCTGACATATTTGTAACTTTGCTTGTATCAAATCCACTTATATCAAATGGATGGCTCATTGTTGTATTTACAAATTTCTGTAGCATTAATATAACTTCTTCACTCATATGAAGCTCTTCAGTATTACCTTCTAAAATTGCATTTACTAGTGGATCCATTACTGTAAAATCAATACTGCACACGCCACATGCTTCAAACATATGTGACATATCCGTAACATCTCTCGTATCAAAATATTGACAATCAATTACAATACATGCTGCTAAAGCTTCAAACATATGTGACGCATCTTCGTTTAAAGCTGGAGTGCTATCTGGGCTCCACCAATAAATAATCTCATATTCTGAGTCAGGATTATAAGCATCAAAAAATCCATGATATTCACTATCAATTGTACTCCATACATAGATTGGTTCTTCTGAATCATCTGTTGCAACATTTATTGGAGTAATATCGTTTGGTAGATCAGTACCTGGATATCTGATAATTTGAGATATCTTTTCATCTGCTATTATCATATTTTCTGCATCATAATAATATCCATCTTCTGATACTACTATTGGAGCAGGATTTACTAATTCTTTTATTGCTGTATTTACTTCTTTACCAGGTTTAAATTTAGCATGTCCAGATATTTTTGTAATTTCTTTATCATTTTCTATGAAGCTGCTTAATTCCTTGTTATCTGGAATTATAACATTTTCGGATGGATTTCCGTTTTCATCTACAATTGAACTTCCTTCACCATTATTCCCTATAACTGTTCCATCATAGAAATTAATTGTTCCTGTTTGACTGTTATTTACAATTCCGTTTGTTCCTCCTTCTATTGTTGCTCCGTTTGTATATTCTTGGTTATTGTTTGTTCCTAGATTTAAAGTTCCATTGTTTATTATTGCTGGAATTTCTCCTATTGCTTGTATTTTTCCATCTGTATTTGAACTGTCTATTATTGTTAGTGTTCCATTATTAATAATAGGATGACTTATATTTAATGTTCCCCCATTAAGATCTATTGTTACTGATTTTCCTTCTGGAATTACAATTTGTTCTTCTTCGCCATCAGCTTCACCTATTGCTTTAATTATATGTCCTTCTTCAGCATTTGCAATTGCATCTGCTAGTGTTAAATATGCATTAATTGGAGTTGTTGAATTTCCATTTTCATATTCACCATATTTAGCTCCTACAGTATATGCTGTAAGAATTGTTTGTTCAGCAGGCATTTGTATTGATTGATATTTAATATTTTCGCTAAGTACCATATTATATTCGCTTGTTTTTGCCCATTTATTCCATGTATATGCATTTGCTACGTCTACTGTTGCATCGATTTCAATTGCTTGTCTATTATTAGCATCATATAAATATTTTATTTCGTTTGATGTATTATAACCACCATTTGATACAGATATTATTCCTGTACCTGGAACTAATGTTAATCCATAATAATTAATTGTACATTGTGTTTTATTATCATTAACTTCTATACTTGCTCCACTATATATTTTAGTTTCTTTATCTACATCACTCTTACTTGCGAATACATAGTATGTTCCATTTGGTACAGTATCAAATACTACTGATGTTCCAGTTGTTGTTGCACTTAATGTTTCTGTATCCATTGTTTCACTTGTACTTAGTGATACCTTATATCCTTGTGTTTCAGCATCTTCTCCATTTTCTTGGATGTTAATTGTTATATCATTTGTACTTATTGATGTACTAAATGTTGTATCTTCCTCTATTGTAAATATGTGACCATTTGTAACTCTAAAATTGTTTTTATATAATACTGGTAAACTATATCCTGCATCAGCTGTAACTTCTGCATAAATTACTGTTCCCGCTAATACCACTGCATTATTTTCTACTGGTATTCCTGTTGTTGAAGTCGTTCCGTTAATTCTAAGATTTAAGTTACCTCCATTTGTTTGAACTTTATTTACTGCATATGCATTAAAATATACTGGTTCGTTTATGTTTCCATCAAAATCTTTTGCCCAAATATAATAAGCTCCTGGTTCTGTAACTGTTATTGTTCCTTGTGTTAAATCACCTGTTTCAATCCATTCTGTTGGTACTTCATTTGTGTGTGTTATAGCATATCCAGATATTCCTCCACCATCTTCTGCAGACCAATTAAATGAATTATACCCTGTTTGTTCAGCGGTTACTTTTGGTTTGATACAATCTCTAGATAAAGCACTTGCTGTTAATGTTACATTTCCTTTTGGCATTATTATTTCTGTTTGTTGTTCAAATATTGATTGATTATCCAATAGATTATTATCTGCTGTCCATCCTTGCCATATTATTTCACGTTCAAGTGTTGGTTCTACAAGAGAAGCACTGATTGCAACTCTATCACCAACTTTATATATTCCGCCACCTTGTGTTTGTATTACATTATCTCCTGATACTAGTGTTAATGTATATAATCCAGGTTTTAATGTTAGTGTTTTTACAAAGCATTTTGATTTATTACTATCAGGTCCATATGTATAAGCAATAATTGTATAATCTCCTGCTTCGCTTAATTCTATTTCTCCGTTGTTATCTACTTCTATATATTCATTTCCTTTTTCAACGATTCTATATATATTTCTTGTTCCATTTTCTTGTTTTTGAGTGAATTGGATTGTTGCTCTTCCTTCATATGATCCATCTTCATTTTCATAACCAGCAATTATATTTAATACAGGAGCTTGTATTTTTTCAACTTTCGGTACAATCATGTTTCCATAGACCATATAATTCAGAATTTGTCTAATATCTCCTTTATCAACTTCATTATTGCAATTGATATCTGCTGATTTTTTAGGAAGCTCTTCTGTAATTTTCCATTTTTCATCTCCTACAGCTGCTCTAATTAATCTAGTACACTCAATTTCGTTTAAATCTGAGTCAGCTTTTGTTTCACTACCCATTAAACCAACTGAATTATCCTTGTCAGCTAGTTTTAAATCTCCTAATACGCTAATTGGATATACTTTGCCATTTTCTTCGTATTTTGCATACATTCCTGAAGCAATATTACCGCTTGTTACTTCATTTAGGCAATTTACATCATAGTATACTTTTACTTCATCTTTATCGAATTCTGATATAAATACTTCATACGAAGTATTAGGACGAACCCTACTTATGCAATTATCTGTTACCAAATAAGTTGTTGATTCTGGATTATTATCCCTAAATCTTTCCATCCTTTCTTCAGCTGTTAATGTCTCATATGGATCTTCTACAGTTTCTGTTGCGTAAATCCAAATTAGAGAGCCAATCATTGCGATTGTGAAAAGTGTTAAAAGAGTTATTAAAACTATTTTATTTCTTTTCTTACACCTTCTTATCATTTCCTCTGTCATGTTAATTATCCCCTTTCATTTCGCTCAAAATAAAACAAGATTATTTTTATATTTATAAGGAGATTTTACGTAATTATTTATATCTAGTAAATAATACATATTATATTATAATTATTATAATATATACGGAAATTAGCTATATTGAGATAAATGATATTTTATTAACAATTTTATTGCATTTTGTCGTCATTTTCCTTACTTTTTCTACGGATTCTTAACAATTCTCGTTCATTACTACGTATTATTCAGTGTAAAAAAATAAAATAAAATCTCTATAATTTGCATTATAGAGATTCTATTTTTATAATTTATTATTAATTCCTTAATCTTTTATTAATATACATAGTTTCTTGGGTTTTGTGCTACCCCATTTACTCTTACTTCGAAGTGACAGTGGTTACCTGTTGATTGTCCTGTTGATCCAACCTTTGAAATAACTTGACCTTGTGATACATAATCACCTGCTGTTACACATACTGAACTACAGTGAGCATAGTATGTTTCAATTCCATTTCCATGAGAGATTATTACTAAATTGCCATATCCTCCGTTGTTCCATCCAGAGAATTTAACAGTTCCACCTGCTGCTGCCATTATTGATGTTCCATATGGCGCTGCAACATCTAATCCCTTATGCATTGATCCCCATCTGTATCCAAATCCTGAACTTAATGTTCCAGAAAGTGGTTCTATAAGATTTATTCCTAAATCTACTTTATTGCTTGAAGTATTTGCACCATTTGATCTTGACATTGTACCTGTTGATTTATAAGCATATGTCTTTTTAACTACTGGTGCTTTATATAAATCTTTTACAATTTCGTCTACATCTGTAAAGTCTTCTAATTCTTGTTCATATTTTTCTACTATTGCTATATCATCTATATTTGTACTTTTTTTATCTTTTAATTGTTGTACAGCATCTTCAGCATCTGAATAGCTTGATACATAATATTCTTCTTCATCATCTACCGTTATTGCGTAGTAATGATAATACTCTGTTCCTGTTTCTTTAATTTTCTTTAAAATTTCTTCTTCATTTGTAACAATGCCTTTTTTAAGTAAGCATAAATCATACTCTGGTAGTTCGTCTACTTGTACGAAAGCCACGTTGTCTGATTCTCCATTTTCTATGTATTCATTAATCATCTTTTGCATTTTAACTTTATCTTCACAATATCCGATAAGTTCTCCATTAAAGTAAACGCTATAAATTGGTTTATAAGCAAAAGCTACAAGGCTTATAATCATGACTGCACTTAATACGATTAGGAACAACAACTTTACAGAAGTTCTTAAATGTATTAAAATTTTCTTCATATAAAAATCCTTTCTTTGTTAAAAATATAAAATTTTACCATATATATTTTATCGTAAAATCAATTCTATGTCAATCCTCCGTATATAAAATAAAGCTTGTGCAATTTTTTCATACACAAGCTTATTTTTATTATTTTTGCATTTTTTAATTATTATTATATTTTGTTTTTCATATTTTTAATAGTTTTTACAATAAACAAAGCAAATATTGCAACTAATAATGTTCCTATTGCTATAATGATGTAGTCACCTGTTTTTGTTGGCATTATTATTCCAGCATCTTCATTTGATCCGTTTGTTGTTCCACCTGTTGTTTTGCTTCCATTTTGATTTGATTCTGGAGTTAATCCTCCATTTGAAGTACCTTTGTTTCCATCTTTATTAGTTCCATCTGTTGCTCCTTGATTATTATTGTTTTGTCCTTGATTTTGATTTCCTTGTCCATTTCCGTTTTGTTCATTATTAGTATCGAAATCATTTGTATATACTGTATCGTTTATTACCATATAATTAATGCTTGATAGATATGTACCATCTATTCCATAAACAACGATATCTAATGTATCTCCAAATTCTGTTCTTACTATATATTTTCCATTAGATTTTACAACTTCTTTTCCGTTTACTAATAATCTTCCAATTATTGCTCCATTTACTTCATCTGGTGTTATAGTAACTATTGAACCATCTTCGCTTTTTTGTATGTCTAATTTAGCTCCCTTTTCATTTCCTGTTGCAAATGTTTTTGTTTCTCCATTTGTACTTTGTATTGTTGTTACTTGTGTTTCATTTGTTTCTTTTGGAGCTACAACTCTTACTTTTGTACTAACTCCTGTTCCATAAATTGCTTGTTCTCCATTTTCACCTATTACATTTTGTATGCTTATGTAATATTCTCCAGGTACTGTGTCTTCTTTAACTTTTATTTTCATTGTTCCTACTTTAACATATGATTTTAAAGAACTTCCTTTTTCAGTAAAGAATTGTGATAATACATTGAATATTAATTTTTTACTATTTTTATTAAATCTTAATTCTATGTAGTTAGAAAATTCTTGATTTACTTTAACATAGCTATCTCCTTCTTTTACTAATTCGAAAGCATCATCTATATTTACATTACAGGTAAAATCTATAATTCCTTTTTGAATTCCATCCATGTTAACATCACTTAAGATTATTGGTATTTCAATTGTTTCTCCTGCTCTTGCTGAATAACCTTGTTGAAAGCCAACCTTTAAAGTGCTTGCTGCGAAGGAGTTTGTTGCAAGTAACCCAAGTAGCATAATAATTATTAATAATACAATTTTTAATATACTCTTTCTCATCTACTATTTCCTCCTCCTTCTAAATTTCTTCCTGTGTTCTGACATCAAAATATCCATTAGCAGTTCTATACACACTTTGATCTTCTCCAACAACTCTTGCAAGCAATACCGCATCTAAAATATTAATTTCTCCATCCCCATCAATATCTCCTGCTAATTCTATTCTTCTTGTAATATCTTCTTGTGTCTCAAATCTTGCTAGATATCTTAATAAATAGTTAAAATCAATTACTGATATCGTTCCGTCATTATTAAAGTCACCATATTTATAAATATTTTTAAATTCAATATACTCTGTCAACAAGTTTTGTTCTCCACTATTATCTGTAACTGTTATTTGGTATTTTCCCGTACTAGGAATTGTAAATGTATATTGATCATATTCTACATGATTTATTGTTTTCTTTCCTTCATAATGAATTTGATTATCTTCTACACTTTCTTGTGGTTCTATTGTTCCAGCCAGATTTTCTGCTGTCGCATTTACATGTACCTTAATCTCATCACTAGTTATATCTACTAATTTCAAATTCAATGTATAAATCTTTTCTTCTGCAGAAAGAGTTGTAAAGTTTTTATCTTCTCCATCTGAAATGTTTAAACCACTTGTTGCTTTACTCATTAATACCTTGTTATTAATAGATAATACTTCTCTTTTTTGTGCTGTATTTCCTGCATGATCTTGTTTTTGCATTGTTACTTGATATACATCAATATTATCTAATTTCATTTTTATTGGAAGCATTTCATTTTCTAAACTATATATTTTATAATGAAGATTTGTTGTTTTCTCATATTCTGTTTGAGTTGCTTCAATCTCAAGTCCATTTTTATCTGTTACAATTGGTGTACTTTCCTCTTCTTTATACACTACAAATACTTCTGTTTTTGCTATTCCTGATATATCTGCACAGTTTTCTTCATTATCAAATTCTGCAAATAATGTAAATTCAGATCCTGTCGCATATCTTGCTCGTGTTTCTTCTATTTTGTTATCCCCTAGATATATTTCAGGTGCATAAATTGTTGTGTCAAAGAATAAATTTTCATTTTCTACTTTAGTATCATTCAAGTAGTATTCTATTTGACAGTTATTTATATCCGTATTTATAACATTTCCTGCTGTATCTTTTAAAAGGTCTTCGTCATCTACATTTTGTACAAAACTATTTACACTTAATATTCCTTCACTTAAAGTTTCATCATTGTTAATTTCTTCTACTGGTACAGTATATATATCAACTGTTTTTCCGTTTTCTGTTGTTCTTGCTTGTTCATCCCAAGGAACTGTTATTGTTTTGTTATTTCCTTTTGTTAATACTAAATCTTTTCCTTGTCCAGTTAATGCATCATCATCATATACTACTTTTACTTTTACTTCGTCACATTGAGCAACAAATATGTTTTGTTGGTCATCTGTATATGTCATTTCTTCATCTGCAGATACTAAAATTGAAATATTATTTATTTTAGGTGGTTCTGCATCTATTAAATAATTATTTATAACAGCATTTATTTCATCATCTATGTTCTTACCATCAAAAGTTAAAGCAGATTGATTTGTATATGTATCTTTAACAGTTCCCTCAAGTGCAATATAATTAACCAAGTTAAAAATCGGATCATTTTCATTTATTATAAAATGATATATAAGTTCATTTGAATCTACTTCAACACTATCTTGTTTTCTTGTATGTTTAGAATTTATATACATATCTGGTAAATTCTCGTTTAGTATTGGATGATTAAACATTACATGTATTTCCAAATCGCTTCCTATACCATAAATTGTTTTAGCATTTCCATTTTCTTCAATTTTATCGTTAACATATATGCTTTCTAACTCAAGTTCTGTTCCATCTACTTTAATTGTTCCTGTTTGAAGAATATTATATGCTCCTGTCGTATCTTTAGCTAAAACATACAAGTATTTATCTGTTTCTTTTCCAGGAGTATTTTCAATTGTTATTAATATTTCATCTCCACTTTTTACGTTTTCTAATTTTGTTATTTGCGTTTTATCGGTTATTATTTTATTATCTTTAAAATCATTTATAGTTAATTTAGTACTTGGATCATCAGAATTCATAATACATTGCTCTGATACAAAATATTCAACTGTGCAATCATCATTTTCTTTATCATTTATTTTTACTTTTATTGTTTTATTATCGTTTAAAGTTGAAGAATATAGTTGGCCTTCTGGTTCGCCTTCTATTGTATATGATATCTCTGGAGCATTACCAAAATACATAGGTCCTGATGGATATATCGTTTCTTTGTTAGCAGTATTTTTTGCATATGCTATTATTTGATAATATCCTACACCGTTTTGCTCTATTATTGGTTTTGTATTAATATCTGTTTCATATTTTATTGGTTCACCATATGCTTGTATTAGTTCATCTTTAGTTGGCTTTTGTTTATTTGCTTCATCAAATTCTTCTTTTGTATCAAATTTTCTCACCCAATATGATAATTCAGATATAGGATCTAATGAATTAGTAGCTGTAATTATTCGTACCTCTTTTCTTTCAAGGCCATATGCTCCTACACTATGAGCCTCTATACCATAAATCACTGGTGCTGCTTTTTCAAGTCTTCCAACGCTTTTTCCAACAACATGTCTTATTGCTGAATCAGAGTTTTTTCCCATTATAATAATATTATAATTTCCTTCTTTATAGTTACTGTTGTATGAAAGAGTAAATTTTGCTGTTCCATTTGATATATTTGTATTTTTTGTTCCATTAAATTGATCATAAGTTATATCATGAATATTATCAAAAACTCTTTCGTATTCAGCTTTTTCAGCAGGGATATCCATGTTATAAAATTTATATTTAAATTCTGTTGTATTTTTTATATTATTTAGAATAAACTCCACATTCGAATGTTCTTCATTCCAATTCTTTTGAGCATCATCTCCAAATACTGGTTTTTTTAATCCATATGATGGTCCAAGCTTATACTCGCCCCAAGGAAGAGCATTAAAATATTCATTTGTTCCATTCTTTGCAACCACATAAAAATCATATTCGTCATCAGGAACTTTTGATACATCATATGTCAATGATATCGAACTTGGACTATTATACACTATATTATATGGAAAACCTGCTTTTCCTGATAAATATAAATCATAATAATCTGCATAGCCATAACTATTTTGTATATATCTCCATTTTTTTGGTGCTAAGAAACATAGAGCTTCTGTTGTATTATATAGCTGAACTGTTTGTGTTATTTTATTTCCTGATTTTTCTATTGACATTTTTCCGAATTCAGGAACTGGTTTTGATTCAGCTTCATAGTCTCCATAACTTCCACCTTGAGAACTTTCTGAACTTTGATTTCCTTCTCCTGGCACATTAATTGTATTAGTTACAGCATTTGTATCTGTAGGTACAACATGTATTTTCTTTGTTGTCCATTTTCCGTTTCCATCCATTACCTGAAGTTCTAGTACACTTTCTTTAATAGTATTCCTTGAACTAATATCTATTTGATAATAAGATTCATTCTTAATTGAACCTTGAAACCAAGATACATTATTTAAACCTCCTGCTAAATCTCTTATTTGCATACATTCAGGTTCAGCATATCCATCATTTAACTGTATTTTCAATCTACTATTTCCGTTTTTTGAGACATTCCACTTATAATCTGTAATGTGTCCTGAGATATTCTCTTGTATTCTTTCAATATTTCCTTCCATTTTATATCCATTATAATTACCATTTGTTATTTCTATAGAAAACTGTTTCTGTATGCCATTGTCTCCTCTAACTGTTATATCTAATCTACTTCCTGGTACATCAGAAGGGATTAAACTATAGTAACTATCAGGATTCAGGCCTAATGTTAATTTGCTTGGATTTTTTATTCCATCAATAATCCATTCTGATGAATTATTATAAGAGAAATCTATTACTGTATTACAACCATTTAAAAATCTAAGACAAAAGCCTTCATATTTATATATCTGTCCATTATATACATATGTTTTTCCATCTGTTTCAATGAAAGCTTTGTTATTTATCATTTTCTGCGGAATCTTTCTATCGGGATCCATTAACGCACAAATTCCACCCAAAATATCATATGCATTAGTTATATTATATTCATTTATAGTAATCCATTTATTTAATCCTGGTACCCATTCTTCTATCTTAAGATTCACTGTTTTTTGTGGTTTATATATGTACGCATCTAAGTTCTTACTTATTTCTATGCTTTGAGTATAATTAGCCCCTGTAATATCTAATTTATACTTTACATTTCTATAGCTTGATGGAACAATATATAGAGGTGTTTCCCCTATAAGTCTTATCTTGTTATTATCAATATTAGAATAATACCCTTGTGGAATATATATTGCATACTGTCCATCATCTACGATCTTTTTATATTTACTGGTATTAGTTATCGCTCTCCATTCACTTTGTGTAATAGCTTCTACTTTTGTTCCTAGTACTGTTAATAAAGAAATTAGCATTGTGATAACTATGATTGCAATTTGTTGAAATGCAAGATTAGCTGCTATTAACTTTATTCCAAATCTCCTTCTTTCGTTTTCCATAAACCTTTCCTCCTTGGTTTGATAAAAAATAATTCTGTCATCATTATAATGATTTCTTAAATTTTTTAAAGATATCTATTTTATGCTTATTTATTAAATTCTTTACGCATATACAGTTTTTAGACTTTTTTGTTGTTTTATTATCATTTTAGTTTCATTTTTGTGTAATATTTATAGGTTTTCTTAGGGCTATCAGGTTTTTAAAGATTGTGTTGAAATTGTTTGACTTTATTATTTTATTAAAATATAATGAAGATATAAATTTTAAAGGGGAGGTTTTTTCATGAAAAAGTATATTTGTGAATTTATTGGTACAGCTGTGTTAGTACTATTCGGATGTGGAACAGCAGTTGTTACTGGTGACCTTGTTGCTATAGCTTTAGCATTTGGTTTATCAATTATTGCAATGGCTTATGTAATTGGTGGGATTTCTGGTTGCCATGTAAACCCTGCAGTATCACTTGCATTATTCATTAACAAGAAAATGGATCTTAAAGATTTCATTGGATATGTTATAGCTCAAGTTGCAGGTGCCTTTGCAGGAGCAGGATTATTATTCTTAATTCTATCTAATACTGGAATTGGAACTGCTTCATTAGGATGCAACGCATTTGGAGAATTAACAGGAGATGTTAATATTACAATGTTTGGAGCAATCCTAGTTGAAATAATTCTTACATTTGTATTTATCTATACAATATTAGGAGTTACATCTGATGATAAATACAGTTCAATTGCTGGATTAGTTATTGGTTTAACATTAACATTTGTACATATAATTGGTATTGGACTAACAGGTACATCTGTTAACCCAGCAAGAAGTTTAGCACCAGCTGTTATACAAGGCGGAAAAGCTTTAGAACAAGTTTGGGTATTTATAGTAGCTCCATTTATTGGTTCAGCTATAGCTGCTATAACATTCAAATTCTTAAATGCAAAAGACTAATTTTTACAAAAAAATATTTAAGAGCTTACAGTATGTAAGCTCTTTTATTTTATTAATCAAAAAATTCTTTATTTTTTTATTATCATTTTTTCTTATCTTGCATAATATATATTGGTGATTTATATGGATACATTAAAATTAGGTTCTACTGGCCCAAATGTAGAATTACTTCAAAGTACCCTGCAAAAACTTGGATTTTATAATGGTTTAATTGATGGAATTTTCGGTGAAAATCTTTTATCTTCTGTTTATTCTTTTCAATCACAATTTGGATTAGTTTCAGATGGAATTGTTGGTCCTACAACTTGGAACGCATTATTTCCTTATATTAATGGATACACTTCATATATAATAAAATCTGGAGATACCCTTTATTCTTTAGCTTCACGTTTCAATACTTCAATTAATCGTATAATTATTGCTAATCCCCAAATTTCTAATCCCAATAATCTAACTGTTGGAGATAAAATTATTATTCCTTTTGATTCTGTTATTCCTACAAATGTTAGTTATACATATAACTTATTAGTAATGAATTTATCAGCTTTAAAAAGAATATATCCTTTTATTGAATTAGGTTCTATTGGAAATAGTGTTATGGGTAAAGCAATTCCTTTTATAAAAATTGGAACTGGTTCTAAAGAAGTATTTTATAGTGGTGCTATTCATGCAAATGAATGGATAACAGTTCCGCTTCTTACAAATTTTTTAGAGGATTTATGTGTTTCTTATACCAATAATACTTCTATTTTGGGAATAAATGCTAGACGACTTTTAAATAATGTAAGTATTTATATTGTTCCTATGTGTAATCCCGATGGCGTTGATTTAGTAACAGGTGCTATGAACTCTTCGTCTACTTATTATCAAGCAGCTTTTACAATTTCTGAAAAATACCCTGATATACCTTTTCCTTCTGGATGGAAAGCAAATATTTTAGGTACTGATTTAAATCTTCAATTTCCTGCTGGTTTTGAAAATGCAAAGGAAATAAAATATGCTCAAGGTTTTACATCTCCTGCTCCTCGTGATTATGTTGGCCCTGGTCCATTAACTGCTCCAGAAAGTTTAGCTTTATATAATTTTACTCTTAAGCATAATTTTAGATTGGTTCTTGCCTTCCATACACAACGGAAAAGAAATATACTGGCAATTCCAGAATTACACTCCTAAAGAATCTCTATATATTGGTACACAATTTGCAAATGTTAGTGGTTATAAATTAGCAGATACTCCATACAATTCAAGTTTTGCAGGATTTAAGGATTGGTTTATTCAAGATTATAGAAGACCTGGATTTACAATAGAAGCAGGATTTGGTCAAAATCCTCTTCCTATTTCTCAATTTAATGATATATATAGTGATAATCTCGGAATATTAATAATAGGAGCAATTTTGTAAATTGCTCCTATTATTTTATTTTTTTTATTTTGTTTTTTCTTTTATTATTTTTTGTTCTTATTTCATTTTTTTATTTTTCAGTTTATTTTTTATCTTTCACCATCTGAATCATGTTCTTCTGTTCCCATTTCTGCTATGTTTGGATATTGTAAATGGCTGGTTTGTTTTCTTCCTATACGTTTTGCATCCGCTTCTATTCTATCTTGAGTTGCTATCTTGTCAGCTTCGTCTCCGTCGTATCTTGCTTCACCAATTTTTTCCTTAGCAATTAATCCTTTTGGTGTTAGACCTGCTTGAACCTCTCTTTCGTTTATACCTAATTTTGCGCGTTGTTCGTTTGTTATTCTTCCTGCATTTCTAACTCTATGTTCATATAAAGTTTTTACTGCTCTTTTATTATCTCGCATTATTTCTATAATTTTATCTATTAACTGTCTTTTTTGTCCTTTACTAATGTTGCTTGCAGACTTACCAATTTCTTGTTCAAATAAATATGTAATATAAGCTTTTGTATCCTCACTTCTTATTTTATGCATATCTTCACTTGTTATTGCCTCTATACCATGTCCTTCTCCCTGTAGAATTCTTTCATCCACTAATGAGTTATATAGTTGAGTTGCAGCAGAATTTGTTAAAGAAGATATAAAAGCAATTGTAATTAAGGCATGTGAATAATCTATTTTTTCTAAAAACTTCTTATCAAATGTCATATATTCTGTTTTTCCGTCACTACTTCCTGCTTTGACTCTACCAGCTTCTTCTGTGTCTTCTTGCATTAATGTATCTGGTATTCGATCATAATGAGTTAAGAAATATTCTGTTAATTTTCTTACTATACATTTATTTCTTGCTTTATCTGTTTTGAACACACCTGTTGTTCCTATTGGTGCTTCGCTCTTATTATTTACTATATCTTCTATATTATCTCCTTGTGCAATTTCATTTATTTCGTCTACATGTAATTCACAATAAATAATTGCCCATAAATCATAGGTGTCTCTATAATCCTTCAAATCTCCAATAGCATTTAAATCATCTGAAACTTCATCTTTTCCTTTAAGTTCTTGAACCCATTGTTTTATAAAATAATCAATTTTATCATAAATAGTTAGTTCTTCTTGTGAATATACTGATCTTGGTTTTATAATTTTCATTAATTGATCCATTTCATAACCATCTGTAATTTGGTAATCTACTTTATCTGCTGTTCTTATTGCGTGTACAACCAATTGATCATGTGTTTTTATGTGTCTTGGGAATGCTTTTGTTGAAATTCTTGATCTACTGTGCGCTAGTATTGCCCATTTTATAACTTCTAATAAGTCTGTTGGTATAATAACTTGTCCGTCTTGCCCTTTTCCATTAATTATATTTAAAAAATTGATATAACTTTGCTCAATGTGTTCAAATCCGCAAATTCCACCAACTTTATCTTTTGGTTGGTTTTCTCTATCTCTTAAATACTTGTTTATATATGCATCTGTGTGACCTAAAATACCTTGTTCATATACGGTTCCAAATATTTCTACACGCTCTGCCATAAATCTTCTTATGTCTTGTTCATCTGCATCAAATTGATAGTCATCCAATGCTTTTGTTATAGCATCTTCTCCATCATGTCCAAATGGAGTATGTCCTATATCATGAGCATAACCTGATAATAAGGCTAATAGCATTGCTCTTCTTTTATTTAAAGCGTATATTTGATATTCTAAGCTTTCAGGATCTACCCCTTCTCTTAAAACAACCGCTGGAAATTTTTCTTCTCCAGTATAATTATTAGAAATTGGGCTTTCATATCTTTTATCAAAATCTGGAATCGTTAAAACTTTAGCGTCAATTATTTCTGGTTTTGTTATCTCCGTTTTTTGTTCAAATTCAAAACCATCAATATAGCACATTTCAACAAATCTGCTTGCAATTGCCGCAACATTAATACTGTGATCTCCTCTTGTTCTTCTATCGGTCCATTCTCCTCCATTTTTTCTTACTTCGTCTGGATCTCTTAGACCTTTCACCACATCATTATCTAAAAATTGCGTTTTTCCAAATAAACTTCTAAATTCTGCAGAACAAATTACAGCATCAATTGCCCTTTGCAAAACATCAATATCTTTTCTTAATTTTTTAATATCTCTTTCAAGTTCAATTTTCATAGAAGTACTCCCTTCAAAATCAAAACTAAAACTTTAAAAACTAGCTATCTCTTTCATCTGGATTACCCTGTTTCTCTCCCAAACTTCTTAAAAAATCTGTTTTTTCTTTTGGATTTCTTCCTCCATAATATGGCATTTCTAATACTCCTACTCCTGCTGTTTTTCTTCTTGCATCTATTTGTTTTCTTTTTGCTATTCTTTCTTTTACTGTTAGTTTTCTTGCATTTGGTTGTATTGTAGCTGGTTGCAATCTATCATTTAATACGCCTAAACCTCTCAGTGCTTCAACATATTGCTCATCCGTCATTCTTGACATGAATTGAACTGTTAGTTCCATTGCAATAATATCTTCCTCAGTATATTCATTTCTTTTAATAGTCGGTATTTTTGAATGTATTTGCTTAGCAATTCTTCTTAAACTCATATATTCATGTGGAGTTGTTGCTGCAACATAATCAATTAATTGTTCATATATTTGGTATGATTTATCTTCGCTACGATATTCTTTTTTTATACGTTCTATAAATTTTTGTCTGTTTTCTGGTGTTTTTTCTAAAGAAGCTATAATTCCCTCTGTAATTAGTATCTCTCTTCCTGAATCAAGCATCATACCTATTCCCTCAGGAATAAAGAATTTTTCTGCATCTTTTGTTACTCTTGATACTAATTCATCATTATTATGCATTCTTAATCCCATTATTGTTGGAGTTCCCTTTTCATTATCTCCTTTTTTCCCATATAATAATAGTCCCATTTCAGGAGAAAGTCTAATTGCTGTCCTGTCACTATTTGCTATTACATCATCTACAATTGTTTGTCTAATAATTTTTTCTATCTTACCATAAACATGGTTTACTAATCTTCTTTCTTCTTGTTTTATTACTTCTAACTCTTGAACTGTAGTTGCTTTTTTCTTTTCCTGTCTAATATGTTCATCATTTTTATTCGCTTCATCTATTAATTCTTGTGGTACACCAAATTTAAGTAATAATTCAATATACTGTTCATCTAATCCATCTATTAATCCTTCTCTTCTTCCATCTAATAGATCATTTCCTACATATGAAATTATATCACTAATTCTTAATAAACATGCTTCAATAGTTGCTGGTTTAATTCTTCTATCATAATCCTCTTCACAATAACAGTGTTCAAATTCTGCTATAAAATCATCTTCAGTTTTATTTACTTGAGGAACAAAAGATATGTTTGATAATTCTCCATTATGTGTTAAAACGCCATCTAATATAAGCCATAAATGATCTCTAATAATCTTTATTTTCCATGGTTTAATATCTGGTTCTTCTTCTTTTATTCTATCCATTATTTTTTGTTTGAAATCTTCTCTGTATAATAAATGCCATGCTCCTTGTGCATTATGTACAAAGTGTACATCATATGGCACTCCTTTTACTCTTAATTGTTCAAAATCTGGTCCTATTAATCGTTTTTTAAGTTCTGTTGCTGCCATCCATTCGAAGTCATGTCCGAATGGTCCATGGCCAACATCGTGTAATATTGCCATTTGTTTAACTAATTCAGAATCTAATCCAATTGCATCTGCAATTTGTCCAGCAATATATGCCACTAAAGTTGAATGTTGGAATCTTTCTGTTGTTTCTCCAAAGCTACTTCTCATATGCTTAATCATCATTGTTACGTCTTTTAATCTGTCAACGCAGTAGCCTTCTTTAATTAATTTTTCAATAACATGAATATATGGCTTTATAATCTCTCTATAATCTTTTTTTGAAAACTCCTCATAGTCAGGATGATCTCCTTGAAGTACTTCTCTTATTCCTTCATCATATTTTCCTAAGTATTTTCTAGCAACAGATTTTCTAATTCTTCCTCTATTCTGCTTGCTAATACCATATGTTTTAGGTGGTATAGATCTTTTTAATTCTCTTTTATTTGTTTTTTGTGCCATATTTTATTCCTCCATATAAAAACACTCTTTTTTATTATACCATATTTACATAATTTTGTAAACGCAAAAAAAGCAGAATTTTATTGATTTTTTTCGATTTTTGTAATATACTAAGCAGGTATTAAAGGAGGTTGCTCTTTATGAACAATATAGTCTTTGTTGGTCATGGTGATATAATGCTTGATAAAATCTATGATCACAACTTTAATCTTTTGAAACAAGATGGTGGCGGATGTAACTGGAACACCTTATATGATATTGCCATTAAAGGTGAAACTTGCTACGCAATCGGTACTTGTGGTAAAGATAACGAAGGAAAATTAGCTCTTGAATCTTTACATAGAGCAAATATAAATACTGATTTTGTAGAATATGAAGATAAAAGAACTAATGTAATGAATATTGTAATTCCAAGTGGCGATTTAGATGACAATACTATTGTTCATACTTGGTTTTGTCCTTTAACAGGTATACGCACTGTTAATTTCTCAGACAATTTACCAACAAAATTACCTCAAGAATTAGAAAATAAAGATTTATATATTATATTAGATAGATTTAGACCTGTTAACCTTGACTTTATTAATAGCATTCCTAAAAAGAAAGTATGCTTAGATATTGGTCATGTTAGATTTTTCGAAGGATATACAGGTGAATATTTAGATAATTATTTAAAACATGTTGATTTTGTTTTATTGAATAGAGAAGCTGCTCCTTATTTATATGAAAAATTAGGAATAACAACAATTGAAGAGTTTTACGAAAAATATAAATTTGATTTATTAGCTATGACAGCTGGAAAGCATTCTACTAAATTCTTTATAAAAGATGAAAATAATAATACTATATATATTGAAAAAGTACCAGAAATTGTTGATGATGTTACTGATAATACTGGTGCTGGTGATGCATTTTTTGCTAATCTTATTCAGCAATATGCTCATAGAAAAGTCGTTAATGCCGAGTTTGTTGATATAGCTTTCAAAGCTGCTAATGAAGCAACAAAGCAAGTTGTTCAATATCTTGGTAGTAGAAAAACTGATTAAAAGAATTAATCAGTTTCTTGATTTTAATATTATTATTTTAAGGAGGTCTTTTTATGGAAAATACCGCTGTTGATGTTGCTATTATTATGGGCAGTGATTCTGATTTACCTATTATGAAAGATGCTGCAAAATTTTTAGATGATATGGGAATTAGCTATGAAATTAAAGTTTTATCAGTTCATAGAACACCTGAAAAAGCTTTAGAATATGCTAACTCTTTGAAAGAAAGAAAAGTTAAAGTTATTATTGGTGGTGCTGGTGGTGCTGCTCATTTACCTGGTATATTTGCTGCTATGGTTCCTGCTCCGGTAATTGGTGTTCCAATCCACACAAAAACTCTAAGTGGTGTTGATTCACTTTATTCAATAGTTCAAATGCCTTCAGGAATTCCTGTAGCTACAGTTGCTATTAATGGGGCAAAAAATGCTGCAATATTAGCTACAACAATATTAGCTACAAGTAATGAGGAATTATATCAAAAATTATGTGATTACAAAGCTTCTTTAAAAGATGCTGTAATAAAAAAAGATGAAAAATTACAATCAATTGGATATCAAGCTTATATTGATCAAATGTAATGTGACCTTATTTCATTTTAATTAGTTTTTAATTTTATTTTTATATAATTATTTTATTTAGAAAGAAGGAACTTAAATGAACAAAATTAGTAGTGGAAAAGTACGTGAAATCTATGCTGTTGATGATGACAAATTATTATTAGTTGTATCTGACAGAATTTCAGCTTATGATGTTATATTGCCAACAATGATCCCTAATAAAGGACAAGTTTTAAACAAAATTTCAGAATTCTGGTTTGACTATGTAAAAGATGTAATACCAAATCATATTATTTCAACTGATTTAAAAGACTTCCCTGAAGAATTCCAAAAACCTGAATTTGAAGGAAGAAGTATGTTAGTAAAGAAATTAAAAATGATTCCTGTTGAATGTATTGTAAGAGGTTACATTACAGGATCTGGATGGGCTAGTTATAAAGAGGAAGGTAAAGTTTGTGGAATTGAACTTCCAGCAGGACTTCAAGAATCTCAAAAACTACCTGAACCAATCTTTACACCTACAACAAAAGCTGAAGTTGGTGTTCATGATCAAAATATTACTTTTGATGAAGTATGTGATTTAATTGGAAAAGATTTAGCAGAACAAGTTAGAAACAAGACTATAGAAATATATAAAAAATGTGCTGAATATGCTTTAACAAAGGGAATAATAATTGCTGATACTAAATTTGAATTTGGTGTAGATGAAAACGGAAACCTAGTTTTAGGAGACGAAGTATTAACACCTGATTCAAGTAGATTCTGGCCAGCAAACGAATACGAAGTAGGTCGTTCTCAAAAGAGCTTTGATAAACAATATATGAGAGATTGGCTAAGAGCTAATAAATGGGATGCAAATAATCCTACTCCAATACCTGAAGATGTTGTTTCTACAACAAGAGCAAAATATATTGAAGCTTATGAAATGTTAACTGGTAAGAAATTTTAGTTAATAAATAGCCGATTAGTTTATAATATAATAATATAATAATCTTATTATTCAATTATTTAATAAAAAAATAAAACCATATTAATGGTTTTATTTTTTTTATTATTGTTTTCTTATATTAATCAGTTTTTTTTGTTCCTCTTAAAATAATTTTTGGTTTAGCACTGTATACATCGGTATGTAATAATTCATTTGAGATTTCCTCTCCATCTCTGTATTTTGAAATATATACTTGTGTTTTTACTCCATAAGAACCTTTTTGTTTTACTTTTTCTTCTCCTGCTGCTAATGTATTTGTATTTTCATATACTACCTTTGGTGCAACTGAGCCTATATCTACACTTTGTAATTTAACTTCAACATCATCATCTTGTTTAACTCCATAAAATGTAGCTGTAATAACTCCTCCTCCAGCTGTACACTCCAACTTTATTGGATATTTTCTGTTATTTGTGAATTTAAAGTCTTTTGAGCCATATGAAACTGTTGCATCTAATCCATTTGGTACATATCCTGATGGATATGAGTGATTGTATCTTTCATCAATTTGTAAATCTGCATATAAAGCAGCATTATAAATTGTTGATGATACTTGACAAATTCCTCCACCATAGCTTTGAATTACTTGACCATTTAAGTATGCCCCTGCAGGTTTATATCCTTTTGCTGCTGTTGTATCTCCTAATATACCATTATATGAGAATGTTTCTCCTGGCATTAAAATAGTTCCATTTACTGTTCTAGCTGCTATTTCAATATTTGTATTTCTACTTACGTCACCTGCACTATATGTTGTTTTATATGTTCTTCCAAGTACATCTGGGAATGCTTCTTCTCCTAAATCTTTTGTTGTTATCTCTGGTGGCGTAATTGTTAATTCTATTTCATATTCTTCATCATCTGATTGTACTAATTGTTTAACTTCATCTACATCAAAATCCACACCATCTACGTGAACATATACTGCAAAAGGATCTTGTGTTACATATGCATTTTGTGGTTCTTTAAATACTTTTTCATGAAGTACATCAACATCAATTGGATCAGGTTCAACTTCTTTAATTGCTAATTCTATTGTTCCAATTTCTTCACCTTTTAGAGCTTTTACTAAAGCTTCTTTTAGTCTGTTTTGTGTTTCATCTTCATCAATTACAATTCCAGGTTTTCCTTTTGTTACAATTAATGTTTTACCATTTTCTATACTATAATCCCATTGGATTACATGACCTGGTAATTCTTGTGAAATATTGTTAAATACGTTCTTTACTTCGTCTTGGTTAAATTCAATGTCTATATCAATGTCTTTTCCTTTTTGTTTTGCTGATAATACGTCATAACTACTTTTTAGAATATTGTTTTCTCTACCAATGTTATGAGCTTCTTCAATTGCTTTGTCTACATTATATTTTGTGCTGATTTGAGATAATTTTATGTCATTTTCATATTCGCCCATTACAATTCTTATGTCTGATTCTACAATTTCTGCTGCTTGTGAATTAAGCTTTTCTTTAGCTTCTTCATATGTTAAGCCCTGAAGATTAATTCCATTGACTGATACTCCCTCAACAATTTTATCGTTATTTCTTGTTAATAAAGCTGGAATAGTAAATATTCCTAGAGCTATTAATATGAGTACTAATAAAACAATAACTGCTATTGCAATTCCCTTTTTCTTCTTTTTTGTTTCAGTTTTATATGCTACATCTGCTTTTTTCTTTTCTTTTTTTTCTAGTTTTTCTTGTTTCTTTTTTTCTTTTTTATTCTCTTTATTAATACTATTACTTTCTTCTTTATTTTCCTTATTTTTTTCTTTATTATTTTGTTGTTCAAAAACCACTATTGGTTCTTTCTTTTCAGTACTTTTTTCTTCTACAGGTTGTTTTTGTTTGTTTTCTTGTTTCTCTTCTTTATTTTCTATTTGCTTATTAGCATTGTTTGTTTTTTTATGTTTTTTCTTTTTTCCTGTGTTATTTGTGTTATTATTCTTAATTTCTCCTGTAGGATTAGTCTTTTTTTCTTCAACAAAATTATTTTTTAATTCAGTTTTTTCTTTAGTAATTTCTTTATTAGTTTCTTCTTTTTTTACATCATTCTTTACAGCAGAATTATTTTCAATTTTTTGTTCTTTTGCTGAATTATTGTTATTTTGTTGATTTTGATTTTTTTGTTTGTTTTGATTACTATTATTCTTCTTTTTTCCTTTTTTCTTTGACATTGAAAATACTCCTTTACAAAAACTACAAAAATTTTATCACATTCATTTTTTTATTACAATATATTTTATTATATTTCTTTTGTAAAATATAGTATCCGTAAAGTTTAGCTTGATTTACATTATCTATTTTTTCTATTTATTATTATATTTATTTTCTCATTATTATAATATTCATTTTTCATCTATTCTTTCATCATACCTATATTAATACTATTAATACTTTTTCTTTTTTACTTTTAACTCTTCTTTTATTCTGTAAAAAAAATTTCTGAAACTGTTTTTCCAAGTTCTTCTGCAATTTTTTTCATAACATCTATTGATGGATTGCTTCTACTCCCTTTTTCCAAATGACATAGATATCCCGCTGTAATGCCTACTTTTTCTGCCATTTCTTTTAGAGTCATACCTTTTTCCTTTCTGAATATTTTTATATTATTCTTATACATATCCGCCTCCTTATTTTACATATTGTCAAAATAATATCATATATCAATTTGACAAGTCAAGTGTTGTATGATAATTTATTTAATAAGATTAGCAAATATTTAATGTTTACTACTAGACAATTTTCATTTCGTTGTGTATAATAGAGCATATTTATAATTTTTTAGAAAAGGGGTAACTGACATGATCGGAGATATGATAGCAAAAGCACGTAAAGAAAAAGGATTTACAAAAACAGAGTTAGCTCGTCTTACAGATATAAATATCGGACATTTAACTCATATAGAAAAAGGAGAAAGAAACCCAAGTCACAAAGCTTTAAGAGCAATTTGTAAAGCTCTTGATATTCCTTATCAACAATTAATGTTTACTTATGATAAAACAATAAGTGAAGAACAAGAAAAATATAATGTTACAGAACATATTTCATATAACAAACTATTAGCAATTGATTCAATTGGAGGATTTGTTGATTGTCCTTCTTATGTACCAAGTTCAGCCGTTGCAGTTCGCATTAATGATGATTCAATGAGTGAAGTATATAAAAAAGGTTCATATGTTTTTGTAGAATTTAACACTCCATTAAATCATAGAGATTATGGAATATTTAGTTACAATGAACAAGTTATTGTTAGACAATTTAATGTTAGAAAAGGTAAAATAATTTTAAAATCTTGTTGTGAAAACAGCGAAGAAATTCATATCACTGATGAAGATAAATTCTATATTATTGGTAAAATTTTATAATAAGAAGGATTCGATAAATATACTGAAAAATGGCGTTTTGTGTAACGTCATTTATTTTTTTTATTTATTAATATAATATAATTATTATATTAATATTACATTTATATGACATATACATTTTTTGTAAAAAATTGCTTGAAAAAATATTTTTTTAATACTATAATGTTGATAACAAAAGATAAAGGGAGAGAATTATATGGAATTGACGAAAAATATATTTTTTAATACAGATAAATTAGTTGGTAACACAACAGTTAAGGTATCTTATACAGGTGGCTTATTTCAAAATGGTTGTGATAGTGTGTCTATTCACTATGGTTTTAATTCAACATGGGATAATGTTGCTGATATTGCTATGGAAAAAACAGAATTAGGTTTTCAAGCAGAAGTTGCTTTACCTGATGCTGATACATTAAATTTCTGTTTCTATGATTCTAATACAGATACATGGGATAATAACGACGGTCAAAATTATACATTCTCTATTGAAAAAATCGACGCTGGTGAAACAGCTTTAACAGTTCAAGATGCTGATGAAAATGATTTTCTTGCCCCAACAACTCATTTAAGAAAATCATATATTTGGAGCAAAAAAATTAAACTTGCTGTTTATAAAATAATTACATATCTTCCAAAATTAATTTCTGGAAACTATAAAAGAAAATTAGATACAGCTGCTGCAGGAGCAGGAAATGGTGCCGGAACAGTTGCTGGTGCCGGTGTAGATGCAGGAATTGATGTTGATAATGATGGTAATAATTAATTAAATTATATAAAAGAAAAACACTTCAAATTGAAGTGTTTTTTCTTTTATATTGTTATACTATTTTTTTATTTATTCATATTTTAGACTTTAAACTATTATCCATCCACCATTTGGTGATATAACTTGCCCTGTTGTGAAATCATCTTCAACTAACCATTTCACACATTTGGCTATATCTTTTGGTTTGCCAATTCTACTTAATGGTGTTTCGTTTTCTAATTCTTTTAATTCTTCCTCTGTTAAATCAGAATTCATATCTGTATCAATAGCACCAGGTGCAACACTATTTACTCTGATATTTGATTTTCCGAGTTCTTTTGCTAACCCTTTTGTTAATCCATCAACTGCTGCTTTTGAAGCAGAATAATGAACTTCACAAGATGCTCCAACCATTGCCCATACTGATGAAATATTAATAATAGCTCCTTCTTTTCTATTTATCATATGTTTTGATATTTCTTGAGACATATAAAAAACTGAGTTTAAATTTACTCTCATCATTCTATCCCAATCTTCATCAGTAATTTCAGTAAATAATTTATATTGTGCAATTCCAGCATTGTTAACTAATACATCAATATATCCAAATGTTTTAATTCCAAATTCTATTAATTTTTTACATTCTTCTCTATCTGAAACATCGGCTTTGAAAATTTCTACATTATATCCCTTATTTTTTAAATCATCTTGAATACATTTAGCTTTTTCTTCAGATTTATTATAATTTAGCACTACATTACATCCAGATTCTGCAAGAATCCTAACAATTGCTTCTCCTATTCCTCTCGATCCGCCTGTTACAATTACATTCTTATTCATTCTTTATCCACCTTCTTATTTTAGATATAAAAAATCGCCTCATAACAAGTACATTTACAAGTTAAGAAGCGTTTATATGGAGCCACTTGTCCGAATCGAACGGACGACCTACTGATTACAAGTCAGTTGCTCTACCAGCTGAGCTAAAGTGGCATATATTTGGTGACCCGTACGGGAATCGAACCCATGTCTCCGCCGTGAAAGGGCGATGTCTTAACCGCTTGACCAACGGGCCTGGTGAGCTATCCGCGACTCGAACGCGGGACAACTTGATTAAAAGTCAAGTGCTCTACCACCTGAGCTAATAGCCCAAATATATGGTACTGATAAACAGTACCTGTATATAATACTACTTTTAAAAGCGTTTGTCAACAAATTTACAAAATTTTTTCATATTTTTTTGTATTTTGACATCTTATCCTTTGGCGAAAACATAAATAATATATTATTTATTCAATTCCTTTATTAGTTCATCAACATCTATACCATGAACAGCACATGCTTCTTCTAAAGTTTCTGCTTGTGATGCTGGGCATCCTAAACAATGCATTCCTGCTTCTAATAATATATCTGCTTTTTCTGGTGCAACTTCTAATAGTTCTCCTATTTTCATTGTTTTTTCTATTGTCATTTCTTTTCCTCCTAAATTAATGATATAAAACATTTTAGCATAAATTTTTTAAAAAGTATAGACAAAAAATTATTTTTATTGTATTATACGTCAAAAGGTGGTGATATGATATAAATAATTTAGTTCACTTATTTTTCATCACTCTTATTTTTAATATTATTATTATTTTTTATTCAATTTATACTTTTTTTGATTATTTTATTCTAAAAAATTCCCAAGGATCAAAATTAAAACTTAAACAAAAAAATTTAAAATTTTAAATAGGAGGCTTTATGTTTTTAAGGGATCTTAAATACCGCATCTTTTTTTGTTCATTTTTTTTATTATTATTTTTAATTATTTTTTATTTTTTATTATTTTCTATATTTAAATCAGATAGTATTATTTTTCCCTATTCTCTCACACCATTTGACATTGCATTACAATATCCAGATATTTGGACAAAAATAAAAATATTATATATTTATTCTTTTATTATTTCTAATATTATTATTTCAAATTATTTATTTTCAAATTATATTAATCCAATTTTAATTAAGAAAAACAATTTAAAATCAGAGAATTTCAATACAAATCAAAATAATTTCAATTTAATAATTGGTCAAAAAGCTTCCTCGAAA
>JAEEGL017406064.1_pt1 | contig 27659 bp, 23 predicted proteins | sample 9134231 | NCBI WGS metagenome assembly JAEEGL01 (sample SAMN16246548, study PRJNA631951) | gut metagenome | biome: gut microbiome; feature: rumen; material: fiber-attached | host: Bos | place: Iran: Karaj | collected 2018-10
GAGCCTTTCTGCCCCAGTACATGGAACAGATGTTGATGTTATGCTTACCGAGAATTGTAGCGATTCTACCGATTACACCGGGAACATCGTTGTTCTTGATGGCAAGTACATTATTGGAAAGAGGGCAGTTCATCTCGTAACCGAAGAAGGATACGATAACTTCAAGTCCGGACTCATAAACGGTACCGTTGATCTTGAGCTCACGGCCGTCCTCTGTATAGAACTTAACGTTGATCAAATTGTTGTACTTCTCGATGGAAGGATCCTTAGTCTCAACAACCTCGATGCCGCTCTCGGCGATGGCATCCTGAGCATTAACATAAGATACGTTCTCGATGCCCATACCCTTGAGAAGACCTACGATGAGGGAGAGTGTGATAATGCCTGTACCGGAGTTAGCTGCAAGCTCGCCTCTGTACCTTACATCCACCTTCTTGATGGGTGTAGCTTCAGCCTGGAAATACATACGGCCGATCTTCTCAGCGAGTGAGCAGTGAGGCTTGATCTCATCGATGCTTCCGGAGAATGAAGGCAGGTTCAAAGCTGCAACGAGCTCGCCCTTCAGTGCACCGTCAATGAGCTCAACTACCTGGGAACCGACCTTGTCAGTAGCCTCTACTGTGGAAGCTCCGAGGTGAGGTGTGATATAGCAGTTAGGAGCGTGGAGAAGAACATTATCGAACTCCTGCTCGCCAGGCTTCTTGTTGTAAGAAGGCTCCTTATCGAATACGTCGATAGCAGCAGCTGCTACCTGACCTTCGGCAAGTGCATCTGCGAGATCCTGCTCGTTAACAAGTCCGCCTCTTGCGGCATTAACGATACGTACGCCTCTCTTACACTTGTACAGCTGCTCCTTGGCAATCATATTGTATGTATCTTTTGTCTTAGGTGTGTGAAGTGTAATGAGGTCAACCTGGGGAAGGAGCTCATCAAGAGTCTGGCAGCGGCCTACGCCGAGCTTCTCGAACTTCTCGGAAGGTACGAAAGGATCGTAAGCGATAACGTTCATACCGATACCCTTGAGCTTTCTTGCAACGATGGAACCGATTCTTCCGAGACCGATAACACCTGCTGTCTTGCCTTCGAGCTCATAACCAGTCCACTGACCTCTCCTGAAGTCGCCGTTATGTACGCCCTCGTTGGCAGCACAGATATTTCTGAATACTACGAAAGCATGTCCTACTGCGAGCTCACCTGCAGCCATGTTGTTAGCCGTAGGAGTGTTAAGAGCAATAACACCGTGCTCTGTACAAGCGGGAACATCAATGTTATCGATACCTGTACCTGCACGGCCTACAGCCTTAAGACAGTCAGCGTTAGCGAGAAGTTCAGGTCCGACCTTGGTAGCAGATCTTACGATAAGAGCGTGGAAGCCCTTGATGTGCTCATTGATCTCTTCCTGGGAATGGCCGAGATACTCCTCAACCTCGTAACCCTGATCTCTTAAGTACTGTACAGACTGCTCTGCAATGCTTTCTGTGATTAATACCTTCATTTCTTTATGCTCCTTATGCTTTATGCTCGTTATTAAAGAGACGCGAGGACCTCATCGAGATCTTTGAGAAGTGCATCCATCTCTTCGTCCGTCGTATCAGCCATGTGTGCAACTCTGAATGTCTTGTCCTTCAGATCTCCGTAGCCGTTGCTTATGAGCCAGCCCTTCTCTCCCATAGCCTTGTTGATATCGGAGAACGGATGACCTGTTGTATTGTTAACGCATGTTACCGTAACGGAGAGATTCTCGGGATCGGAGTAAAGACCGCCGTGTGTCTTAGCCCAGTCCTGAACCTTGGCTGCAAGTCTTGCGTGTCTTGCATATCTGTTCTCGAGACCTTCCTCGAGGATCCTGTCAAGCTGATAGTCCAAAGCGAACATGTGTGACAGAGAAGGTGTGGAAGGATACTGATAAGGCTTCTCCTTTACGAACTTAACAAGCTCTACATAGTCGAAGTAGAGACCTCTGTTCTCGATGGTCTTAGCCTTCTCGATAGCTCTGTCGGATACGGCTGCGATAGCCATTCCCGGAGGAACACCGAGGCACTTCTGCGTGGAAGTGATGCATACGTCGATTCCGAGCTCATCTACGGGAACGAAGTCACCTGCCATTGAGGAAACCGTATCAACGCAGACGATAACGTCGGGATACTTCTTATAAACCTCAGCAAGTCTTGCCATAGGATTGTGGATACCTGTGGAAGTCTCGTTCTGTGTGATCGTGATAAGGTCATACTTACCTGTGGAAAGTGCTTCCTCAATCATCTCGGGTGTTGTGATCTGACCGAGCTCGCTCTCGAAGATATCTGCAGGGATACCGTTAGCAGTACACATCTTGTACCATCTCTTACCGAAAGCTCCGATGGAGAATACGGCAGCACGCTTCTTTGTGAAGCATCTTACGGCACCTTCCATAAGTCCGCTTCCTGAAGATGTGGAAAGAACGATAGTGTTCTTAGTAGCCATAACCTTCTGCATCTTCTCAGAGATGCCCTGCTGCAAAGCAGTAGCGTCCTTTGTACGGTGTCCGATAAGAGGCGTAGCCATCTTCTCGAGAACATCAGGATTAACTTCAACGGGTCCCGGAATGAATAATTTCTTGTGCATATCTTAAGAGTCCTTCCTATATATAAAAGCAACCATGTGATTATAGCACGGGGAAAGCTCAAAAGTGAGCATATTGGGCTTGTTAATTATTACAAAAAATAAAATAAGAGCCGGCTTTTCTTTATCAGCCGGCTCTTTTGTCAAAGTAATTTTCAGTTTATCCGATTATGTGGGGTCCTGATCGAGCTGGACGAACTCATCCGCAGCTGCGGCCTGTGTCTCTGCCGCCGCAGGATCTGCTGCAGCACCGTCAACAGTCTGGACCTCTCCGCTTACTGCACTGGATGTGTCAGCAGGAGTGGATCCGGCTACCTGGAATGTTACGGGGATCGTGCCGTCAAGGACGCCTACAGGAGGCAGGAGCAGCTGATCGCCGTTGCTAGGTGTGTAAGATGCATCGAGACCGTTGTAGTCGAGGATGATCTGGATTCTTGCATCAGATGTGTTAGCAATATCATCGATACCGTAAACAGTATTGAACAGATCCCACCATGTTCTGTAGCCGATGTAGTCGGAGAACTGGAATCTTCCGATAGGATACGAAGGATCCTGGGATGTCGTTACTGCAGGCTCTGTCTCTACGGGGATCATTGTCTCTGTAGCTGTTGTAACCTCTGTCTCTGCTGTAGCCTCAGCATCTTCCTTACCGCAGGATCTTACGATCGCACTGATGAGGATGATAAGGCATACAAGACATACGATAACGAATGCAAGGAACATGTAACCGTTTCTGTTAAGTCTCGGTACCTTTCTCTTTCCGCCGCCGTTACCGCTGCCGGAAGACTGTGTTCTGGGCCTGTTAGCAGAGGAAGAAGGATTTCTTCTCTGTACAGGGGGAACACCCTGATTTACGGGCTGAGGATTATAACCATACGCTCCGTTGCCTGCCATCGCAGCACCTCCTGCTTCCATGCCCTGCTCGCCTGCAACTGCAGCACCTGCCGCAGCGCCTGCCATATCAAAGGCACTGTCATCGATTCCGAGAATGGAGTTGATCCAATCATCATCAGAACTCGGCGGAACCTCACCTGGTGCACCCTGAGGATTGTCATAACCCTCCTGATACTGGCCGGGTGTGTATCCGTACTGGCCGTCGACATAAGGCTGCTCGTCGTAAGGACCATATGCCGTAGGACTCAATGATTCGTAACCGGACTGGTCGGGAGCCGGTGCCTGAACGGGCTCTACTGGCTGCACGGGCTGCACGGGCTGAACGGGTACAGCAGCCTCCTTGGGCACTGCATAACCGAAGTCCAGTTCCTCGCTTGCAGCGGGAGCCTCGGGAACAGGCGTGTCAGCCATGTTCTCGTTATTTACCATCTGTCCGTAAGAGTAAACTCCCTGATCGGGATTATCTGCCGGTACATCCGCGTTCACCGCAGCCGTAGGAGCCTGATAATCATTAGCTCCGTATACGGGCATCTCGGGGATCTGCTCAGGAGCAGGCTCGGGGATGTCGTTTACAGTCTCCGCTCCGTTCTCGAAAGGAAGGCTGAAATCACCGTCGGATTCGGGCTGATTGTTCTCGTTGTTCTGTTCAGTCGGATTGTCGTAATCTGTACTCACGGGGAACTCAACTCCTAACTTATCAGATTCTTCGATCTGCGGCTTATCGCTCTTAATATCGAATTCGGGAACAGGGATGCCTTCCGAAGCACTGATGAGTTCTTCGTCAGACGGAGCAGTCAGAACGCCGGTCTCACCGAACACGGGAGGCTCTGCATTCTGCATCTCCTCGCCGCTTCCGACGCTGTAAGGATTGAACTCGCTGTCTGCATCAGCAGTAGCTGCCGCTGCGACGAACGGGGACTCTGTAGTCTCTGAGAATACGAATGTTCCTTCTGCAGGCTGCTCGGGAACGGGTGCAGGTGTTACGACCGGCTCGGGTGCAGCTACGGGCTCAGGCTTAACCTCGGGCGCATAGGACGCAGCAACGAAAGGCGATGTAGCCACTGTCTCTGCCTTCTCCTTAGCCTCGGCACTCTCCTGTGCAAGCTTAGCCATGAATGCCGCGTCGAGTCTCTCTACGGGCTTCGTCTTATCTGCATCAGCATCGTCGTTGATCTTAAACTCTGTCGTGGATACAGTCTGCATCTCGGATGCAGGTGTGCTGCCCATGGAAGCAAACGGATTAACAGCCTCACTTACGAAAATGGACTCAGCAGCTCCTGCCGCTGCTGTCGTTGCTGCAGCACCCGCTGCCGCACCGGCTGCCTCTGAAGCTGCCGCCGCACCTGCAACGAATGTACCTGCTGCTGCAGCTGTTGCCGTTGTGGCTGCCGCAGCCTTAGCTGTATCTGCGAACAATGAATTCATTACATCCTCGGCACTTACCTCGGATACATTCTTATCAACAGAAGGATCGAGGAACTGAACGCCGTTGTTAGCCGCTGACTTAGCAGGCTCAACTACGATACCCTGGTCACCTGTCGCCTGCTGGTTAGTAGCAGGAGGTGCCATGTTAGCTGCGTTATCGCCGAACATAACGAATGAATTCTCAGTGCCCTGAGGCTGGTAGTCTTCGATCGTCATGCTGCCTGCGAATCCAGCCTGAGCTGCCGCGTTGGCTGCCGCGCCTACAAGACCGCCGTCAAGCGTGGACTGGATGCTCATGTCGGAAGTATCCTCTTCCTTAGCCTTCTTTCTGAAGCCGAAGAGTCCTCTCTTCTCGTCGGACACAACGTCCTCTACGAAGGAGATAGCGAACTGCATCGGAACGTCAGGCATTCTCGCTGAAGCCTGAGTGATGATGACGCCTGCGGCATCGCACTGGTCATCAGCCTCGTCGAGGATCCTCAAGATCTCGCGCTGGCCGAGTGCATCGTAAACTTCCTTGTTGCAGAGGATGATGCAGTCATCCTGGGCAAGCGTGAAGAAGTTGGACCACAGAGCGTTAGCTGTCTTGCTCGAGCAGAAGTAGAGGAAGTCCGCTACTCTGTTACCCTTGGCATCGATAGGCTCCATGGGGATGCCTGCGTCTGTCAGAGGATAGAGCGTATCGTCTCTGTAAAGGAATGCGAGGCCTGTGCCGATAGTAACGGCAAAAGCCTCGGAATCTCTTACGATAATGCCTGAGAAATAAGGTGTACGGTCATCAGCCTCGGCGATCCTCGACTTGCCCGTTACATCAACGGCAGTCGTGAGGAAGCCCTCGATCATCTCATCGATCTCCTTGTGACCGAACTTGACTTCGTTACATGTACCACGAAGCTCCGGCTCATAAGGCGGCATCATACCGGGTTCGTAATTAGCAAGCTTCGGGTGTGCAAATACTGAAAGGAAATAACCTCTCTCGTTCTTCTCTATTGTTATGTCAGCCTGACGTGCTTCTCTCTTACCGAATAATCTGCCGTCAAGGTAAAAAGCATCAGTTAATGTCTTGGATGGGAAATATCTGGCCGTAAGAGTACTTGCCAGATTAGTTAAAACCGCCATGTTCGACCTCCGAATAATAATTCAGAATTATTATAACACAATGTTTTTAATGACAAATGTTTTTTACTATATTTATAAATTGCTAATTAAGTCCGTCTTTACCGCACTTTCACACAATTTCCCCATCGCATGGAACAGGCTTAATGTCCGATCAGACCGCCTCCCGAAGAAGAGCCGCCATCGTCATCGTCTGAATCGTCATCAACATCACTGTTGCCGGAAGAAGATCCTGAAGAAGTGACGCTTCCCTCGAACTCATCGCCCCAGTTCTGTACAGGAGTGCCGAGGTCACCATTCTCGAGGAACATCTCAGCATTCGCGAGGATCTGCTCATAAGTTCCTGCCTGTGCATTAAGGTATGCTGTATGGATATCGATCTCACTCGCATCCGGGAAGTCCTGATGCAGCTGGGACATGATCATTCCTGTATAGATATAACCGAGTCCGTACTTTACTCCGTATCCGGGATCGGAGAGCAGAAGATCAACAGCCTCCGAGAACATCTCCCCCGACAGAGTGGCTCCTACAAGATCACCGTACCAGTCGGCACAATCCTGAGCAGTCCATCCCTCGTAGTTAATACCGATATCGAATCTTGCATACAGAATGGCGTTAAGCTCATTCTCGACGCGGATTACCTGGCTTGCAGAAGATGTACTGTAGTATCTGAACGCATAGTTCTCCACATAAGTAGCCCAGCCTTCCGCATATCCGATCGAATCAGCGATATACATGTAGGGATGATCGAAGCATCTGTGATACAAAGACTCATACATGTGTCCGGGATAACCCTCGTGTGCACATGTAACTCCGAAGTTGTTGCTGATCGACCCCTCATTCGTGATGATGATGTTCGAGCCGAAGTTATCAAGGTGATATCCGAGGAATGCAGCAGGTGCAAAATCCTCCGAGAATACTTCCGGTACAGTCATGAGGTGGTAGTCGTGATCAGGTATCGCAGGGAAATCATCCTGAACGATATCGTACAGATAATCAAGATTCTCCTGAGTATCACCCATTGAATAATTGTGATTCATGTACTCATCAACCCAGCCTGTATCTCCGGAATATGCGACAGCCATCATGGTTCCCATAATTGAATCCGTATAAGCCTCAAGCTGCTGCAAAGACTCATCGATAGATCTTCCGGAATTAGTCTGCGTCATGTAGATATATGCGTAGTAAGCATCACCGCCGGGATAGGAACATACACCGACAGCAGGAGCCCCGCACTTCAAAGCTCTCATACGCTCAGCGCACTCCTCGAACTCGGGGAATACGATATCGTGCATAACCTGATCATGCTCTTCGATGAGAGCTTCCCTATCCTGATCTGAAAGTCCGTCGATATGATCAAGTCTGTCTCTGAATGAATCATAGAGGAAGCAGTCCTCAGACTGTGCCACAAGGTTATCGAACGTTACGGCAACACCCTCATAGACGCTGTCAGAATTAACATAACCGTATCCTGCACGCTCCTCTTCGTATGTGCACAGATCATCGAAATACCTGTCGAGATCTCTTAACAGCAGGATATAGTTCTCAGCCTCTTCAACAGTAGAGAAATCCAGAACATCCAGAATAAACAGGATCTGTGTCTGGGGACCTGTCAGCTCTCTTAACGCGCTCTCGTAATAATCAAATGCCGTGTACTGAAGAGCATAAGCACTGAGCTCCACATCATACAGAAGCTTGTCGTAGAAGATCCTGTCCTGAGTATCAAGTGTATCGGGATCGATGGAGTAAAGCTGCTCGAGAACCTCATTAACATCCTCTACATCCTCATCGTGGTCCGTAAGGACTTCTCCCCAGCCGATCTCATCATCTTCAAATGTAACGCCGTAGCTCTCATAGTCCTCGAAGAGGATGACAGCGTCCACATAAGACGAACCGATTACATCAACAAGGATATCATGCTCGATCTGAGCAAGAAGTTCAGCTGCTTCCTCCCCCGATACATCGCCGTGCTCATGATCAGGGTGGATCTCTTCGTATGTAGGAACATGATCGGGGTAAGTAAGCTCATCACTTACATCAATGACAACGGGCTGTGTCTCGTCAGGTTCCTCAGTCTCTTCGGTCTCTTCCGTCTCCTCAGGCTCGTCCTCGTCGTCATCATCATCGTCATCTCTGTCGCGGCTGCTGCCGTGGCTGCTTCCGAGATCGAAGAACTCCTCGATCTTGTTACATCCCGCGGCATTAAATGCCATCGTCATAATCAATATCAAAGCAAGTATCTTAACTATCTTCTTGTTCATGATCTTCCTCCTCGAAAGTCTTCTTCAACTGCTCGTAATCAACTCTGCCGTACTTCTCCGTCGGCAGGTACGCAAGGAACACATACTCGTCCGGGCACATGGGCTCAACAAGTTCCATCCTGCACGTATTCTCTATCTCATCCTTAAGCTCGTTAAGCTTGTCGTTATTAAACAGGTACTCCTGCTCGGGCTTGACCGCGAGTCTGATGATAATCTCCTCGCCTCTTGTAAGAGGTACCGCACAGCAGTCCTCCACGCCGATCATGCTTCTTACCGTGTCCTCGATAAACTGCGGGTAAACATGCATGCCTCCCCTGTCGAAAACCCTTCTTCTCGTTCCCGAATAGAAGAACACACCGTCATCGCCTTCAGAACCGAGGTCACCCGTGAGGATCCACGTCTTGCCTTTGATCTTGCGCACTACAGTATTCGTATCATCCTCCGCATCGATGTAACCCAGCATAGGAGACGGCGTATGGATCGCGACTACTCCCGTCTGCCCGTGCGTAACCTCTGCATCAAGATCAGGATTAACGATCTTAACGTCAACTCCGGGAAGCGGAATGCCGAGTACCGAAGGACGCAGCTCGTCTTCAGGCAGGAACATAGCGACAGAGCACGTCTCCGTAACACCGTACACTCTTATGATCCTGGGACTAAGTCCGTAATTATCGAAGAAATTCTTTATCCTGTGATAATCAAGACCTGTCATGATATTGCCGCATGAGAATATCGCCTTGATACCCTTAAGAGCTCTAGAACTTATCATCCTGCTACTGATAAGAGACGTGATCATCTGCGGATAACCGATGATTATGTCAGGCTTATAGATGTTGATATCGTGTCCCGAGAACTCGAGTTCTTTCTGCGTATTGATAAGATACGTGTGTCCGTTAAGAAGCGTGGTATGAAGCGCGAAGCAAAGTCCGTACGAGAAGTCCATTCTTATGAATGAGAACACACGCTTGGGAGTCTTGCCCAGAGTAAAAGCACTAAGCTTAGCCTGTGCGTTAAGAGAACGTGAGCTTACCTTAACGTAATTAACCGCTCCTGCAGCAACACCACCCGTGAAATATACAGCGGGCTCGTCAGGATCCATAGGATGTGATACTTCGGGAAGATCTTCTCCGCCGAGGTCCTTCCACAGAACTACCTTAGGGCCGTAATCTCCCTTGATGTCCTCAGGGGTAAACTTCTCATGCACACGAAGGTCCCACAGGTTCGGATTGAGAATATCAGTCTGCAAAGAATAATCTGAACTCTTCGCGATGATTATCATGCCGATGGGAGTATGTCTGAACATCTCCATGTAGCGCTCGAATACGTCGGATGCAAAGATCATGTGCGACGCCTTCAGCGCCATACCAAGCTTGCCGTACACCTCGGGTCTTGCATTTCTCATAACAAAGCACACGGAAGCACCGATCTTGTTAAGAGCATAGAATGCGATTATCTGGTGCGGCATCCTTCTGCACGAGATCATGACCTTGGCTCCGGGGAACACACCGTTTGCCGCGAAGATAGCGGCATACCTGTCTATGATCGCGAGAAGCTCCTTGTAAGTGAACTTGCGCTTTCCGTACTCTACCGCAGTCCTGTCCGCGTACTTGAGCGCAGCCTCTCGAAAAGCTTCGTAAACGCTCTTGTTCTCATCGAACTCAGGAACAAAAACGTCCTTGCCGTAATATTTACTCCACTTGTTATCTGCCAATGTCTCTGTCCCTTCCATGAAACAATCTTTTCCATTATACCTGCGCGTTATAATAACGTAAAGTTTGACATACTTGCCTCACCGTGATAGATTTGCTCATGAACAACGGCGTTCATAGCGTACCTTCACGGGTGCGTTATGGGCGCTTTTTTCATTATCAATGGTTGATAAGAGACGGGGGATTGCAAATGAACATCAACACTAACACGAACTTTGGAAACATTAAGCAGACTTATCTGTTCTCGGAGATCGCAGCAAGAGTAAGAGCTTATGAAGCGGAGCACCCTGATGCGAAGATCATCCGTATGGGCATAGGAGACGTAACTTTACCCCTTCCTCAGGAAGTCGTAGACGCTATGGTAAAGGCCTGTCAGGAGATGGGCGTCAAGGAGACCTTCAGAGGTTATCCGCCGGAATACGGTTACGGATTCTTAAGAGATGCTATCTCCATCCACTATGCCGACCTCGGAGTATCCATAGATCCCGAATCCATATTCGTATCCGATGGTGCCAAGAGCGACCTCGGCAACCTCGTTGATATCTTCGGCAACAACGATGTCATCATTCCAGATCCCGTCTACCCCGTATATGTCGACTCGAATACCATGAGCGGCAATAACATCACATACATCAACGGCACAAAGGAGAACGGCTTCCTCCCTTCACCTTCCGAGCTTCCTTCAGGAGATCACAAGGGATCGGTCATCTACCTTTGCTCACCCAACAATCCGACAGGTGCCGTCTACGATAAGAAGGCTCTTACTGCCTGGGTAGACTTTGCTGTAAGTACAGGAAGCCTTATCATCTACGATTCAGCTTATGAAGCATTCATTGCTGAAGACGATATCCCTCATACGATCTACGAGATCCCCGGTGCTTATGAGTGTGCCATCGAAGTATGCTCATTCTCGAAGTTCGCAGGCTTCACGGGGGTAAGATGCGGCTGGACCGTCATCCCCGATTCCCTAAAGTCAGGCGAGGCTTCCATCGCGGCATTGTGGAAGAGACGTCAGGCTACCAAGTTCAACGGCGTATCCTATCCCGTTCAGAGAGCCGCCGAAGCGGCACTGTCCGATGAAGGCATCAGCGCATGCGTTAAGAACATCAACTACTACAAAGAGAATGCCAAGCTGATCACAGATCTTCTCGATGAAAAGGGCATCTTCTATACAGGCGGAAGCAATTCCCCTTATGTATGGCTCGAGTGTCCCGAAGGCTGCGGATCATGGGACTTCTTCGATAAGCTTCTTAACGAAGTCCAGATAGTAGGAACCCCCGGTGAAGGATTCGGCAAGGGCGGCGACAAATACTTCAGGATCACCGCTTTCGGCTCGCGCGAAAATACCATGGAAGCGGTCGAGAGACTAAGAAACATACTGTAAACCCGTTCCAAAAGGGCTTATTTTTCCCAAAAATCGGGACAATAATCGGTCTCATGCATCAAGCCTGCCGTGATATACTTGCTGTATGGCTAAGAAGAACGTGACATTTTTCTGCAAGGAATGCGGATATGAGACTGCCGGCTGGATGGGCAAATGCCCGGGATGCGGCAGCTTCAATACATTGGTCGAATCAACGACCGTAACAGGATCGGGCAAGTCTTCCAATACGAAGAGCGAATCACCCGCCTTCAAGGCATCATCATATTCATGGACTGACAGACGTGAGACCGTAAGGCTTAATGAAGCCGGCAAAGAAGATTATGTAAGATTATCCACCGGCATTGAGCAGCTCGATGTTCTGTTCGGAGGCGGCATAACCGACGGATCCGTTACTTTGCTCGGAGGCGAACCCGGTATCGGTAAGTCCACCATCCTGCTGCAGCTCGCGAACACTTTCGCAGGCGAAGGAGATATCCTCTATGTTTCAGGCGAGGAGTCTCCTGCCCAGATCAAGATGCGTGCCGACAGACTGGGTGTCGAAGGTGAACGCGTTATCATCTGCGCGCAGACCTGCTTCGAGGTAATTGCCGAAGAGCTTCAGAAGACAAAGCCTTCGCTTTGTATAATAGATTCCATCCAGACTCTTTATTCCGAATCAGTAAACGGAACTCCCGGAAGCGTATCCCAGGCAAGAGAAGTTACCGCAGGTCTTATAAGGATCGCGAAGGCTAACGGCCTCCCCATCATCCTTGTCGGACATGTCACGAAGGACGGAGCTATCGCAGGTCCGAAGACATTGGAGCATATGGTAGATACAGTACTCTACTTCGAAGGTGACAGCACCGGTGCTTACCGTATATTAAGATCGGTCAAGAACAGATTCGGAAGATCCGGCGAGCTTGCATTCTTCGAGATGACTCAGACCGGATTAAGACCTGTCGACAGCGCGAGTGCACTCATGATCACAGGACGTCCTCTTGAAGCACCCGGATCAGCGATCACATCAGCGATAGAAGGCGCACGAGCACTCACGATAGAGATACAGGCTCTCGCTGCAGACACATGCTACGGCACACCGCAGAGAATGACATCAGGTCCCGACAGATCGAGGACGGCGATGCTTCTTGCAGTTGCTGAGCAGCAGTTCAAGTTAAGCCTTAGTACAAAGGATGTTTTTATTAATGTAATAGGCGGACTCAGGATCACCGATCCCGCCTGTGATCTCGCACTTATAGTGGCAGTAGTATCTTCGGCAAGAGGCATCGCCATCAAGCCGGATACGATGATATTAGGTGAGGTCGGTCTTACTGGTGAGCTTCGTCCTGTATCATCACTTAACCTTAGAGTAGAAGAAGCAATGAGACTTGGTATCAAGCATATCGTCCTCCCTTCAAGCTGCAAGAATGCAGTTAAGGAGAACGGCAATACGGAATTCTTCTTCATCGACAATGTATCGGAGGCTACAGATGTCCTTTTCTCATAAGAAACTCTATGTGATCTTCCCTGCCGCTGGTTCGGGAACGAGAATGAATTCTGACAAGAACAAACTTCTGATGGAAGTTAACGGCATTCCCGTTATCGACAGAACGCTGACAGCTTTCAAGAAATTCGCTGATGAATTCGACCTCGATATCCACGGCATACTCGTAGTCTCTCCGAACAAGGAAGAAGAGTGGGCATCATACATAAGCGATAAGGACTTCGCTTCTATAATCAGCACGATCACCGCAGGAGGAGACACAAGGACCAAGTCAGTCGGCAATGGTGTGGCATCTCTTAACGATCCTGACATTCCGGCGCCTGATGCGAACGATGCAGTCTTCATCCACGATGCGGCAAGATGCCTTATCGATTCCGATTCACTGTTAAGATGTCTCGAAGCGATATCAGAGGAAGACACGCAGGTATGCGTCAGCGGCGTTAACACGAAGAATACAATCAAGATGGTAAGAAGCGTCAATCCGAACAAACCTCTGACTGTAGAATCCACGCCTGACAGAAGACTCATCTTCGAAGTTCAGACACCTCAGTGCTTCAAGTACGGAATCCTCGAAGAGTGCTACAGGAAAGCTAAGGAAGAAGGCTTCGAAGCGACAGACGACACGGCACTTGCAGAGCACTACGGATATGAAGTACGGATCGTCGAAGGTTCTTATTCGAATATAAAGATCACGACACCCGAAGACATCGTTATCGCTGAAGCTCTTTTGAAAAACAAGCAATGAAATAACCCCTGATGGGGGGTTATTCACATTACCAATTTGTATAGATTCCGACGACCGGGTAAGACTTTCTCTCCCCCCTCGGTCTGCCACCGGGGTTGCGTTCCGGAACTCGTGTATCAGAAGGACCGCGAAGACCGCCGCTTACCTTATCAAGTTTCTCGATATTAATCTCTTTGTATTCCTTCATTTTCATTTCCTCCTCTTGGGATATTTTATTCACTGATCAAATTGTCGCAAAACAGAGCAAACAAACCAATGATCAATCTTCAGCGGAAATGTCCGTTAAGCGGCAAAACGGGACCGATGTGTTGATTATTTCTTCTTAAAGACTATGAGTTTACTTAATACGTAATTTAATATGATTACCAGAACATTCGATGCAGCCTTGAGGATGATCTCAGGTCCGTGCATAACATCGACACCGATAACCATAATAAGAAAATCAACTCCGCCCGTAGCAAGACGCGCGAGCATGAACTTTATAAGCTCGGATATAACCGTCTTGCCATCCATGCTCTTACTGTCGAACACCCAAAGCTTATTAGTAATGAATGCGAACAGCACCGCGAGAAGCCATGCAATGACGGTACTCGGAGCATTCGCGATACCGAGCTTCTTATAACAAAGCGCATAAGTAACGATATTGATAATGGTCGTAAGAACGCCGAACACAGCGTAGAAGATAAAACCCTTATATTTGATCATCAACTGTTTGATCTTATCTATCATACGATTACCTTCCAAGATACAGCTTCATCATCATGTAGATCATAATGACAGTAAACGTCACATAAACATTGACGCACGCATTACACGATGCGGCTCTTACCTTCTCATCAGCATTCACTCTCGACTTATGAAGGCCAAACTTCGTCACCGCGATAAGAAGCAGCGGGATCACCGGGAACAGATATCTTCCCTGAATACCGTAGATAACACCTGAACCTGCAGGCGTGTAGCTAAGAAGCATCGCGGGGGTCAAAGTAAGAGCGAGCACTACGATCATCACGCTCACGATACGGTCCTTCTTACCAAGCTCGAGCTCGTCCTTCTCGAACGTGGCACACACGAGCACCGCGAGCATCGCACCGATAACGACAACAGAACTTATCGTCGCCTCGAGGTAACTTAACTCGCGTCCGAGAGCCTGGTTCACGAACGTATCCGCATAGTACTGGTACGTCCTCACGAGCATCCTCAAGTACTCAGAAGGCTTCTGATAAGCAAACGCCGTCATCATGTTGCCGCTTCGTTCCTCACCGAACTGGAACAGAGCATCACTAGGAAGCAGCTTGTCGAAAACCAGCACCGATAGCAGCGCCGTTCCTATTACAGCACAAACTGCGATGACACTCTTCTTCTCGCGCTTAATGAGGATAAGTGCGAGCGGCAACAGCAGAAGTACGGAACCGCCCTTCGTGGCACCAAGCAGGAACGCCCAGATAAGAGCCTCGATAAGAGCGTCGCGTGAGTACTCCTTACGAAGTCTTAACACGATAGCGATGAAGTTCAAAGATACGATGAATACCATGCAGTCGTAAGAGAATGAACTGCTCATCATAAGCGACACGGGAAGCAGAGCAAGTGCCGCGAATATAGTCTTACCTACAGGCGTGTTACGGATAGCGCAATACGAGCACAGGATGAATGTAGCAAGTGTAAGAAGTCTTGCGATAAGCACTGTAAGTCCCCCACTGAACCCTGCGAGACGGCCGAACGCGAGACCTATGGACTGGGGTATCCAGTTCAATGTCGAATAGTAGACCATCTTCTCCTCATGAGGGATCTGGTCTACAAGAGAAGTATCGATGTTATCGGCACGAAGGCTCTGCAGCATGGAAGCAACGCCTTCGATATCAGGCTTACGCTCCGTCCACCATGAAGCGCCGTTATAGTAAGCAGCATCGCATGCTCTGGCAAGCCACTGATTCTCTCCGCCGTTAAGAAGGAGAAGATTCGAAGCTCTGTAACTTGCAAGGAAATGCGCACCACAGTCAGGCACGTTCCAAGGCTGGAACATAAGAAGGTACAGCAAAGACAAAGGGATAACACTTACGAGGAAGAACTTCCCTGCAGTAAGTCCCCACTTATTACGCACGACATTAAGTACCACGATATAGGCAAACATCAGCGCGACAGTCAAAGTCGCGACCTTAACGCCGAGTGAAGAATAACGCACACCTGCGAAAGTAACCACACCGTTCTCGCCTTCAGCAGCAGGATATGCAAGCTCGATATTAAGCGCCTTATCAGGCGATACATTCACGACCGTCAATGTATATTCACCCTCTTCGAAGTAGCGAAGACCGGAAGCAGACTTATCCGCGGAAAGCATCAGGCAGAGCCTTCCCGTAGTCACGCGCCAGTCAGGGATCACATGAACGGAATCGAAGTAGACAGTACCTGTCGAATTATCAACAAGAGTCACTTCATAATCACATGCATTATCACCGCTTGTGAAAAGCTCGAGATCCTCGAACGGATCACCATAATATGAGAATGAATATGTCTTGGAAGAACCGGGCTCGATCGTATCCCATACACCTGTGGAATCAGGCACAGGCTTAACAGACAGAACCGTCTTCACCGAAGGGAAGAAATCGAACTCGAGGATAAAGATTACAAGAAGTGATACGAGACCTGCGACGATCATCTTCGATACAGAACCGTCGATGAATCCGCCCCACAGTATAATAGCGACATATCCAACAATAAACAACGCAGACATCAGGAAGAACCACTTAAGGCATGCACCTGAATCGTATGTCGTCATGTAGCAGGAAAGATAACCTGTCGAAGCAGAACCTACTGCGATGTTGTTCTCTTCACCTTCATAAGTCTCAGTGATGCGGACCGTATACACTTCATCTGAAGAAAGGCGGATACCGTCATTAGCATCAAATTCTCTTATCGCATTATCAAGAAGATCTCCCGCATCGACATGCCAGTCACAAAGCACAGTGTCGCCTGAGAGAAGCTCGACAAGAACGTCACCCTCATTGAATCTCGCATTAGTCGCGAACGTCACTGCAACTGACTTAAGAACGGGGTTATTACCCGGAGCACTTAAGACCTGAGCAACAGGCTTGCCGCTTTCGAGCTGTACGAATGTCTCAGTAGGATAATAGTAATTCTTAGATGTATAAACTGACTTCGACTGCCAGAAGAGCATCATAAGGATCAGCACGCCGATAACTGCGGCAATCATTATCTTAACTAATCTGCTCTTGTCCGGCATCTTTATCTTCATCAGGCAGGCACCTTAAATGTCATTATAACGAACACCTGAATACCTTCGCCTCTTCCGAATCCCGTAAGACCTTCGCCCGTCGTCGCGGTAAGACCTACGTGTGAAGCACTGATACCGAGCAAAGTTGCAACAGACTCCTTGATAGAAGGAATATGTTCCTTAAGCTTCGGCCTTAAGCACTCGACTGTGATCGACACATGTGCAACAGAAGCGTCACCCATATACTTAAGAGCTTCAGCAAGATACACACGCGAATCCTTTATACCCTGCTCAAGGCAGATCTTATCCGCCGCGCCGCCTAAGATATTCACACCGGTGTATCCCGATATAGCATTAGTGATCGCATGTAATATGACATCGCCGTCGGAGTTAGCCAGGAACTGTCTGTCATGCGGAACCTTGTATCCGCCGAGCATGATCCCGTTCTCGGAAGGATCGTATACATCCTCCGTGAATCTGTGGCTGTCCTGTCCTATCGATGTCAGATATGCGTATTCCATAATCACCTCATAAGCATGCTCATATCAGGTTCGTAACCGTTATCCTGTACCCACGCGGTAACATCATCTATGCTCCACTCTTCGAACTCGAATCCTGAGAAAGTTGATATCCTCGCATTATCTGCAAGAAGGATAAACTCGGGATAACCTCCCACCTCATATGCTGTACTTATCGCATCAGCTTCAACTCCGTCGACAGCGATGAAGAGCACCTGTCCTACGAGTGTCTGAGCGAGATCTTCCACGCCCGCCATCAGGTTCTGCGAACCTCTTGCAGATGACGAATAGAAGAACAGCACCACCGGTATCTCAGTCTGAGAAGTAATCCCGTTAAAATCTAAGATGTCGCGGTACTGTATGCCATACACGCCTTCATCCTCACCGTCGACCTGCTCCCACACGAGCGCCGCAGCATCCGAGGAATAATCTATATTCCCGAGATACTGATAGTAATTAGGGATCTCCCCCGAATACTCGAACGTCGGTGCCGCATAAGGATCAACAGTAGCCGAAGCTTCAGGCGCATCACTGCATCCCGCCATCGTTAGTATCAGACCCAGAGAGCAGACTAAGGATACGGCGCGCTTCATTCTCATACCAGGGCTGCAATAGCCTCCGAAGTGTTGTTAAGGATATCCGAAGTATCGACCTTCTCAGTGTTACCTGAATCAACAAGAGCCGTTACAGCGGGATCCAAGGGCAGCTTATCAAGAAGCTTGATGCCTGCCTCGGAAGTCTCTTTAATGAGCACCTCATCGGAACCGAACAGAGAGATCTGCTCATCACAGTGAGGGCACTTAACATAAGCCATGTTCTCGACAAGACCTAAGATATTTACGTTCATCATGGAAGCCATGTTGCCTGCCTTAGCAACGATCATAGAGACGAGCTCCTGCGGCGTCGATACGAGCACCAGTCCGTCAAGAGGCAGGGACTGGAACAATGTAAGCGGGATGTCGCCCGTGCCCGGAGGCATATCGATAAGAAGCACATCGAGCATACCCCACTCGACGTCACTCCAGAACTGCTTTACAAGACCCGAAAGAACCGGTCCTCTCCAGATAACAGGAGAACTCTCGTCCTCGAGAAGAAGGTTAAGGCTGACTGCCTTGATACCGCCCTCAGTAACAGCAGGCAGGATCCTTTCCTCACCGCTTACCTCGAGCATACCCTTAAGACCGAACGCCCTCGGGATAGAGGGACCTGTGATATCGGCATCCATGATACCGACCTTGAGGCCCTTGGAAGCAAGCTTATGAGCAAGCGTTGACGTAACGAAAGACTTCCCTACGCCGCCCTTGCCGCTCGCGATACCAATAACACACTTGATATCCGAGAACTCGTTGCACTGCATCTTCTCGAGCCCGTTCTTCTTCTCACAGGTATCCTGCGAGGTGCATCCGTCCTTGTGTGCACAACTATCACATGCTGATGACATACTTACTCTCCTTTATACTTTACGCAGCTTACACGGCATCATCGAAAAATCCTTCGTCAGAATCCATGCCCAGCATATCAACATAATGCTGCTGCAGAACTCTGATTGCCTCTGCGTTCTCATCGTCTTTGTTCATCCTGAGTCTTAAGGCAAGCTTAGCCTCGGGGATGATGTTCTTCATTTTGGTAACGGCAGCCTTGGACTTGTCGACGGCGGCCTTGGAAGCAGCTTTAGATGTATTCACGATACCCTTCTTGCCCTGGGAAGCGTACTTTGCTATGAGTGCTCTTTCCTCGGCGCGGTTCTTTTTCGCAAGTTCACGCTCCGCTTTTCGATGGGCAGTAAACGTGTCACGGAACTCCGCGTAATCGCTCTGCGTCATCTGCACTGCGGGTGCTGTCTGCTTAACGATAGTGTCGACCGTACCGTAGATAGAGGAACCGATCTTGTCCGACGGCATGCGGAACACGCCGGAGACGCTGTTAAGAAATCTAACCTTCTTGTTGAAGCCGACGATCGCAGTTACAGTAACGATCATGTCTATGCCCGTAACAACGATTAAGACGAAGAGTATTACGAAACGCCACATGGGAGGGATCGAATTGATAAGCTTCTGTACTGCGGGATGCAGAATGTTCATGCCGAGGCTGCATGCGACGCCCCAGTAGATCGCGAATCTTAAGCAGATGAAGCCTTTGAAGTTGAACTTATAGTCGGAGTAGTCCCACCATCTTAAGTGGAAGATCGCGTAGAGCAATGCGCCCGCGATGAGCTCGACTGTCGTACACACGATGGCGGATCCGAAGAACAGCAGCGGAAACGAATCTGCGAATGGCCGGAAGAACCATATAACGCAGTAGAAGCCTATGCCGTATACAGGGCATAAGGCTCCGTTAAGAAATCCTCTGTTTATGAATCTGCCTTCGGTAACGCCGTAGTAGATAACCTCTACTACCCAGCCGATGAAGCCGTAGATGAAGAACATCATCAAGCTGACATCAAGAGGAAACGGCAGCATCAGGCTCCTCCTTTAACGGATTTCATGACGTGATAACCGCCTTTGATATCGATGGTCTCACAGTTGCCGAACAGCTCTGTAAGCTTTTTCTTCGTAGAATCTGCGCCCTGCTTACGCTGAAGAACGACATAGATCGCACCGCCCTCCTTCATGTGAGCGTAGGACTGCTCGTAGAATGCGAAGACAGTTTTCTTACCCGCTCTTACAGGGGGATTCGTGATGACTGTATCGAACATCTTATCCTCAGGGATGGCCGCGAGGATGTCGCTTACCATAATCGTATCGGGAGCATTGAGATTAAGCTTGGCATTCTCCTTAGCAAGAGATACCGCTCTCGTATTAACATCAACGCACGTAACATCGAAGAGAGTAAAGACAGTCTTCATTACGATGCCGACTACTCCCCATCCGCAGCCTAAGTCGAGAAGGCTCTCGTTACGTCCCGGGCCTCTTCTCTTGATATCCGCGATGGATGATTCAAGAAGAAGATCCGTTCCCTTATCTACTGAAGTCTTCGAGAAGACTGCAGTATCAGTGACGAACCTGAAGTTGACACCGTTTATGCGGTAATCAACATATTTTCTGTTCGAGGGGGTCTCGGGATTGGCTTCGAAATACTGCGGCATGATCAGATCTTCTCTATAAGTGACTTAAGTCTTGATGTCTTGTTGATAAGAAGGATGAGCGGGATACCTACAACGATGAGAAGCACAGCCTCAGAAGCTGCAACCTCCAGCATGGAGATACCAACTACAGCTGCCGTGATCTCGCTTGTATCGTCTACAAGAAGGAAAGGCAGATATCCGCCTACGATAAGTCCGTTTGCAACGATCGGAGGGATAATGGCAAGAAGCTTGTTCTTCTTACCGAGGATCCTCGAGAAGATACCTGCGATAACAGTAGCAAGTGTTCCTCCGATAACATCGACGGGACCTAAGTTACCCGCAGGGTTAAAGAGGTTAGCCAGCAGACATCCGAGCGATACACCGGGTACATATCCCATCGAGAAAGCCGGGAGGATAGTAAGAATCTCGGAGATACGGCACTGGATGGGACCGTAAGCGATAGGCGCTACGAGCATCGTGAGCACTACATAGAGTGCAGCTGTGATGCCGGAGTAGACTACCAGGTTGATTCTTTTCTTGTTGTCATTCATCTTTAGATCATTCTCCTAATCTTGTCATTCAATGACGCGATATAGGCCGTCTTATGCCACGGCATCTCAGGGCACTGGATAAGTCCCTTCTTAATAGCGTCAACGCATGCGAGGATCTCTACTGCATAAGAATTGATTCCCTCGCGCTCGGCGCATTCTATCAGTTTACCCTGTGTGTCGTAAAGCTCGATTTTTTCATAATCATTGATATTTTTGATTTTTATGTATCCGTTCTCACCGATAACGGAACCGTCCTTGTCAGTAAAAGATGCTACAGTAACGAACGATACTGCGAGAGCTCCGTCGTGAGGGATCTCAAGAACGGTGCTTACATCCTTCTCTACTCCCGTCGAATACTTATGTGCGAATACTGATACAGGCTCGAGGTTCTCGCCGTAGATGCTGACTGCAAGATTTGTAGGATATACACCGAGATCGAGGTGAGCACCGCCGCCCAATGTAGGATCGGTAATTCTCTGAACATTCTCGACATTGTAGCCGAGGTTGGACTGAACGTATCTTACGGAACCGATCTTGCCGTCGTTGATCCACTTCATCATCTTCTTATGCAAAGGCATGAAGGATGTCCACATAGCCTCGCATACAAACACGCCTCTGTTCTTAGCTTCTGTGAAGATGCTGTCAGCCTCCTCACGGCTCATTACGAAAGGCTTCTCTACGAGTACGTTCATGTGGTTCTTAACACACATTACTGCGTTCTCGTAGTGGAATGTATTCGGTGTAGCGATATATACGAGATCGATATCCTTCTGGCGCGTCATCTGCTCATAAGAGCCGAGGGGCTTGGCATCAGGGCAGTTCTGCTTAACAAACTTGTTGGCACGTGCCTTCTCACGTGAAGCTACTGCAACAACCTCGATGTCCTCGAGACCCTTGATACTCTCGATCATCCTTGCTGCCATTGTTCCGCATCCGATAATACCGATCTTGAACATTTCTAATCTCCCTTTGTATGTATTAATCTAATTCGATCATGCCGAGAACCTTGGATATGCTCTCGTGGAATACTAATTTTGCCATCCTGTCCGCAGCAGTAACGTCACGGTTGATGATGATAAGATTCTTGCCTCTGAACAGATAAGCAAGAGAAGCTGCAGGATTAACTACGAGCGAAGTTCCTCCGATGATCAGGCAGTCCGCATTGCTGACAAGCCTTACAGAATTCTCCCACGCGTCGCTCGGAAGTCCCTCTCCGTACAAAGTAACTTCAGGTCTTATAAGGCCTCCGCAGATCTTGCACTTCGGGATATCCTCTTCGCACTTGAAGATGTAATCCGAAGGATACTTCTTGTGACATCTCGCGCAGTAATTACGAAGCGTCGATCCATGCACTTCCTGTACATTAACGCTTCCTGCCTTCTGATGAAGACCGTCGATATTCTGCGTGATGATTCCGTCGAGCTTACCCTTCTTCTCCATCTCGGCAAGCTTGATATGAGCGGCATTAGGCTCGATACCCTCGCCGTTTAACTTCTGCCTGTAGAACTCATAGAAGACCTTGGGTTCATCCATAAGACAGTTGATCGACAGCAGATACTCGGGAGTATATGCGTCGAATCTTACGTCATGCTGGTTATAAAGTCCGTCCTTGGATCTGAAGTCAGGGATTCCGCTCTCAGTGGATACTCCGGCACCTCCGAAGAAAACGATGTGCTCGGATTCTTTGATGATCTGGTTTAATTCTTCGTACTGTGCCGTGTAATCCATAAGTCTTTACCCGTTAAACTTGTCCTGCCAGGACTTGATCAGAGCCTCGTCCTCGAAGTAGTTGATCCTCATGGCTTCCTTAACCTCAGAGAGAGTCTTCGCTGCCTCTGCACGTGCAGCCTCTGTACCCTTCTTGAGAACGTCAACAACATAAGGGATATCCTTCTGAAGCTCTTCTCTTCTTGCTCTTATGGGAGCGAGCTCATCCTCGAGAACGTTGATAAGGAACTTCTTAACCTTAACGTCACCTAAGCCGCCTCTTTGGTAGTGCTCCTTCATCTCCTCGAGACTCTTGTGCTCGTCACCGAACATCTCGAAATGCTCCGGCTTACAGAAAGCATCGAGGTAAGTAAATACCGTGTTGCCCTCAAGGGATCCCGGATCTTCAACTCTCAAGTGGTTAGGATCTGTGAACATGCCCATAACCTTCTTCTTGATAACGTCAGCGGGATCACTTAAGTAAATGCAGTTACCAAGGGACTTACTCATCTTAGCCTTACCGTCTGTACCGGGAAGTCTGGAACAAGCCTCGTTAGTAGGCAGAAGCGCCTCAGGTCTTACGAGACACTCTGTCTTATAGATCGTGTTAAATCTGTGTGCGATCTCCTGTGCCTGCTCGAGCATAGGAAGCTGGTCCTCACCTACCGGAACCGTCGTAGCCTTGAAGGCTGTGATGTCAGCTGTCTGGCTGATGGGGTAGCAGAAGAAACCAACGGGGATAGATGCCTCGAAGTTTCTCATCTGGATCTCGGACTTAACCGTAGGATTACGCTGAAGTCTCGAGACAGTAACCATGTTCATGTAATAGAAAGTGAGCTCTGTAAGCTCTGATATCTCTGACTGAATGAGGATGTTGGACTTATTAGGATCCAATCCGCATGATAAGTAGTCCAATGCTACTTCGATGATGTTCTCTCTGATCTTCTCGGGATTATCAACATTATCTGTCAGTGCCTGCGCATCTGCGATCATGATGAATATCTTCTCGTACTCTCCCGAATTCTGAAGCTCCACTCTTCTTCTAAGGGAACCTACATAGTGTCCTATGTGAAGCTTTCCGGTCGGTCTGTCGCCGGTCAGAATAATTTTGCCCATAACTTCCTCCGAATAAAAACAAATTCCCCTTATTTTATATTAATAAGGGGACGTTTTCAATTAATGTACTTAATTCAAAACTCTTCTGAGTTGTGTAAGTTCGCTGAGCGGACTACGTAGCGAAGCAACTTACATCAATTCATACATCGAGTCGGCATCTTCCTTGCGGATGGTAGGCGCTATCGACAACACGCGGAATCCGACCGTACCGTTACCGAACTCTATCGTGACTTCATCGCCGACTTTAAGCCTTACCGAAGGCTTCGCAGGACGCCCGTTCACGGTAACTCGCCCCGCATCACATACATCATTCGCGACCTGGCGGCGCTTGATGATACGCGACACCTTAAGGAACTTATCCAGCCTCATGCCGTCATTCTTGTCTGCCATTATGAACCCACCTGCTTACGGCCCTTAAGTGCATTCGCGAGCGTCAGGTCGTCTGCGAACTTGATGTCGGATCCCATCGGAAGTCCCGAAGCAAGCCTTGTGACCTTGATGCCGGTAGACCCGAGAAGACGCGAGATATAAAGCGCTGTCGCGTTGCCCTCTGCATTCTGGTTCGTCGCCACAATGACTTCTTTGATCTCGGGATGCTCCGTAAGCCTCGCGAAAAGCTCGGATATCGTAATATCATTCATGTTCATGTTGCCCACGGGATTGAAGACGCCGTGAAGAACATGGTAAAGACCGTTATACTCGTGCATCCTCTCGAAGACTGATACTTCGCTCGGAGACTCGACAACACACACCGTGCTCGTGTCTCTCTTAGGATCTGAGCATATAGGACACGGATCGCTGTCCGTGAAGTTCTGGCAGATACTGCAGCGCTTCGTAAGCCTTCTGGCCTCTACGATCGCGCCCGTCAAAGCATCTGCCTCTTCCTGAGACATCGCCAATATGGAAAAAGCCAGCTTCTGCGCCGACTTTCCTCCGATGCCGGGCAAAGAGCCCAGCTTTGATATTAAGTTCTGAACTGAAGGGGAATATCTTGCCATATCAGAAAGGCATCTTAACTCCGCCTGTAACCTTGTTCATCATCTCAGCAGACTTAGCCTCGAGCTCGTCATTAGCCTGGTTATAAGCAGCTGTGATGAGATCTGCAAGCATCTCAGAATCTTCGGGATCGATTACTTCAGGGTCGATCTCGAGGTTGTAGATCTTGTGGTCGCCGCCGAGAACGAGCTTAACCTTGTCTCCGCCTGCAGTTCCGGGAATTCTCAATTCCTTAACTTCGATCTGAACTCTCTCGAGCTCCTTCTGCATCTTCTGAGCCTGAGCCATGAGGTTACCCATGCCGCCCATTCCGCCGGGCATTCCCTTGAATCCTTTTGCCATTATCTTATCCTCCGATAAATTATCTTAATTAACCTGCATATTGTACCATACGGCACAAGATCACTCATCACCAAAATGAATCTCGGTATTGAGACCTGCTTCGCCTAAGCTGTTGATAAAGTCTTCAGCCGTTCCCGAAGCCTCATCCGAGAATATAAGTGAAGGTACTTCCTGTTCAGGATGCTCAGATCTGAACTTGTTCTCCACGTTATCGTACTGACGCTGCGTGCATGAGAACACCTGATTAACACCCTTGATCCTCTGCTTGATCATGGAAGACACGTGTCTGAAGCCCTGATCACCGCCCAAGTTTCTTGCATCCTGGGAATTACCGCTGGCGATGATTATATATGCGCCGCCTCCAAGCAGAGCCAGACGCGAGCTTGCAAGTATCTGACCCAGATGTCTGTCCTGCTCATATACGCGGGACTTGATCTCAATCCATACCTGTCTCGGATCCTCCTCGGGAGCAGGCTGCTTCGAAGTAACGATAGGAGACTTCTCTACAGCAGTAGACAGAGCAGATCTCTTAGTCTCGCCGATCCGTCCCGTCGGAGCCTGAAGATCCTCATCCTCGTCACCGAATGACAGATGCGCGGGAGTAGATTCATATTCCTCTTCCTCATCGTCATCATCCTCGAGGTCTTCCATCGATATATCATCAAGAACCGAATCCGACAGATTCGCGAATATGCCTACCTTGGGAGGCTCCGTATTATCGTTCTCGTTAAAGAACAGGCCTATCTGATTATCAAGAGGCTTATCCTCATCAGGGATCTCCTCCTCTTCAGGAGCTGAAGCTACCGGAGGAACCGGGATCTCGGGAGCAGGTTCTTCAACATGCTCGGGCTCTTCTAGCTCCTCCTCATCAAGTTCAGGCTCAGCAGGAGCCATCGCGATGGGCGGAACAGGCGCCTCTTCCTTCTTCTCCTCTTCCTTCTTGCCGAGAAGATCCGCCGTCTTGGCCTTCAATTCTTCAAGCTTATCGAGAGACCCGAGTATACCGGGCTTCTTCTCTTCTTCCTTCTTCTCAGGCTCAGCCTTCTTAGCGAAAGGCGACTTGGGAGCCTCTTCAGCTGCCTTGGGAGCCGCGGGCTCTGTAGCAGGCTCAACAGCAGGTGCCGGAGTCTCAACAGGTGCGGGAGCCGGAGCCGGTGCAGGTGTTGTAACAGCAACCTCCGCCTTGCCTTCCGATATCTTCTTAGCCGCTTCTGCCTGAAGCTTACTAAAGTCAGGAACTACAAGAGGAGCCTCATCCATCTTGATCTTTCTTCCGCACAGACGAAGCATCGCGATCTCGAAGCTCGTTCTTACTGACGGTGACCACTTAAGATCGGATACTATCTTCGAGAATGAAGCGATAAATCCCGTAAGAGTCTGGGAATTTGTAAGGTTCGCGACCTCATACATACGCTGCAGGGACTTCGCCGAAGCAGGTATGAGCTTAATAGGATCAGGTACTACTCTTACAATAAGCAGATTCCTGAAGTACTCCGCAAGATCGAGCGTGAACTGGATAAAATCACGTCCGCTGTCAGCAAGCTCCTTACACTTAACAGGAAGCTTATCGAACCGGCCTTCTATAAGGATCGTCGCGAAGTCTGCGATAAAGTCGATATTAACTGTACCCGTCATCTCCTCGATAGACTCGGGAGTAATGAGCTCGCCCGATGCCATCGCAGCAGCCTGATCCAGGAAGGATATAGCATCTCTCATGGCACCGTCGCTCATCGACGCGATAAGGTCGAGCGCTTCATCACTGCAATTGATGTTCTCCTTCTCACAGATATAGGAAAGCCTGCCCTTGATGGCGCCCAGGGAGATACGTCTGAAATCGAATCTCTGGCACCTCGACAGTATCGTCTGAGGGATCTGATGCGGCTCTGTCGTCGCGAAAAGGAACACTGCATGTGCCGGAGGCTCTTCCAAGGTCTTGAGCAGAGCATTAAATGCCTCCGTCGTGATCATGTGAACCTCGTCGATGATATATACCTTATACTTGGCACGCGAAGGAGCATAACTTACTTCTTCGCAGATACTTCTTATGTTATCTATACTTCTGTTAGAAGCGGCATCGATCTCTATGACATCCATAAGGGAGCCGTCTAATATGCCCTTACATACAGCACATTCATTACAGGGATTACCGTTTACGGGATGCTCACAGTTAATGGCTCTGGCGAACACTCTGGCAATACTGGTCTTACCTGTACCTCTCTGACCGCAGAACAGGTATGCATGTCCTATCTTCCCCGTTAATACGGTCTTACGAAGCGTAGCGACTGCCGCTTTCTGTTCTACTATCTCATCGAAGTTTGCCGGTCTGAACTGTCTGTATAGAGCCTGATATTCCATGTTCATCTCCCGTAAATCAAAAAGCCCGCACTATCTGAACTGCGGCCGGACAGGCACCCTCGCGGCACAAACGAAAGACCGCTTACTGCTGCTTCCTTCCGGACCTGACAGGGTTCACGGGATCGAATTGCACGAGACCCGACCCCGGCCACAGCTCACATAGTGCGAA
>JAEEGL016773255.1_pt1 | contig 27658 bp, 26 predicted proteins | sample 9134231 | NCBI WGS metagenome assembly JAEEGL01 (sample SAMN16246548, study PRJNA631951) | gut metagenome | biome: gut microbiome; feature: rumen; material: fiber-attached | host: Bos | place: Iran: Karaj | collected 2018-10
AAATGCAGCAAGAATCATCATCAAGATTCATGTCCTGGAATACATGAATAAACAAAACCTTTATATAGTAAGTACAATATACTATAATTATCAAACTATTGGAGGACGTGAAAACATGAATGAAAAAGAGTTTAAAAATATTTTATGTTATTGGAAATATGCCTTAAAAAGTGAAAAAAACAACAGTAAAGAAGTATTAACCAGTTTTTTAAAACGTGGATTAAGAGCAAATAAACGCCAGGAAACAGATATTAAAAAAATATCTGATAAGCAAATATTAAACGCCCGCCAAGTATTATTTATTGAAAAAATAAGCGGCGTTAAATTTTTAATAATAATTACGGACGTTAATAAAAAAGTTAGTTTAATATACTAACTTTTATTTTTTTCAGGACGTGGAAAACATGAATCACCAAGAAATATTAAAAAAATATGCAGCTATCCAGAAAGATGCAATTGCAGCAAGTATAAAATTAAACCAAGTAACGGATCAGATCTTAAAAGACCTGGAGCAATTGCAAGAAAAATAAAAATTTATGGAGTTGATCAAGTGAATCACGAAAGACAAATAAACAGGTGTAAAAATATTATCGATGCAATTGATGCCGGTAATTATCACGATGCATCAATACAAATTAGATTTAATTTAAATGATTCGTCTTATGTATGGTACAAAGACCCGGAATTTATAAAAGAAGATCAAATAAGCAATTTATTTATCGATATCGAGGAAAATTTTAAAAATGATTATTGCAGAGACTTTTTTAAAAGAACTATAAAAAAATTGCAATACTTCCAGGAGCATGATATATAAAATATCATGCATCTATTTTTTATGCAATGTTTAAAGCTGCAATACTTCCAATAATTGCAGCTTTAAAGATTGTTTAAAAAAAAGCAATCTAAACTAATTAAAGAGGTAATAAAAATGTTAAAAGAAAACACTATAAAAGAACTTGAAAAAACTTTTAATGAAATAGAACCCGACGAACTCCAGGACCTGGAAATATTACCAGGTCCAAGCGTTGAAGTTGTAAACCTGGACCTAATTAGAATACATATAAATAATAGAGTTCATCCAAAATATATCAAAGACATTATAGTTGATATTTTAAGAAATAATGATGAACCTGGACCACTAACAATACACCCGGAAACCGCTAAAAGCTTTAAATTTTTATACTATATTGATATAATAAACGGGTAATTTGAGGACGTGATTAAAAATGAATCTAAAAAATTTTTTTCAAATATCTTTAATATTTTTCATGATTGAAACAATTTTAATATTGGTAATCTGAATTTATACGACTTCCGGATTTTCCGGAAGTAAAACAAAATTTTTAAAAAAAATCAAAATAAGGACGTGAAAACATGAATATTAATATAAGTGAAATAACCCAATATAGAAATAAAAATTTATATTTTAGTAAAGCTCCAGGCGCTGCAATTGCTATATCTTATAATACTATTATAGCAGCAAGTAAAGAAGGAATTACTTTTATAACTTCCGGTTATTACTCCAATACTACAAGCCACCATAAAACCGACGCATTAAGATATTTTAATAATACTGATAATATAGAAGTAACTCCAGACACTTTATATAAAATAGCTGCAGGCGCTCCAATACTTCCAATAATACAAGAGGAAGAGTTTAAAAGATATTTAATAAAAACAATAAAAACCGGCGGTATACCAAATCATATAAAAACCCCCGAATACGTGCAAAAAATCAAACACGAAAAAAAAGACTTTAAAAACGGAAATAAAAAATATTGGAATTACTACAAGACCAATTTTAAATATGTTAGTAATATAAACTTCAAAATAACAATACACGACCAAACCGCAACAAAGCAAAAAAAGAAAATATATATTGCTCCAGATCTTCCGGAAGGAATCAAGGAGCATATAGATATTAACACATATATTACCAGGTCTGGAGTGATTCTTTCATAACAATATTGATTCTATTTGTCGTGCTGCTAATAACCTATGCAGCACTACAAAATAAATATATATTTATTACTTATATTCTATTAGTAATATTTATCATAACTAAATTTTAAAATCTTTTTTTCTTTTTTCTATTTTTTCAAAATGTTAAAAGACCATGCACCAATATATTAATTAATACATTATACAAAGACATAATACATTAATGTTATATTAGTATCATCCATATCATCAAATACTTTTTTTCACTTCCGGATCTTCCAACTACCTATATAATATATATTAGTATATACTGCATCAACTACCGGCAGCAACTCCAGCAGCTGCAATAATTTTTTTAAGATCATCAAAGTTAAAAAATTATATCGGTCGATAAATCTCAGGCACCGATTCAAATAACTATAATTTTTTCTTTTTTCTATGTTAGAAAAAATATAAATTTATTGCTTTTTTCATTAATGAAAACCGAAACGCCGGCGGCACGTGAAAATATTTTTTCAATACTTCACAAGGACAGGAGACGCCCAACCCCACACATACACACATTCGCCTCAGTCATTTTTTTCCATATAACATTGTTATATTTATAACGTGTGTTATTTTGTCCTAAAAAGGGTTTTTTTTGTCCTAAAAGTACGATTTTTGTCCTATTCTATCTTTTTTTGTCCTATTCTGAGATTTTTCAATTTCCTTTAAATTAGTTATGGAATATAGAATGCTTTTAACATCAAATAATGATTATTATGGTTTGTTTATAGCGTGATTAAAGAATGCTGAATAGCTTATATTATATTATATTATATTATTTTTAAAATAATAATAATAATAATAATGGAATAGGACAAAATGGACAATTTTATTTATTGTTATATGGGAAATGTGCTATAGGATATAAGTGGGCGAAAAGTTTCTCTCATAGAAAAAATTGTACTTTTTGTACTGCCATATTTTTGTCGAAAAACAGATTAAAAAATTAAACAGTATTCAACAATTAGATGTTATGAAATTTAATTTATGAATGAACTCTCAAAATGTAAACTATTTTTACAGTACACTTTTGTTCCAAAAATTTGTCCTATTTTGTCCTACTTGTCATTTTTGTCATGATTTTTGCAAAAAAATTCAAACACTAAATTGGTAATATCTATGAATTATAGACTATAATTTATAAATTATGATGGAGACAAACATTATGAGAATTTACGACTCAAACGACTCAACAACATACCATAACATGGACAAATCAAAATTCAAAGAAATAGAATACAAAGAATTAATATCTCTCATTGAAACATATGGATTTGAGGGATATTATGGATTCCAAGGCATAGAACAAGAAGGGTGTTTTGCAAAACTGTTCTTAGACCCACACACACCAACAAAACATATCTTGTATGACTCATTAGCAGAATCCAAATATGTCGAATATTATCTTAAAAGAGATTTTGGCAAAAAATTAAACATAATTCCAGTGCCTGACAATTATACAGACCATATTTCTAAAACATCAATTGCAGTGTCATATATTTGTAAAGATATGTTGGATAATCTAAAATTAGACAATATGAGTTATGAAGATGTGATTTATGGTTTAATGGCTCAATTGTATTATCTCGAGTAAAATTTAATCTAATTTTTTTCTTTTTTTTTCAAATTTTTAAAGTAATACTTTTTACTATTTTTTTATTAATCCATGCTGTCATGAGTAATAAGAGTAAGAAAGGTTATCTTTTCTTAGGTAATTATGATGACTTATGGATATTTATTTGGATTTATACGACTAATCAAAGACACACATCACGACGAAGTGTTTATTGAAAAAACAGACCATGTTATAATGCGCAATAACATCTGGTTATACGATTTCCATGGATTAAAAGCATTAGCCATGGAATTAGGATATAATCCATACAAGCTATCCCGAGTCAATCCAACGGAGATGATTATTCATGGATAATATACAAGGAAACGTTTCAACAATAGCTACAATGATATGGGTGATAATAGCACCTTATATTAGCCAATATGTAAGTCAAGAAGTGTTTTTAGCAATATTCGGATTATTAGTTGTTATATGGTCTGCATACAATCCAAATACCCTTAAAATATTCGGCAATGCAATTAGACCAAATGTTGATTTAGATAATCCTGTTCTGAATGACAAGTACGAGTGTGATGATAGCGATGGCTGCTGAACACAATTGTCTACATGAGGAACAAATTCAAAACCAGTCAAGGATTATCGAAAGACTCGATGCTGAGTTAGGATATAAGAAACAAAGATTAGATAACTTAAAAGAAGATAATCGCAGAATGGAAGAAAAGATTGATGACATTAAAGAATGTATGGACAAAATCGTTCTAAAATCACAAACCGATGATAACAAATTAGAAAAGAGATTAGTGGCTATTGAAACCGAACAGAAAGTGATGAAATCAGAGCAAAACAAGAAAATAGCTCTCATCGGCGTGATTTTAGCAGCATTAACATTTTATTTCAATTATTTAAGGTGATTTATAATGGTAACTCCAGCAGGTGATTTTCACCACCCGTACAAACTTGAAAAAAACTATCCCGAAAATAAGGAAAAAGTTCTAAAAGCCATTAGAGATGGTATGAGTCCAAGAGACGCTTGTATTATGACTTTTGGAATGTTGGATAGGCAATGGAGAAGATGGGTGGAATTTGTTGAAGATGACATTGCAAACGGTTTCGATGAAACAGAATCGAACCTTATTGATTTATTCTTATCAATGGCAAAAGAAGAGATGGGTTTAAGACAACAACTCGAAAGAAAAGCCAATTACATGGCATTGGAAGATGACAATGTCGAAATGTTAAAATTCTTATTAGAACGTAGACATGGCTATACAAAACAAACCAAGAAAGATGTTGATGTCGCTGTTAAAGAGGAAGTTCCTGTTAAGTTTGAATTTGTGAACATGACACCAACAGAAAACGAGGAATAAAATGGCTGCAACTGCACAGATTGAACTGACACCTACACAACAGAGATGGATTAACGATAGAACTCGTGAGTTAATGATAGAAGGTAGTGCAGGTTCGGGTAAAACAATCTTTGCATGTATTAAAGCTATTAAATATGGTTTGGAAAATAGAGATGCCAGTATTTATGTTTATCGTAAAACTTTGCCGAGTTTGAAGCGGACAAGTCTGAAAGAGATTGTTCAAATCCTTGATAAATATGGTATTCCATACGATCAGAATAAATCTGAAGGTAAGATTACACTGCTTCAAACTAATTCGGTTTTAAACTTCGGTGCGCTCGACTCCATCTCCAAAGTTCGTTCTATTAACGCAGATTTAATTTACATCGAGCAGGCAGAGGAGTTAGTGGATACGGAGTTCTATACGGAGTTAATGCTTCGTTTAGGTAGGGGGGAAGCCAGTAAAAGAAAAGGCGGGTACAGTCAAATGCTGATTGTTGTCCAACCTGAAGACGAAGAACATTGGATATTCAAAAGATACCATGAATATCGAGATGCCACTACCAAATATGAAATGGATAAAAAAGAAGCGTTATCACGTGGCGAACCGTACAAATCTTATGAGGAAATTTTAGGTGAAATTCAAGCACGTAGGAAAAAAGCACACTTCCATTACAGTGAAAACTTGAAACTACCAAAATTCCAACGAGATTATTATGACAGTTTAAAATATGAAGATTACGAATTATGGTTAAGATATTCCGCAGGACAATGGGGAAAATTGTCCAATGTGATTTATTCAAATTACGATACTGTATTTCCTAAAAATCCAAGTTACGACTTCATCTCATTCGGTGCGGATTTCGGGTTTAACAACCCCTCCGCATTTCTATTGATTGGTTGGAGAGATACAGAGATGTACATCATTGATGAAGTCTATGAAAGAAAATTAACCAATACTGAACTAATTGAGAAAGTTAAAGACATGCTCTTTGAAAATAGATTACTTCCAGAGCATTTATCAACAGGTTATGGTGATGCGGCAGAACCTGACAGAATCGAAGAATTTGTCCAAGCAGGTATCCCTATGGATAAAGGCGTCAAAGACGTTAATGCTAAAATCACCACAACAAAACAGACTAAAATTCACATTCACCCACGTTGTGTTAATACAATCAAAGAAATCAAAGGATACATTTACAAAAAAGATAGAAACGGAGTAGTTACCGACGAACCCGCAAAAGTAAACGACCACAGCATGGACGCTATGGGCTACGCTTGCTACGGAGTTAGAGGTTATTTATCTCCGAACAGACCAGTAAACGAAGAATACTGGGAAGACAATATTATGGTTTTTTAAGCAAACGAATAATTCTAATGGTGTTATAATGGCATGGAACCCTTTTAAAAGAATATTGAAAAATCAAAGACTTGATAATGCTGAACAATCAGCTATTCATGAAATAGGTATCGATGATATTGACTTGAATAGCGATGAAAAAAGCATTGATTGGAATGAGGAGTTACCAGCTCTTATTAATCCAACCATCAAGAATTTCCGTATGTGCTATGAAAAATCAGACATAGTAAAAGGTATCATTGAGGATTTAGTTATTAAAACAATTAGCGGTTGGGTTATCGAAGCAGACAACGAAGAAATAAAGAAATACATTGAAGAAGAAGCCAAAAGATTAGACTTTATGAGTTTATTCCATGAAGTTGCCACCAACAATATTGTTTCTGGTGCAATGTATCATAATGTTGTCAAGAAAAAAGGCAAACTCTACTTAAGAGAATTGGCTTTTGATGGCGATAACTACCGTATCAAAGAATTATGGGACGATGAAACAGGTTCAGAGATCATTGGTTACAAGCAGAGAATATTAAAGAATCGTAAAACTAATAAAGATTGGCTCAAAAGAGATTACTTTGATTTAAATGAAGAATTGGAGTATGTTGAGTTCGATTTCTTGCCTGAAGAAGTTATTGCAAGTCATTTCTTTGAACGTAATGGTAAATACAAAGGATTAGTTGAGAATGTGCTTGACGAGGCATATATGATTGAATTATTAACTCGTATGATGCCACAAGTTGTTTTCAAACAAACCAATACAATGGTATTACAAGGTGGTAACGAACAACGTAAAGAAGTTAATATCTTTAAAAAGACTATTAAGAAAGTTGTTAAAGCAATCACCAATTATCATCGTAAAGGAGTCATATATCTCCCATATGGTTTGGAAGCAAAACTTATCGGAGACAGTACATTACCAAAAATCCAAGATTACATTACTAAATTAGAATATCTTGTCTTTGTAGGATTAGTTTCACCAAAAGCAATCTTTGATGGTTCGAGTTCTAATCGTTCCACTGCTGTTGTTCAATTGGACAGTGATAAATCAGGAAGAGTATTATTCCAACAATTTATCCAACACAAATTAGAACAATGGGTGCAACAGGTTATTGATGTTTTACTTGAAATGAGGAACAAACCAGCTGGCAGCGCATGGGTTAATTTCAATCCTGAACCTGAGGAAGGTGAAGGTGATGGAATACTTGATGAAAACGGTAACATGAGCACCAGCAAACCTGGCGATGGATTAGACATGAATAACATTTCCAATAAAAACAGAGGTGCTACAAGTGAAGTATAGCGTGCCTCAAGTTCCTACTTATGAGGAATTTTTCGGATTAGTTGATAATGAAATTTCCGATGAAGAATGGGACTCTGATGAAGATGACGAAAAGAAAAAACAATTAATTGTTTTACTTTTAAGCATATTAGAAGAGTTCTATCTTGATGTACAGTATTATTCTGCCTATGATATTCTTAAAGAAGAATTTGAGGACAAGATTAATGATTTAAATTCCAAATTAAAAGACTCTTTATTATATTTATTGCTTCATTATATCACCGATATTCAAACAGAATACGATGTCAAGTATAATATCCCTCCGACAATTGTTAGTTCAGATGTTGAAATAGAAACGGTTGTTGATAGCGGGGTGGATAGAATTACTGAAACATTGTATTCTGATTTGAAAGACAAAGCCACATTCTATCAAACATTAGCATTTACCACTGGTGTTTTTAGTTTACATTCAAATTTTAGAAGAGCTATCAAGAATTTAACCAATGTTGCTCAATGGGATACTCATTATATTGAAAAATCCATTGAAAGAGATTACATAAGTTTTGTCTATGGGCAAGAAGCTCTTGCAAGATGGAGAGTAACTGGTATTAACACATGTGCATGGTGTTATGAGATGGAAGCTATGGGCGAAATGCCTTTAAGTTGGTTCCCAGTGGATCATGTGAATGGAAGATGTTGGCTGGAAATTGTTAATCCAGACGAATATTCTGATGAATATAAAGAAATTCAAGGTTGGGATTAAATGAGAGTTAAAATATTTGAACCTTGCGATATGGAATATGAGCAATATGACAAACCAGTACGATATTCTGAAGATTTTTTAAAAGAAATCGCAAGCAGTTCTATCGGTTGTGTTCTTGTTGAAGAAAAACATAGAGGCAATTTGATAGGAAACATTACAAATTTAAGTTTTACAGATGGAGCATTGTTTGCAGATGTTTCTACAGACAAAGCTCTTGATGATTTAAAGTACAGTCCATCATATGATTGTGCTTTAATTGATAATGGCGACCATTGGCTCGCCACAAGCGGCAAATTGTTAGAGGTAGCTTTGACATCAGACCCTCGCAAAGCTATACTCAACAATACTGCTGGTAACAATGGAGGAAGTAATATGTCTGATAATAACGAAACTTTAGAATTTTTCCAAAAAGAAGTTCAGAGACTTCAAAAAGAAAATAATAAAATTCAATTCAAATTAGACCAAGCTAATGAAAAGATAGATGGTTTTAAGGAAAAGGAAACCGAATTAGAAGAACTACGTGCTTGGAAAGAAAGCAACGAAAAAGTTCTTGAAGAACAAAAACCAATCGTTGAAAAATTCAAAGCACAAGAGAAAAAAGCTCATGAAGAGCTTCTTGAAAAAGCTTCTAACGGTGATGAAAGTGTTAAAGAAAAATTAAAGAACATGAGTAACGAAGACCTTGAAACTATTATCGGATTACATGTTGAAGAACAACCTGCGAAAGGCGCCGGTGCAGGCAATGCTCCGGGTCTTGACGAAGGAGACGGGGAAGATGATGAAGCTGCTAAAGCTAAAGAAAGAGCCGAAGCAATCGGAAAAATGTTCCCTGATTTAGAAATAACTAAGGAGGAATAATAACATGGTAGATTTAATTACCCCAGGCAGACCTGCAAGAGATTACGCAAACAACCGTAAGAAAATTGCAGTAACTCTTTACGAAGGAGATTTAAAATATTCTGAAAATGGTATTGACAGAAAAACTGGTAAAACCGTAGGACAACATAGTTTAACCGCACCAATTCCATTGCACAGACTTTTAGAAATACACGAAGATTCCACTCCAAGAAACATCATCTTAAAAGCTGCTGATGATGAAAGTGAATCAGTAGTTGCTAAATTATTATTTGACCCAGAGATGACTTGGAAACCTGACGCAACCTATAACACTAAAAACAGATTACCACAAGAAGATTGTGAATTTGGAGAATACCCATCACGTTCCGCATCTGTTGAATGGTTTGGAAAAGCACTCGACGAAGTATGGATTGTTGCTGAAAACGAAGCAATTGCACCATATGACTGTTTAGAGTACGTTGGTTTCGTCAATGGACATGAAACATTTAAAAAATCCGCAGGAACTACAAGCATAATTGCAGTAGCAAATGTGCCTGCTTTAGCATCAGGTGTATGCCCAGTGCTTGAAGGATATGAGTTCTACGGAGCTGTAAAAGAATAAGGAGGATTGATTAATTATGCAAATTGGTAGTAAGGAAATAGAATATTTATTACACCCAGAAAGTGTAGAGAGGATAATTCACCAATACACTATTGCTCCAATGTCTATGCTAACACTTTTTGAACCTCAGAACAACAATGGGGACAAACACTTTGAATACAGTTATTCAAAAAGAAATGCCGATATAGACATTGCAAAAGGTATTCTCGCAGAACCTGTAGAACTAACTGAAGGTTCCGAGTTCCCACAAGTATCATTCAGCGGTATTCAAGAAGAATACGGAAACATGACTAAATTTGGTTTTGAAGTAGAATTTACCAAAGAGTCAGCTGAAAACCCTAAAAACTTTGCTTTCTTCAAAGATTGCCTTAGAGACATGGGACGTGCGATGACAAGAATGATTAACAGATTTGCATTCTACGAATTAAACGCAAGCGCAGGATTAGTAGACCCAATTACTCTCGGAGATGGCGCATGGGTTAAAGGTAACGAAGCAATCGACGATGATATTGTAGGAATTGTTAGAGCAATGCGTAATCAAGAAAATTACGAAGGACAATTTAACGTTTCTGACATGTACGTTTCACAAACTGCGTGGGACAGTGCAGAAGACTTATACAAAGTCATCAACGCAAACGGACAATTCGACGGTAGAAGTAACGGAGCAAACTTAAACGTAGCTTCCGAAATCCAAAACGGATTATTAGCTATTGACCGTAACGCTCACCCAGCAATTTGGTATTACAACGTTAAAAACGGAGACAACAGATTAAATGAAGCTTCAATACCACGCTCATCTATCATTAACGTTCACTACTTTGAAGATGCAGATGACTCCAAACTTCCACAAACATTCGGTTATCAATTATACGTGGAATTAGGTTTAGCTGTAAATAAAGAAATGGCTATTTTAACTCAAGAAGGAGTATAATCCTTCTATATCATTTTTTAGGAGGATAATAAACATGGTTTATAAAAAATTTGAAAAAATCAAATTAAGAATCATAAAAGGTAGGCAACTTTTAGCATTCCCAACCGCTGCTGTATTACAAGACCATGAAGACAGACTTGCAGCATTAGAAGCTGAAAGTTCTTCTGATGAAGGAGATAAAACAACTTACAGCTTTATCACATATGCTGATTCAGCAGGTGAAACTGTATGGGGAGAAGGAACTGTTGAAACTACTGGAGTAATCAAAGGAAGTTATTCTGAAGTAGAAATCAAAACAAACAGTCCTGATGAGTCTTACGTAGGTCAGAAATTCTTTTTACGTACTACTGCAAAAACCGATGGAACTATTTATGCGGTTTATAAAGACGCTGGGAGAACCAAAGCTGGTTTCTACGTAAGTATTTCTACAAATTAATTGTTTTAAATGGAGGTTTGTCCCATGAACACTGATTTAGAGGAAGAAACCTCTAATTTTTCTATGAAAGATGTTTATAAGGTTTTAAGATATATTCCTTTTTCTAAAGTCGATAGGCAGATGCCTGTTGATTTTGAGAAGTCTATTTTTGTTGAAGGCGAAGATGTTGTCATGCCTACAATTCATGGTGATTTTAATGGTACTGATATTGTGCAAGTTTTCATGAATTGTCATGGAGTTGATGTAGATAGCACTGACATTATTTTAGGTTTTAGTCCACTACTTAATGGAAATGTAAAAGTGCTTTCATTAAACAGTAGTGATAGTACATTAGATACTTCTGCTGACACCATGCTTCAATTTAAGATAGATGAAAATTATCGTGCAACTGACAATAGTAGGTTACTCACAGGAATAGAGTCAATCACATTATCATTTGGCAAAGATGCCACTGGCGTGGAAATACAAAACCTATTCATAAAAACCATTGACTACACATACACAGTCGATGATGTGAAAATAGCATTAGAAAACGGAGAAGCATACGTTTTAAGAAGATTAAACGATATGTACAATGAAAAGAACGGATTTAAAGAAATTCCGAAACTCTTAAAACAATATATTTACATGGCGGCAGGAGCATACGCATGGCTCACACGTTGGGAATACGAAGCCAAACCAATGAAAGAACCAAAATCAGAGTCAAACAACTATGCAGACCGCTTATTCACTCAAGTAGATGACGCAATCAAAAAATACTTGTCAAATATCGAAAATAACCGAGACGAAGAATACTTGAATTTGGATCATGTAACCACCGAAGGAATCACATGGGGAATAAGATGACTGACGAACAATTGTCTAAAATCAACCAAGTTTATGAAGCTTTGGGTGAACTGATTACTCATGATGACAATTTTAGAGATTTACCAATTTATTGGAGTATGTTTGAGCTAACTGCCAACGAAATGCCCCCAACGTGTATCGTATTCGGCAACACACCATTCCAATATAGTGTTTCTGATTGTAGTTATGAAACACAATTAGACATTTTTATTATTCATAATACTGATTATGTGCGTGAAATCCATAAGAGATTGTCAAAATATGCTGAATTAATGCTTGAATTAATTAACAATCATATTGAGAATGATTACGCCCCATATGAATTGCAATTCTTACAGGGTTCGGAAATAAGAGCTACTCAAAACAATCGTAAGGATACAGAGAGTTATAAAGGAAGTAAAATGTTATACAGCTCTCTGATTGTTTTAACATATAATTTAAGGTACTGATATTTATGAGGTTCAAATACGTTGGCGATTCGCCAATTAAAGACGTAGATTTGGTTCTTGGAGGAGTTTTCAAACCAAACCAAGTAATTACCAAAGGCACAGAGTTTGAAGTGCCTGACAATAACGCTTTATTAATCCAAAGAGTCAAACTCAACGGATATTTCAAGGAATTGCCTAAAAAAGTAGGCAGACCAAAGAAACTCAAAAAATCAAAGGAAAAAGAAGAAAAAAAAGAAGAGGAGGAAAAATAAATGGCTGTAAATGCACCAAACGCTTCTCATCACCACACTGCGTTGGGGATTAAAGGAGCAAACTTAACAAAGGAACAATTAGCCAGCTGCCTTGTTTCAGTAAGACAGACAAGTTTTGAAGATGGAAACGAAATCTCCACTGAAACCGACGAAGGACACACTGGTGTATCAAATATTGATATGGGTTCATACCGTACCAAAGCAGAATCATCTCCTAACTGGGAAGACGGTTTAAGATATTCCCAAGGATTTGAAGATTATTTTTATCTTTTGTTAGGTGATGATGATATTGATGATTCAGTAACTGGTGTTTATACTCATACATTTTCAATGGACCCTGATGTTGATGAAGAATTACCTTTGGCAACAATTTATCATGGGTTCAGTAAAACATCAACTGATGGAAGAGTATTCAATAACGCTATGTTAAATGAGTTAGAAGTTACTTTCAATTCAGATGACAAACCAACTATCAAAGTTACCTTTGTTTCTGATTACAACATCGTAAACACAATAAATCCATCAAGAAACTTCTTACCAGACCATTTAGCAAGAACAGTAATGGCACAACACACCCAAGTATATATCGGAGATGTAGATGCTACCGAAATGTGGGACGGTACAGGTTCAAGCGATGGTAAAATGGTACCAATTGACTGTTTCACCGAAGCAAGTTTCAACGTAAACAACAACGCAGAATCACAAGCATGTCATGATGACAAATTTGGTGAAAACACAAAACTCATGGGTGCAAGAGAAGTAACTGGTTCAATTCAAATGCCTTGGCATGACGCAACAAAGTATTTCGAGACCGAATACGAAGCTTACGAGAAATACGGACACATTGTATCTGAACAAATCACCCAAAAGCAAGTATGGTACAGATGTCATGGTGGAAAAATCATTAGAACATCTACATCAGATACCCTTGATACTGGCGAAACAATTATCAAAACTGTTGTTACTGACGAAGGCACCGCAGAAGAAGTTACAACCTACTACATTGATACAGGCGTAGCATTTGAAGCATTATTCAAATTCCCTGTTGTAGAAGTTACAAACGTTACTTCAACAAAATCAGGAACCGAAGCAAAAGACTTAACCTTTGAATGGAAAGACATCGAACAACCTACACAATCTTACATGACAGCAATAATCACCACAGATTTATCCGCATGTCATATTGATACAGTAGGATTAGCAAGAAATGCGGTTTACCCACCACTCAAAGATGGTAGTAACAACAATATACCTGAAAATCAGAAATTTGCACCATACGCAGACCAATAGGATTAAATCCTATTGGAATTATTTTTTTTTAAAATTTTTTGGGAGCATAGTGTAGTCAGGACAAGCATAATGGATTCCAAACCCATTGACGTAGGTTCAAATCCTGCTGTTCCCACTTTTTGTCTATAAGAAAAAATATGAAGGAGGAAGTAATTATGGCAAAAAAAGAATTTACAGATATTACTATTAAAATGTGCCAAAAAGAATGCCATTTTAAAAGAGTAACAAACCAAACTTTAACTAAATTTAGCGACAAAGCAGAAAAAGAATACGATGAAAGTGTAAAATCATTTGTGGAAGAAGTAGAACTCTATGATGACAAAAGAGAATCATTAGAAAAGAAAATCTCTTTGAAAACAAAACAAGTCGAAATCATTGAAAACAAATCAGACGCAACTGATGATGAATTAGACAAAGTATTTGGCATTCTTGAAGAAATCGAGAAATTAGAAGATGAATTAGAAATAGTCAAAGTTAAATTGATGGAATACAGCAAAGAAAACCCAATCAAAGAATACTCCAAAAAAGCTGATGAATTATTGGCTGAAAAGGTCGAAACATTACTTGATAATATTACTGCTGCCGAATTTCTTAAAAACAGTGATCCGGTAGACACTATCAAAGCAAGGAATCTCGAGAAATATTATCAATTAGCTATTGTTGGTGAAAGAGAGTCCAAAATACTCAATGAGATGAGAGAAGATGTAGATAACTTTCTCCAATCTCAAAAAGAACTTAGAAGCTAATGACATAACTCCATCACCATACAATACTTCGCCCACTTGGGCGATAGAGTCTTTTTTCCTCGACATTTACTTTTTATTAGCCCATAGGATTAAAGGATTGGGTTGGTCTTTGAAAGATTTCTTTGCATGTGATACATGGACTACTTCTAAATTGTATTGTATGGAATGCAATCTGATTGATGACGAAGAAAAAGAGATGAATAAAGGAAAAGACGAAGAACATGACTCTAATGACATGATAGACTTGTATGAGGAGATGTATGGCGATGAGTCTGAAATGGTTAGTTGAAGAGACAGTAACTCAAGGATTAAATGAGTTGCAGGAAAGAGTTTCCGGTGAGATGGAAGATGTTTTGCATGAAATGGCAAGTGCAGCCACAGGACATTATGAAAATACCACTGCACCTATTCCAAGTAGAATGTCTACAACATTCAACCCATTTTTATATACAAGTGGGCAAATGCCTGAAAATAGAGAAGTGAATATTTCTCAAGGTCAATCTGAAATATTGGTTAGATATTCAGGTATGGAATTGGAAGAGGAATTAGGTTCTGATGCAAAAATATGGTGGGAGTTTGCTAAAGGTCAGGAAGCAGACCCATATGAAAGAGAACTCGAAAGAGATTATGCGTTCTTCCAAGAAACTGGTTCAGACCCAATTGCAGCACCAGCAGGTGCGAAACATAAGTATGCTATCCAAAGAGGATTACATGCTTCAACAAGACAAATACATGATTGTGCGGAAAGAGAATGGAGATTAATGTTAGAGAGAATTTAAGTAGCATAGATGTTTTAAAGTGGTGCAATTCCACTTTCTACTTGTTTAGGTATCTGCCTCCAAAAAATAGGCAACGATACGACTTTTTAAGTGCTTCCTCCAAAAGCTCTTGGAGGCAGTACCTATTATATTAGAGGAGAGAGTTTAACAATGGCAGGTTATGAAGCAGGTTCAGTTACTGCAAAAGTAATATTGAATACAGAAGAATGGGACAAAGCAATTGGTAAATTAAAAACTGAAATTAGCGAATTGCAAACCTCATTCAACAGTATCAAAGGTAATAGTGGAACCAACACAGAAATTAAAAAGTTAAAAGAAGAAATTGACTCTCTCAAGGAATCTCAAGATAATTATCGTAAAACTATTGAAAACCTTCGTAAAGAAAAAGAAGAATTAATTAAATCAAGTAAAAAAGAATCTGATGCAATTAAAAATGAGGAAAAAGGATTAGATAGTTATATTAAGAAACTTGATGAAGTTAGAAAGTCTAAAGAAAAGATTACAAGAAATACTTCTAATAAAAAAACCTCACTAATTCCTGTTGGAGACAGCGAATTAGATATAATGGAAAAGAAACTTAACAACATTATTGCCAAACTTAAAGAAGGGCAGATAGAAGAAGCGAAGTTCTTTGGAAAAAATAAAAACACATTACATAGAGTAGGAGTAAGTGCTGTTCCAAAAGATATAGATGTTACAGGTTGGGAAAGAGCATCTGTTGCATTGGAAAAAGTTAAACACATTGCATTTGATGGTAAAACAGCTTATGAAAATTGGAAAGGAGCTATTCAAAGAACATTAGCAGAAATGGAAAAAATAACTCCAAATACTTCAATGTATAGTAGTTATGTTCAATGGAAAAATATAATTAATGAAGCCACATCAGATATTGTTGGTAAATTCCAGGGTGTGGAAAAAGCAATAAAAACAGTTCAACAAACTGGAGAAACATTGTTTTCTAATTCTACTGCTGTTACTAAAGCATTTGAAGGAGCCACACAAGGTGCTGAAAAGTATAGGGAAAAACTTGCCGAAATTGCAGCACAAACAAAAGCTACATTTGAAACAATGCAGGTGGAACTTGCAAAAGCTAACGCAGCACAATATAAATATTGGCAACAAGTAAGAGGTTCATCTAATGTAGAAGGTTGGGACGCTCAACCTTTAGAAATCAAAGGATATAATGATTATTTAAAAGCCATTAATGAAATTAATGAAGCATTGACTAAATTTAAAGATGGGGTTCCAACAATTTATGAAGAATCCATGAAAATGTCTGAAGGTTTCACTAATGCTGCGAATGGCGTTAAATTACTATGGGAACAATTAAATCAATTCACTGCTCAACAGGAGAAAAGTTCTGCAACATATAGGCAACTTACAAGCCACATACAAAGATTACAAACTCAAGTTTCCGCATTCTCAAAAACAGGAATTGGTAAAAAAGCATTGGCTGAAGACGCAAGACAAATCCAAACTTTATCTAATAAACTTATTAATTTAAATACAAGATTCCGTCAGGGAAAAATTAATGCGGATCAATATGCTGCCGAATTATCTAAACTTAAAAAACAATTATCAACTGTTCATACAAGTATTCAAACTACTACAAGAGATTTACAGCAGAATAATCTTGCATTAGATAAGAATGGGCAAGTTCTTAATAAAAACAGTGCCGAATGGAAAAAATTGCAATCTAATGCAAGGCAAGCTGGTAGAGGTTTAACTTCATTCAATAATGGTGTAGTACAAACCGCACATAGTGGTAGAATATTATCTAATACTTTGTATCAAATTCGTGGCGCTTTACTCTCATTAAAAATGATTTTCACCGCAATGGGTGGAATGATGCTTTGGGGCTTTGCTATGGACATTGCAGAGTCTGTTAAAGAAACAACCACTGCTAAAAACGAGATGGAAGCTCAATTAAACCAAAACAGTAAAATTGATGCGAGCGGTATCCAATACTTTAGAAAAGAACTTGACAAACTAACAGAAACTTATCAAAAAGTAAATAAGTATTCTGTTGGTGAAACCGTTAGTTCAATTGGATTAGAATTTAACTTGAATGCAAAACAGATGGCTGATGCACTTCCAATTGTTACAATGGTTCAATCTGAATATGTCAGAGCAGGACGTAAAGCGTCTGAAGCAGCATTAGCAGTTAAAGATATTCTGCAAGGTGAGTTCCAACGTTTATCCAGAGAAACAGGAGTAGGTAAAGAAGAATTACTTGAATACGGTTGGAGTGGAGACAAAACTGACATTGATAGTTTATTAAAAGCATTGAAAAAAGCCGCAACTGATAGGCATTGGGATTTATTCGCACAAAAAGCAACATCATTAAACGATGTTGTAGAAATCACAAAATCAAGATTCAGTGAGTTTGGAGCAGATGTTCTCGACTCAATCACCCCAGCAATTGTCGCTGGTTTCAACATGATTATTGATACTATTGGCGGATTATCAAAAGCTTTCAATAGTATGGGTGCTTTCGGCAAAAACTTAACTTTCTTTGGAGGTGGTGCAGCAGGGTTAGCAGGAATATTAACCTTATTACCAATGATTACTAAAAACATGGGATTAGCTGAAATCGCCACCATGGGCTGGGGAAAATCAATATTAACAGCCGCATTAAACCTTAACAAAGCAGAAGTTGCACAATATGGTTTTAAGAAAGCACTTGCAGCAGTAATTAGTGGAACAACCGCAGCCGAATTGTCAGAAACACGTTGGACAAAAGCAATCATGGGAAGATTACTTGGTGTAAATCAAGGAATACTCGCAGAAAGAGGATATAAATCTGCAATATTCAACACCAGCATGGCAATGCGTGAAGGGATTAATTTAAACAAAACTTCAGTTAATTTAGGTAAAGCATCTATCTTAAATCTTGAAAAGATGACAGTTACCGAGATGGGAAGAGCACAAAAATTAGCATACTTAACAAACAACATTAAACTTAATGAAGCCGCTGAATTATCACGTGGGAGAGCTATCTTAAAGACAGCAACAGCATGGAGAATTTGGGGAAAAGTTATCCTTAGTGTGATGAGTATTAGTGTCATTGCATGGCTTGCAAGCGTTGGTGCGTGGGCAGAAAACATCAAGAAAAAAGTAGAATCATATAATGATGTTCTTGCAACAGGCAAAGATAAAATCAAAGAATACACTAAAGATGTAGAAAATTACCAAAAGAAATTAAATGAAATGAGCGAGACAGATGCAAGGTATGCTCAAACACGCCAAAACTTAGAAACATCACAGCATAACATAAAAGACATGTATGCTGCATTGAAACTTGCAAAACAAATCCAAAAAACAGACAAAGACACTGCTAAAGACCATGACATTGCAATGAAAACTCTTTTAAACCAAGCATACGCAGAAAACGGTGTTAAAAACGTTGAAGCGTACGGTCAGAAATATCAAGAGATGAAAGCAGCCGCAGAGGTCATTAAAAAATCTGAAGAAGAGAGATACAAGTTCCAATATCAATCAATGCAACATATCAATGAACATGTGTCTGCAATGAAAGAAGCAGGCATTTCTGAAGAGCAAAGAGTTAAATATATTACAGAATATTCTGCCAAAGCAGAAGAAGCTGCAAAAAATTTGAAAAAATTTAATCAAGGAGACATGGCAGCTGGTTTCTACTATGCTTTAAACAGATTGCAATTAATGTGGATTGATTTATGGAATGACAAAGATTTCATTAATTTCTGGAATGCTGTTAATCAAACATTCAATGATTTGAAACCAACTCTTAAATGGTTACTTGATATGTTCACTGAATTAGGTAGAACATTGATGAGGTTCTTCTCAACAGAGACCGGACGATGGGTTGGAGCGGTCGCATTATTTGGTGGAGCGCTTCTTGGTCTTGGTTGGAAATTCAGAGGCACATTAGGTACACTTAAAGACTTCGGAAAAGCTATTTGGGGCAGGATTAAAGATTTAAGAAAATTCAAAAAGACTACTGAAGACGTTGGAGGTGTTCTTGGTGAAGGCAAGGACAAAAGCAAAACCACTGGCGGAATTAATGGAGATATTGATACAACACCTTTAGGCAAAGGCATGAAGTCTGATTTAAAAGGAAATGTCCGTAAGTATGCAAAATACATGGAAGAACTTGCAGGCATGATGTTACTTGTTTCAGAAGCAATTGTATTGTTAAGTGTTGCTATGGGAGCATTAGCAGTTACTGGTGCAATGTTCAAATGGCAAGAAGGCAACATCAGAGCAGGCATTGAAGGATTGAAATTAGTTGCACCTGTTGTAGGTGCAATATTAGTTCCGATCGCTGCATTATTGTATATTCTTGACAAAGCAAGTGGAACTATTTCATCAAATATTACTTACACTGCTAAGCAAGCAGCGATAGCAATTGCCGCAGGAATATTGCTTGTAGCTGAAGCGATTTTACTATTAGTCGCACCTATGTTATCATTAGCTGCATTAGGTTGGGTTTCATCTCAATTAGGTGATAGTGTTAGACAAGGTGTAGAAGCTATGAAATTAGTTTCTGAATCATTACAATACTTAGTTCCATTTATTCCAGCATTCCTTATTGGTGTTGCTATGGCGGCTGTTGCAATGACAGGAGTAGGTTCTATTATTTATCCTGTTGTCATTGCTGGAATTGCCACAGGACTATTGTTAATTAGTGGAGCGATTATTGGATTGGCTATTCCATTAAAAGCTATGGAACAGTTAGGTTCATTCTTCCCGAACTTAGATGGAGTTAGACAAGGTGCAGAAGCAGTTAAGCTTTGTGCTGAAGCAATGACTTATGTTGAAGAAGCAATGCGAATGATGACTCTTGTTAAATGGGAATTACTTGCAAGTTACATCGCAGATTTACTTGGAAGAATTTTGGGAACAGACATAACTACTAATTTCAGTAAATTGTCAGAACCTGATGGTTTCTTCGACCAGTTAAACAAGTTCATTACTCAATTTAATCAATTTGAATTTACTCCACCTGATACAGGTAAGGTTGAAGCATTGAAAAATGTTTCAGGAGGTATGTCTGCGGTTGGAGATGCACTAAAAGCAGTTAAAACCGCTATGGACAATATGCCTCCAGAATTTAAAGATGGTACTTTACAGATTGGATATAATGAAGATGAAAACCTATATCAAATTCAAGAGTTTGATATTGGCGGATACTTCGAGCAATTCAAAGAACCATTAAAAGAACTTAAAAAGTTCATTGATGAGTTCAACAATTCTGACGAGTATGATTTCACTATTGGTGAAGACTTCCAAGCAAGAGTCGATGCGATCAATCAATCTGTAAATATGATTACAGCCATAAATTCAGCAGTGGAAAATCTAAAAACCACTATGGGAAATATGGCAATGGGCAATCTTGGTGCAGCAGCCGCAGAAATAACTGGTGGAAACTTAGACTTAGTTGGGTGGATTACAGGAAGCGCATCAGGAGAATACCAATCAAGCATAGGTACTCAATTAAATGAATTAGAAAAAGTCATCAAAGATTTAAACACATTCAATAGCCATATTGGAAGTTTAGGTGGAGGAGAAGAAGGTGGCGAAGCTTCTACTGGAAACGCTGAAGCATTGTCAGGCATGGTTACTGCTGTTGCTGACGCAGTACAAAAATTACAAGATACTTTAAGTCAAGCTGTTCCATCTATCAAACAAAGCGCCTCAGGTATTGGAACAGGCATTAGAGATGGTATTAAAGAAGGTATTGGCGATTTAACACAAATTGTTGTACCTCCATTAACTACTGCAATGGATAGTATGAAAGCTAACGCATACACTTATGGCAAAGGTGTAGGTGATAGAGGCAAAGCAGGTATTCAAGAAACATTTAAAGTCAAAGATACTATTACTGACGAGTTAAATGCAGCATTGCAAGCCATGGAAGATAAAAAGCAAGAGTTCTATGACAAAGGTTATGCTTTAGGTGATGCTGCTGCAAGAGGTGTTAAAGACGGGGACGACCAGCATTCTCCAGGTATCATGGCACGTACCATATTTGCAGAACTTGGATACATCACTGATGCTATGACTGATGCGGTACCTACCTTCTACGAAAAAGCATATGCGCTCGGGGAAACAATAGGTAATAGTTTCACACCATCATTTGATATGGGAGGAATTTCAGTAGATGAACTCTCCCAATTCCAAAATGGTTTAAACACAGTTACTACTATGGCAAACAACACAGATGTCCAAACTTCCGCCGCATTTTCAAACATGGACATGACCGTTGCAACAAGTATGGGCAACATGGCAACAAACGTCAATACAAACTTCACCAACATCGGAACAACAGCCGCATCAAGTTATGCAAGAATTGTTAATACAACAAGAACCAGCTTAACTAACATGCAAAACCAAACAACTAAAAACATCAATGCAATAAGAACAAGCTGGAGAGGAATGCAAAATGCACTTATTCAATCTGCTGAAAACATTCGTAGTGAAACAAGCAGTAAAATCCATAGCTTAGAAAACAACATGGCAAGCTTTTGGAATAAAGTGCAAAATCCTGGATTGTTACTTGCAAGTGGTGCGCCATCAGGAAAAGGAACACGTAACAGAAACCATGCAGCACCAAGCGTGAGCATGCCTTCAAGAGGAACTAAACCTCGTCATGCAGCAGGAGGTTCTGCAATACCAAACTTAGCTTCAAGAACTGGTTCACCAAAAGACATGAGATTGAAAGAAGCTCTTGCAGAATACTTACAATGCTTATTAAACGGAGGCAATTGTGCTGCTGGAGGTTGGAACTTCAATTGGAGCGGAGACATCAGAGAAGCATTGCTTAAATGGCACACACACTTTGGTGAAATCTATGATGATGTATTGACTGTGGGCAAGTTTGAAAACGATAACTTCCCAGTTAGAGGAATTGCAAAAATCGCCAAAAGGTACATCTATGACGCAATCAGCAAAACCCATTATGAGTATTATTATGATGACCGTTATGACCCAATTACTGCTTGGAATCGTGGCTCATTCAATTGTGTTGATGGTGCAAGATTAGCGATTGCCTTTGCTGATAAATTTGGTTTCGGTGGAGGAAGTGTTGCTTATGGTAGTTGGGGTGGAACTGGACATGGTTTCGCAGTAATCCCTGGATTAGGTGTTATTGACGCTACAGCTATTCAGAATGGTTATGGTTTCACTTCACCTAAAGTTTCAGGTTATCCTGCTGCTGGAACAAGACCACGTAAATATTCCCCACCAGCTAACAAAGGCAATAGTGGAACTAATAATTATAATGGTGATGTGAACTTGACAATTCATGTTTATGGTGATGATGTTGAGGTTGATGATACAAAAGTTGATAAACAGACAGGTAGAGCAATTATTGACTTGCTTGGTATAAATCCAGCCACAGGTTTATAAGGAGGATTAAAATGGCTACTGAACAAAGCGTTGTTATGAGTTTTACAAGAGTAGATAATTTGTATGAGATTTTAATTGATAGAGAGGAAATTACAACCTCTCTATTTAATGGTACTGAAAAGAATTTTAGGATCGTGCTTGTCGAAGCATGTGAAGATAATATTGAAGAAAACTTAAATGTTGATGGTACTCTGAATGATGACATGGTGAAATATATCTATGGTGAAGGTTCAGACGATGGAAAATGTGCTTTATCATGGGACAAAGGAGTTAATTTAAATCGTGTTATTCGTGTTGCTGACACAATGGTAAGTTATACTTTAGGTGATGCGAGTTACTTGCTTAAAGGAGCATTTCTTGTTGTTGAAGGAAGTGGAGTAGTTTTAGCTTATTCCATCAACAATGGAGTTATGCCAATCACTGGTTACTTTAATGTACCAGTAGACGGTATGATATGGACAATTCAATCAAAATTAAATGAGGGATAAAATATGAGTACAGCGTCAGGAAAAAATATGTATGCACAGGTGGTGAACCAACAGGTTAATCCAAATACACATATATTCTATAATTCATGGAAGTACCTTGGTAATGCTACTCTTTCAAGCCAAAGGGAAGAAAATGCTACTAACACTCCTGCTTGGGCTATCGGTTATTATACTCGTACTAAAAAAGGCAAAGGTTATGAGTACATCACACCTTGGGTTCTCACCGCCCACTCTTTCGATTTGGATATTCCTGATGATGCTGTTGTCAATAAAGTTGTTGTTGAAGCGAAAATGAAAGTTGAGTCAGGATTGGTTGTTAATCCACCATTGGCTCACTTTATGGTTTATGGTGGTAAGGGTTCAGTTACTTCCCAAAAGAACATTGATAAAAGCGGTTGGGTAGGTAACCAATATTTAGTAGTTAAAAACAATAAACTATCCACTACTGCTCAAATCATTGATTATGAGTTCCCTGCTTCCGAATTGAAGAAGATGAAATACCCAAATAGTGCTTGGAATCAATCAGTTATGGGTGTTGATTTCACTTTCCCTGAACCTACTTCAATGAAAAAGACTAATGAAAAGATTGTGATTGATTGGGTTCGTATTAAGGTTTATTATGATGTGCCTGATTATTTCTTGCAGTATGGCGAAGAATATCGTAATGGTTTAAAGAAAAGTGCTGAAGTAGATAAGCAATATACTTTGCCTATTGCTTTTGGAAATCGTAATAAGAATACTGTAACGAAACCTCACAATATCAATATTGATTTGCCACCCAATACCGAAGTTGTCAATTATACCCAAAGTGAAGGAACTGAATTAACAGTAAATCAAGATGGAACATACAACTGGCATATTGGAGATGCTAATAATTGGTGCGAATACACCAATTGGGTGAAATTATGGTTAATTTCACATACAAGCGGAGATAAAACATTTGTTTCCACAATGGACGGTATTAAATATCGTGCAAAAGCAAGAGTGTTTGGTACTACTCAAGAATATGCTGGAATGCACATTCAAAGTGGAGATGTCAGGAAAGGACAGATTTCTTGTTTTGATTTTAGGGCAAGCACTTATTCCCTTGATGGAACTGTTTCTTTTAATGTTCGTGTAGATGGAATGTTTCAGAGCGATCCATCTGATTTAAGTGAAGAGTTTCGGAACACTTATCATAATGCTGATGGAACAGGTAACAATCTTGTTCAATGGGAACTTGATGACACCAGCAAAAAACAAGGTGTTAGTATTGATGAAGATTTGACTACTAACAATCAGATTACATTCAATATTCCTGCAAATACAGATGTGGAAATCAATTGGAAAGGTTGTTTCATACCAGTTACTGTTGGGGATAATCAATTATTCATAAAGAACAATGATACTGATGAACTTTGGGCTTATGCATATAACTCTCTTGAACCATACACTACTGTTGCAGTGATTAATCCTGCTGAGGACATTTGGACTGACAATTGGTTAGTTACCACTGTTGAAACTGGAGCATATGTCATTCCTTTCGTTACAAAGGATACTGATGCAGTTATGGTGGAAGGAGATTGTACTTTAAAATTACATATTGACCCACCAAAAGCATACATCGGTTGTGTTCCAATAAAACACAGTCATTACGAACCACAATCAGATTTCACTAACAGTATAATCTCTGAACAGTACAAGAATAAAAAATATATGGGTAAAAGCGGTGAAATCAAAGAAGATATTTCATTGAAAATCAAGTTACCACCAAAAGATTGGACAACATTACAAGGTTTATGTGAATTAGATAAACCAGTTCCGATTAATACTGTTCCTGAAGCTTTTGAAGGGGACGTCATTAATCACAGGGGTTGGGTTGAACTCGGGGGAGTCAAGAATGTGAAAAAAACCAATCCATTATATTATGATGGCGAATTGGACGTTGATTACTTGACTCATAATATTAATACTCGTTTTCATATTGCAAGGGGTGTGAAGGTAACTAAATATACTCCGAAATCTGTTAAGGATTTGCTGGATTATACCTTGAATAGTGGAGATGAATTTGTCGATTATACTCATATCAACGAAGAAGGCGAACTTGTTCATAATAATACTGGATTATTCACTCTTGATACTGATGGGGTTTATATTTATGATGAGGATATGATTGAAACACAGAGAACTCTTGTTGGTTTGGATAATAATCAATATGTGAATATTAAATCAGTTAAAGCATTAGACTCCAATACTAAAATTGATTTCCATTGGTTCTCCACAAAAATCGGTGAGGATAGGGAGAACAATATCGAACGGATCGTGAGATTAGTAAATAAAGACGGTCTTGCGATTATGGAATATCAGTATTATGATTATGAGTTTAACTATGATGATGAGATGTATAATTGTAGTGTTCGTTGTAGTAAGTTGGATAAGAGTTTGAATACTTATACTACTGTTATTGAAGATGATTTGAATTTTGCTGTTGATTTGGAAAGTTTGAGATTGGTTCGTGATGAGTTTGGTAATATTGTTCAGCAAGATGAAAGTGAAATTGATGATGAAAATGAGAATGAATCTGAAACTTATGTTGATGAGATTACTGGTGAAACTGAATTGTTAGATGTTCAGGCAACATCTTATTCTGATTACATGTTCGGTTCAACATTAACATTAGAACTACATGGAAACACTTTATCCATACTTGACAGCGGTTTTAACGGTAGAGAAGTTTATAAAGAAAGCATTACAGTAGAAAAGGATAAGTATTATCTTGAAGTCGCTTTCAAGAACCGCAACGATGATGCTGATACTCACGATGTATTCCACTTCTTCGACTTTGAAGTTCAGGAAACAATCATCAAAAGTGATTTACAATATGATTATGCGAACCTTGTTACATCTTCATTCCCAATACCAAATAAACAATTCTTGTTTACAAGGAACTCCGAAGAAGGAACCTTGTATTATTACAGAAACGATGGGAAACCTTTCACTTATATTCAAGAGCCATTCTATATGTATTATCGTGGCGTTGATATGGTGGCTGGTGGCGGTCAGAGCATATTTAATTTAAATAATTCCTACACTACCTTTTATGTTCAGAATGGGTTAGTTAGGATTGGTTTTAACCGATTAAATGGTAGGATTTATGTTGGTAAGTATGATTTGATGGCGGAAGAGTATATTAATGTTGCTATTCTACAATCTACATCGCATTCTGATTTCAGTATGGGCGGAGCATACTCTGATGACAAAATAACTATAAAGTGTGGTAAATCTACTACTTTTACTGTTTATCGTGGACACCCTTATATATTGGTTAAGCATAGTAAGGAAGATATTGATTTTGTTACTGTTTGGAATCAGGTTTATTCGGAGTCTATTGGCGTGTATGATGATGATTTTCCTGTTTTGTGGGATTTGGTGAATACTGATAATTTGTTGCCTGCTTGTGTTGGTGGTTTGGATTTAAAAGCTTCTTGTTTGACATTAGACCCAGTCGAGAACGAGAATATTAACACTTATCCAACATTATCATTAACTCAATCAAGCCCAGACCCATCAGAGGTTAGCGTTGGCACATTGGTTTATTTTGATATAACTGGTAGTGTTTCTAATGTTGATGAGGAGATACCGATTGAAACCGAATACACAGGTTCATGGGGAACTTATGAAAGTGAAGTTGTAGTAGACAACAAAGTTCCAATGAATATGACATTTAGTGGGGACACCATTACACAAATTGGTGATGCAGCATCTATGAGAGCCAAATTAACTGATGCAGACCATAGAGGTTGTGAAAATGTTAGAGTAGACTTCTATGAATGGTGGGTGGCTGAACTCCAAATCAGTTCCGACACCGAGATTATGCAAACAGGCGATGTAGCCGAAATATCTGCTACAATAGTCGAGCGAAATGCTGGCAAAGAAAGAGCAGTAGAAAATCAAAAGGTTTATTTCTATAAGGAGGATTAAAATATGACAAAAACTTTATTAGGATACGGATACACAAATGCACAAGGTGTTGCGACTTTAGATTATGACCCAAACGATGACCCAATCGAACCTTCAGGTTACCATGGGACTGGTGCTGGACACATTGGAATAACTGCCGAAACAGCGATTGACGGAAACATTCTCCAAGAAACATGCGAAGTTTTGGATTGTGCTTTCTATGATATTGGAACTAATCCAAGTTATCCATCAACTAATTGGTATGGTAGGAATTACTTAACAGTAAATATAGATGATACTGGAACACTATTAACCAATAATGGAACTATTAATTCAAACCATTTGGCTAAT
>JAEEGL013801000.1_pt1 | contig 27653 bp, 19 predicted proteins | sample 9134231 | NCBI WGS metagenome assembly JAEEGL01 (sample SAMN16246548, study PRJNA631951) | gut metagenome | biome: gut microbiome; feature: rumen; material: fiber-attached | host: Bos | place: Iran: Karaj | collected 2018-10
CTAGTACAACTGTAGCATCGTTACCTACTGAAAATTGACAGTTTGTTAATGTTGCAGTACCATCATTGGTAATTGTTACGTTTACGCCGTCAAAGAGGAATATTTTTTCATTGATGTTTCCTGATACTGTTAAGTCGGTGTTGTTGAAGTCTGGTCTTAATAAACATTCATCATCAAAGAATTCAGAGTAAGTATTTTCAGTAATTACTGTGCTTGGTCCTGGTTCAACATATGGATTCTGTTCAACAATGTTGTTTTCACCAGTAACAATTACGGTTGAATCTCCTTCGTTTTCGCCAGCAGTTAGTGTGTTGTAGCGTACAATGTTGTTGTCACCTGTGATGTTTATTGTGTAGTCCGTATCCATAGAGGTTATGGTGTTGTTTTCTATGATTGCCTTTGAGGATGTTATTAATATTGGTCTTACATATCGTATATTTACTTCATTATTTGTGAAAATGAAATTATCACTTTCTATTGATATTGAATTAGCATAATCGTCAGCATTATAGTCATGACTATTTTCATAGGAATATAATGTTATTGTGTTATTATTTAATACTGTAGTACTTCCATCATTTGCTCTATAAACAATTCCATTTACTCCCCATTCATCATCTCCATCAACCCAAATTAATGGTATGCTTATATCAATCTCTGAGTTTTCAATATTAACATTATCCTCTAAAATTAATACTTCTAGACAGTAAACTTCTTGATAAGGGATAGTAATTTTACCATTTTTGAATGTTACATCTTTCATATAAATAGCTTCAGGTACATCTTCATCGTTTTTTAAATCTGCCACTACCAGATTATAATTTTGATAAGTAGTGGATTTATATTCATTATATAAGTAGTGTTCACCATTTGTGTCCCTTATAGTAAAAGTATGTCCATTTCCTTCAAATATTAAATCTATATCTTTAATATCTTTACAATCAGAAATTTGGGGTATTATTTTTCCCACATCATTATCTGTTAAAGTATAATCTATTTGTATATCAATAATCAATGTATTAATATTATATGCATCATCCCCTAAAGGAGCTAAACTCAATACATATGATCTCCTATACTTCGAAAATAGTATATTAAATTGATGGCTATTTTCGAAAATTAATTTTAGAGTTCCATTATAATATTTACCGGTAATTTCACGATAACTAAGATATGTTAAAGTATATTCTTGTTCTTCATCACTAGTTTTGACATTTTTATTAACATTTTTCATTAAATGTTTGTTATTTGTTGACTCACAGTTTGGACAATTTCCATTACATGAAACAAAATAACCCTTATATGAAGCAGGTGTTATTGAACCGATATCGTTGCCACTACAATTATAAGTAGTATATTTACCTTTAAAGTTTAGTGTACCTATAATACTATCTTTGAAACAACTATTTGGTTTCTGTATATTTACAGTTTGACCTGTTGCATTGTTTGAATGGAATCGTACATTGTTATATACATCAACATCAGCTAAAAAGATGTTGTTTGTTACATTTGCACTTCCATATATGATGGCTTTTCCATTTATTGTATTGTTTTCTACGATACTGTAGTTTCCTGTTGAGAATTTACCGTTTACTGTGTTATTGATGTATTTGTTTCCATAGTAACTTACATTGTGTGTATCTTCCGGATCAGTTTCGTTATCGTAACTTCCAGCCCATGTGGTAGTTATACCATATTGACCTTCGGTTATATCTATTGTGTTGTTTTCTATTACGTTTCTTGGTCCGGTTACTGTAATTCCCCAACAAATATTCTCTCCATTGATACAGGAAATGTGATTGTTGGTTATTTTGTTTGCTCTGTTTTTGGTTATTCCATTTGCATTATTGGTTGCTCCATACATGTTAAGATATATGAGGTTTCCAACTTTGCCACTACCCATCACAGTGTTGTTGTCTATTGTACAGTTTTCACCAAGTGTAATTACTATTGCACTGCATCCAGTATTGTTTACTGCATAGAAGTAACTGTTTTTTACTGTTATGTTTATTACTCCGTTACGCATTGCAAAGTATCCTGTACTCATTCCAACACCCTGATTTTCTACTGTTACATTGATGTTGTCGAATGTTATGTTGGATGCTGTTGTTGTGAATACTTGTGTATTATGGAACTTTAGGTTTGTAATATTTGAATTGGATGATTCATTATTAAATTCTATCCATGTTGGATCTAATGATGGAAGGTTATATCCATATATTGTGTTTAAATCTAATGTGAAACCGTTTCCATTTATGTTTATTGGTTTATCTACTGTATAATTGGTTGATGTACGGTATATGTTTTCTGTGAAGTTTAATATATCACTATCATTGATTATCGTGTTTAAACCAGACTCTGTTATGTATTCATCAAAGTTTGTATTATTTAAATTCCATACAGTTGGTGTTGTATTTCTTGTTTGACCACTATTTTTTTCTGAAGCAACTTTATTTATTGCTTGTTGCGAATTTTTTATTTCATTATTATTCTTGCTTTCTGTGCTTACTGTTGTATCAGTTTGTTGTATGTCTTGTGATATGGTGCTGGTTGTTACATCGGAGGATATGCTTGTATCATCGATGTCTGCAGCACTGACCACTGATACTAATGTAATCAGCAAAGCAATAAATAAAATGAAATGTTTTGTTTTTATTTTCATTTTTGATCCTTTAACTGTTTTTTAAATTATTATTGATTAAATGATAAAATAACTATACTTGTTTATTTATTTTGTTTTAGTATTATTTTTCAATTTTATTTTATATTTAATCAATAAGCCTATATATGATTTTTTTCAAATATATGTTTACTGTAAAAAAAAATTATAACTCTTATAATAGTATCAGGGATATTAAAGTTTAAGAAATATTCGGATTGTATTAGGCTATTGTAAGGTTTAAAATATTTTTTTTTACAAGATTAATATCCAATTATTTAATAATTTCTGAAAGATTAATTAATAAATTCATATTTATAATTAGATGTTATATTAATGAAGTCTACTATCAGAAAAAATAATATAATATAAACATTTTTCCTGGGGGAATTGATTATTATCAAGAAAAATAAGTGTTTGTTTATTTTTCTATTATTGACTTTGGCTTTGATGTCTATAGTATCGGCAACAGATACAAATGATACAACACATATAACAAGTGAAGTATCACAAGATGTTATGCTAGAAACCCAAGAAATTACACAAGAAACATCTGGGACTACTATTCTAGATGATAATTCTAATGTAATCAAAGAAAATAATGAAGATAAACAAGCAATACAAAACATTACTAAAAAAGACAAAACTTATGAAAAAGTAAAAACAGATGATGCTGATGATAATGTTACGGTTGTGAATGTTACATCATCCAATTTTAAGCAATATTTTAGTGTTATGAGTAATGTTGCTTATATGGGTAAAGGTATTACTTCTACTAACAGCAGTTTAGTATTAAATGTAAAATATGTACCCAGTAATGTTTACACTTTTTCATTAGATGAAAACAGCAATAAGTTCCAAAATCTTAGTCTAGTAATTGATGGTCAGGGATGCAGTGCCCTTACAAATGTTGGATTTAAGTTATCAACCAACTTCAAGACAGTTGCACTGCAAAACTTTAACTCAACAATCACGGAATCCTATACCAAAAGTGATTATCTTACACTTACAGGGACTAATGGAACTTACATAATACGAAACATGACCATTGACGTGCAAAAACCTGATCTTACAACCTATGTGTTCAGGGTAGAAAAAGAATCACTCATAGAAAACTGTAACTTAAAGGCATGTCTTAGTGAATGTACCATTAATTGGGATGCATATCCATACCTTCCTGACTGTATTGGATTCTATGTTAAAACCCAAGCTGAGATAAGAAATAACAATATTGAAATATTAATCACAGGTAATTATGGAGGAAGTTATTATTCATCTTTTGCAGCATTTCTCGGAACAAGCGGCATAACATTCATCAACAATACACTCATTTCAACAAACTGCACTGATGATAGTGGTTATTCATATGGGCTTGTAGTTAGGTCAAGCAATAACATAATTAAGGATAATAAGATATATATTACATCACATACGTATACTGCAGGAATACACCTTGAAATGGCCACATTCAAAAATAATATCATAGAAGGGAATTATATTAATGTAACCAGTAGTTACGGCAATGCTCCCTGGGGAAACATTGCAGTAGCATATGCCATAAATATGTTGGACTTTCAATACACTGGAAACTTGTTTGGAGTAGGTGGAAATCATCCTAACAACAATTCAATCATACGGAACATTTTAGTGGGAGAGGCTGCTCAGATATATGGGGTTGAAATGTATGGTGGATACAATAACAACATATCCGAAAACAACATCACATTATATGGGCGTACATGTATGGGAATTGGAATAATTGGTGCAAACACAACATCAAACAATAATAATATTGTAGTAATCGGAGAACACAACCAAACTGAGGGAACAGCAGATTATCTTAAGGCAAAAACTGCAGGACTATATTCGTACTTATCAGATACGGGAATTGAATTCAAAAACAACACAATATACAGTGAAAATGCACCAGGAATTATTTTAGAAAAAGTATCAAATGTTGTAGTACAAAACAACTCAATATACTCTGAAGGACATGATTACACAGTAGAAGTGGATGGAAAAAATAATATTGTAACTGATAATATACTTGAAGCAAGAAACAACATGGGAGACTCCTCGGTAAGCGGTCAAATAAATAACACAGTAGAAAACAACACATATTACTTTGAACCAAATATTACAGTTGATTTTCCTGAAAGAATTATTACAAATACTGAAGTACCAATACTTATATCATTAAATGATGATGAAGAAAAACCCGTAACAAATAAAAAAATATATGTACAAATTAACAATCAAAACATTACCGAAGAATTAACAACAGATACTGAAGGAAATTGCATATATTACTACACAGCAACAGAAAGTGGTACTAAAACACTCACCATAACAAGTCCAAAAGAAAACAACATACTGGAATCTGTTTACATAACAGAATTTAATGTAGAAAAACTGAATACAAACATAACAATAAACACAATCAACCAAACAAAATACAATGACAACATAACAATCACAGGAACACTAAAAGACACAGACAACCAACCAATTACAGATGATATACAAATCACATTCAATAATGAGGAAATTACACTTACAACAGATTCAGAGGGAACATATTCCTTCACAACAATAGCAAAAAAAATCGGAACAAACAACATAACAGCATCATATAACGGAAACACAAAATACAACCCAACCAGTACGACCACAACATTCACAGTAATAGGTAAACAACCTGTTATTGTAACTTATGATCCAATAAGTGATGTAAATTTCGGAGAAAACGTGACAATTACTGGAAAATTCATGACCAGTAATGGTAAGGCAATTTCCAATAGTAATGTGAAAATTTATATTAATGGTGTGAAATATCTGGCAAAAACAGACAACACAGGAACATACGTATTAAGTGTAGAAACTACCCAAACAGGTGTTAACAAAGTAAGTATTGGTTACAGTGGTAATGATAAGTATGAAGCTTATGAAACCAATACAACATTTACTGTCCTTGGTAAACAACCGGTAATAGTAACCTACGAACCAATAACTGATGTTAACTTCGGAGAAAATGTAACGATTACAGGAAAATTCATGACCAGTAATGGTAAGGCAATTTCCAATAGTAATGTGAAAATTTATATTAATGGTGTGAAATACCTGGCAAAAACAGACAACACAGGAACATACGCATTAAGTGTTCAGACTACTCAGACAGGTGTCAATAAGGTTAGTATTGGTTACAGTGGTAATGATAAGTATGAAGCTTATGAAACCAATACAACATTTACTGTCCTTGGTAAACAACCGGTAATAGTAACCTACGAACCAATAAGTAATGTTAATTATGGTGAAAATGTTACAATAACTGGAAAATTCATGACCAGTAACGGTAAAGTAATATCCAACAGTAATGTAAAAATATACATCAACGGAGTAAAATACCTAGCAAAAACAGACAAAACAGGAATATACACACTATCAGTAGCAACAACACAAACTGGTACCAACAAGGTTAGTATCGGTTACAGTGGTAATGACAAGTATGAAGCTTATGAAACCAACACAACATTCCAAGTCCTGGGAAAACAACCAGTAATAGTAACCTACGAACCAATAAGTAATGTAAACTTCGGAGAAAACGTAACAATAACAGGAAAATTCATGACCAGTAACGGCAAAGCAATTTCCAACAGTAATGTAAAAATATACATTAATGGTGTGAAATACTTGGCAAAAACAGATAAAACAGGAACATACACACTATCAGTAGCAACAACACAAACGGGAACCAACAAAGTAAGTGTCGGTTACAGTGGAAACGATAAATACGAAGCATACGAAACAAACACAACATTTACTGTTCTTGGTAAACAACCAGTCATAGTTACCTACGAACCAATCAACAACGTAAAACAGGGACAAAACGTTACAATCACTGGAAAATTCACAACAAACACAGGAAAAGCAATCACCAACACAAACGTGAAAATATTAATAAACGGTAAAAAATACTACGCAAAAACAGACAAAACAGGAACATACACACTATCAACACAAGCAAATACACTAGGAACCAACAACGTAACAATAGGATACAGCGGAAACGACAAATACGAAGCATACGAAACCAACACAACATTCACAGTAACAGCATAAATAACCATTTCATTCAATTTTTCTTTTTTTAAATCGTACTACTCATTTTTATTTTCTTTTTTTTTTCAATAACATTATTCAATTAAATATTTTAATAGTCACTTACAGATAAATTAACAATAAAGTTCTAATTGGAGAAATCAATATGTATACTGAAGATTCTATATTAATTGGATGTAATGATGATACTTGTGTAACATTACATCCTAAATTAGCAAATAGGCATGGAATAATTGCCGGTGCAACAGGAACAGGAAAAACATATACCTTAAAGGCATTAGCTGAGTCATTTAGTGATATGGGTGTTCCAGTATTTGTTGCTGATATGAAAGGGGATTTGGCAGGTTTATCAAAAGCAGGCGAACCTAATGAAAATGTTTCTAAAAGGGTAGAAAAATATGATTTACAATCCAAAGGATTTAGTTATAAAGGATATCCTGTGGAATTTTGGGATTTATTTGGTGACAAGGGATTACCAATAAGAGTAACTATTTCACAAATGGGACCTATTTTGTTATCAAAAATATTGAGACTCAGTGAAGCCCAGGCCGGAGTATTAAATATAGTATTTAAAGTTGCAGATTCTGAATCATTATTATTAATAGATATTAAAGATTTAAAATCAATGATTAATTATGTTACAGAAAACAGAGAAAGATATGAATCAGAATATGGTGCAATTGCTACAAAATCTGCAAATACCATTTTACGTTCATTGTTAACTTTAGAAGAACAGGGTGGAAATAAATTCTTTGGTGAACCTGCTTTGGAATTAACTGATTTTATGCAGTGTGATGATAATGGTAAAGGTATAATAAATGTATTTGATTCTGTAAACTTATCATTAGCTCCGGATTTATATTCTACATTTTTATTATGGATGTTAACAGAAATGTTTGAATCCATGCCGGAAGTTGGAGATCTTGAAAAACCAAAATTTGTTTTCTTCTTTGATGAAGCACATTTATTATTTGATGATATGAATCCGGTTTTCCAAAGAAAAATTGAACAGATTGTACGATTAATACGTTCCAAGGGAATTGGATTGTATTTCATCACGCAAAGTCCAACTGATATTCCTGATGAAATATTATCTCAGTTAGGAAATAGAATTCAGCATGCATTGAGAGCATACACACCAAAAGATCAAAAAGCTGTTAAAGTAGCTGCTGAAACTTTTAGGGCAAATCCTAATTTTGATACAGCCGATGAAATATCAAATCTTGGAATAGGTCAGGCATTAGTATCAGTATTGGATAAAGAAGGAGTTCCAACGGTTGTAGAAAAAGTAGACATTATACCTCCACAATGTTATAGTGGAGCAATTGATGATTCTTATAGGGAACAGATAATTAATATTTCTATGTTTAAAGGAAAATATTATGAAATGTTGGATAGGGAATCTGCTTATGAACGTTTATTACAAAAAGTACAACAGGCTCCAGTTCAGGAGATGGAACAGTATAATAATCAAGATTATCAATCACAGGACAACACAGCATATCAAAATCAACAACAAATACCCCAAACAGAACAAAAACAAGCTGGTTTCCCATTACCTGATGTTCTTCAACAGACAATGGACAATATAGATTTATCTAAAACCACAAAAAGAGGTAGAACCAGTCAGGGGACTGCCGGAAAATCTGAAATTGAAAGAATAGCTACCAATGCTGCAAATACTGTTGTTCGGGAAGTATCCCGACAAATTGTTAGAGGTATATTTGGTCAATTAAAACGTAAGTAATTCAGTATATTTGGTTGATTTTCCTTTAGACTTTTCAATTGGATATTTTTCCTCATTTTTTTCTATTTTTTTAAGCATAATTTCCTTTACATCCACATTCATAGTTATAGCCATCAGGTATGAATATATAAGAACGTCTGCTAGTTCTTCCTCAACATGTTTTATATCATAATCATTATCCCACTGAAAGTTTTCCAATAATTCTGCAGATTCAATGGAGATTGATTTGGCAAGATTTTCTAATGTCTGGAACTGTTTCCAGTCACGGTCATCCCGAAATTTGATAATTCTTTCAATAACTTCTTCCATATTTTCACTTATATTTTTATGATTTCAATACCAAATTATAATATTTGTTATTTACATATCATAATATAAGAATTTTTTTAATGATAAATATTTTATTTAATTTTTTTATATTAATTGTATTATTTATAGGGATTTTATGGAAGAACGTTCTAAATTAGACTTTAATGATGTATTCAACACTTTACAACAAAACCTTTTAGATATGGGTTTAAGGAATAATTTACTTAATTTTAAAGAGGTTGCTAGAACTGTTCCTATTGTTGATGTAGAGATAATGGATTTATATGATTCATTAGTTTTAAATAAGAAAAAATTATCTTTTCTTCCTAAATTTTCATCTAAAGATTCTGAAGAGGGAATATGGTCCATACCTGTTGAATCTAATGAAGAGGAAGAGTTACAATTACAAACAACATTAACAGAAAAAGAACTTCAAAAAAGATTATTCTCATTATTCCAATATTATAGAACCAGTGTACAGGATTTAGGTTATAATAATCTTTTTTTAGCATTAGGTTTTGTTGAATGGAAGCAACAAAAGGATAATTCAACACATAAAGCTCCTTTAGTCTTAGTTCCAATAGAATTGTCAAGAAGATCTGTCGGATCTCCATTTAAAGTACATTGGACTAGGGAGGATATTTCATTAAATTTATCATTAAAATATAAACTACAGGAACAGGGGATTATTTTACCTGAACAGAATAGTATAGAAAATAAAAATGATTTAGTAGAGTATATTAATAAAGTTAAGCGGGCTATTGAATTTAAAAAAGGATGGAACGTTCTCAGTCAGGCATATATTAGTACATTTAGTTTCAAAAAGTTTGTGATGTTTAAGGATTTATCAATTGAAAACTGGGATCATATAGAAAAAAGTGAAATTGGTAGGTTATTTGGTTTAAGTGAAGTTGATAGTTTTGATTCATTTGATGTAAAATCTATTGATGAAGATTTAAATCCTATGGATAATTATAATGTAGTTGATGCAGATTCTTCACAAATTGCTGTAATAGAAGATGCTAAAAAAGGTCATAGTCTTGTAGTTGAAGGACCACCTGGAACAGGTAAATCTCAAACAATTGTAAATTTAATTGCTGAATTACTGGCTAATGAGAAGAAAATATTGTTTGTTAGTGAAAAGATGGCTGCACTTGATGTTGTTAAAAAAAGAATGGATAGTGTTGGTTTAGGAAGTTACTGTTTAGAGTTACACAGTAATAAAACAAGAAAAAGGTCTTTCCTTGATGATTTGAACAAATCACTTTTAAATGACAAAGTTGAAGTGGATGATTATGAGGATTATGAAAAACTTCAACAGTCAATTAACAATTTGAATGAATATAGACAGCTTATTCGTACAAAATATGGTGATACTAATTTATCTATTTATGATTTAATTGGTATGTATGAATATAATTATCAGGAACTTGAAAAAATTGGTCAAAGGGTATATAAATTTAACTTACCTAGTCTTAAAAATTATACTACTCAAAAACGTTCAGAGCTTCTATCAAACATAGATGAAATTGCAGAAATATATAAATTAATTAATCCAATTAAGGATAATCCATGGAACTATACAAATATCAATTATCTTTCACCGGATGATATAGATAATATTAATTTTAAATCATCTGAAATGGATAGTCATATGGAACATATTCAACAGGATATTGTAGAATTTAGTCATAAAACCAATCTTCAAAAACCTGTTAAGTATGGTGAAATAAAAAAATATATCCAGCAGGCTAAATTAGCATTATCTGACCAGGATTATTCCTTGGAAGATGGGAAACTTAAAAAAATAGTTGATTCAGTACAAGAATATCAAAATAATTGTAATAATGATATCAATATTGACAAAATAGATGTTGAACCTATAAAAGAAAAAACTGACCAGTTATTATTCAAAATACGTTCTTCTGAAATATCTTCTGATTTCATGTTCCATCATGAAGCACGAGTATTGCTTTCAAAAATTAAAGAAGCTTACAAATCATTGCAGGAATCTCCAGTTAAAAGAGCGTTAAATGATCCTGATATTGTACAAAAATTCTATCAATTTAAATCAAATAAAGATTCCTTTACTAAATTCATGAATAAGGATTATAAAAAATCCAAAAACGAATTAAAAAGTTATTACTCTCAGGATGTTGATGATAATACTATTACAGAAGATTTTGATAATTTATTCCTGTGGAATGATGATGTAAATGGAGTAATCAATACAATATTACCATATTATACATCTGACAATTTAACGGCCGAAAAAGTAATCTATGAATTAGAAAGGTTAATTAATCTTTTTGATGATTTAAATGAAATAAATTCCAAAGTATCTAAAATCTTCAAAAGGGATTATTTCAAAACATTGGATGATATTGAATTCCATGTAAATTCATTATATCAGCAAAAAGAATTAAAGAAATTCATTGATGATAATGAATCTACTGCAAAAAAATACTTTAAATCATGGGACAATGTAGATACTGACTTTTCAAAATTAGTTAGTGAATATGAGGGTATCTCAAAATATGTTAAAGAAGATAATTCTAACAGAGTGATTATAGATAACTCCAGTAAAAATGAACTGAAAAGTATAATAGATGATTTGGAAATTAAATATGATGAAATATCCGAAGATTACGAATATCTTAATTCATTATTACATTTTAAAAACAAACTAAGTGAAAATAATATAAATCCAATAAATCTTGAAGATTTTAATGAAACTATTCAAAGTATAACTGAAAATATTCGTTCATTAAGTGATTGGAATCAATTTAATACCTACTGTACACAATTTAAAAATAATTATACTGCTGAAATTATTAAACTCATCAAAAACGATAAAATCAAGGCTGATGCAATAGTACCATTATATGAATTTAACTTTGCTAACAATATTCTGATAGAAATATTTGAGAAACATGAAATATTAAAGAACTTTAACTCCAATATATATGAAAAAAATATTCAATTATTCAAAGAATTGGATGTTCAAACGATTGATCTTAATAAATATAGAGTTAAAGAGATACTTGATGCTCAAAGACCTGATTTATCAATTAGTATTGCTCCAACTTCACAGTTAGGTATACTAGTTCATGAAATGAATAAAAAAAGAAATCATAAATCTATAAGACAACTATTAAAGGAATGTAATGAAGTAATTACAGATATTAAGCCATGTTTACTCATGAGTCCATTGTCTATTGCCCAATATCTGGATACAAAAACATTTGAATCTTACTTTGATTATATAATATTTGATGAAGCTAGTCAAGTTAAAATTGAAGATGCAATTGGAGCATTATTAAGGGGAAAACATTATATAATTATGGGAGATACAAAACAGCTACCTCCAACAGCTTTCTTTGATGTTGAAACAAACATAGAATCTCAAGAAGCAGAGGATATGCATGTTCAGGATGTGGAAAGTATTCTTCATTTCTGTAAGACTGTTTTACCATACAGGATGTTAAAATGTCATTACAGAAGTAGACACGAGTCTTTAATAGCAGTTTCAAACTTGGAATTTTATAATAATGATTTGTTCATTTATCCTTCTCCAATAATCAATTCAGAAAATTTGGGTCTTAAATTAGTTTATAATCCAAATAACATATATGATAAAGGAAAAACTCGACAAAATAAAGGGGAAGCAAAAGAAGTTGTAGAATATGCATTGCAACACTTTGGTAAATATGGATTCCAAAAAAGTTTAGGAATTGGAACATTTAGTGTAGCACAAAAACAGGCAATACTTGAAGAACTGGAATTAAAACTTAAAGAAAATCCGGAACTTGATCCGTATTTCAACACTACTGGAGATAAAGCCTTTTTTGTAAAAAACATTGAAAACATTCAAGGTGACGAAAGGGATGTAATGTTAATTAGTGTGGGTTATGGTTTTGATGAAACACATAATTTGTCCAGTAACTTTGGTCCATTAAATAATGATGGAGGGGAAAGAAGGTTAAACGTATTAACAACACGTGCTAAAGAAAAATGTATAGTGTTTGCTAACTTTAAATCTTCTGATATGCATCTTTCACCAAGATCACCAAAGGGTGTTCAGGTGCTAAAAACTTATCTTTACTATGCAGAACATGGTAAATTCCCATCAAATGTTCTGGAAGAACAAAAATTCGACTCAGAATTTGAAAAATCAGTTTATAATTTCCTGATAAAAAAAGGATATAAAGTTGAAAAAAGAGTGGGATGTTCAGGTTATCGTGTTGATTTAGCAGTATTGGATCCTAATAATGATGATGAATACATATTAGCTATAGAATGTGATGGAACTGAATATAATGATGATGCCTCTGCTAGGGAAAGAGATAGAATTCGACAGAATATGCTTGAAGGCTTGGGCTGGAATTATCATAGAATTTGGTCAACAGAATGGTATCATAACAGACAAAATGCAAAACAGAATTTAATCAATGCAATAAATGATGCTATAAAAAATAAAGAACAGGATATTAAAACTCTTGACGAAATAAATAATGATACAATCGTAGTCGAAAAAGTTAAAGAAGACAACAACAACAGTATTTCTGTTGAAAATATTAACACAGAGTATAAAGAAGATATTTCAGATGATTCTTCCAAATCTGAGATTTCAAAACAGGTTATAAAAGATCAAAATTCCTTTGATGAATTTGATGAGATATTTGAAGTATTGGATGAAGAAGATTCCGATGCAGTAGTTATTCATGATATAAAAGAAATAAGAGGAAATAATTCTAATGAATCGGAAGATGATTTTGAAGTAATGGAAGAAGTTAAAATTGATGAGGATATTTCAATAGGAGAATCAGTTCCTGATGGTGGAAAAACTGAAGAAAAAACAGAAACATTAGAATCTTCCGAAGAAAAAGTTAAATCAAAAGTTCAAGTTAAAAAAGTTGAAGTGGATAAACCTTCTACAGAGAAAGATTACAATTATTATGAAAATAAAATTGACTGTGAGGACTTCTATTCATTAAATAATTCGGATGTAATTGAAGTTATCGAAGATATAATTAGAACTGAAGCACCTATTCATCGTGAAGAAATATATAATCGATTGAAAAAGGTTTATAATGTTAAAGCAACGAAAAAATTTAAATCCTCTATTGATTCAATGATTTCAACATTATTACAGAATTCACATGAAATTTATGTAAAAAATAATTATTATTACATATTTAAAAAGGAAGTTGTAGTAAGAAAACGAATTAAACCAAATATAGATTATATTTCTGATGATGAGATTATAGAAGCTATAACTCAAGTTTTAATACTTAATAATTCTGTCAAAATTAATGAATTAGCAAAATTGGTTTCAAAATTATTGGGTTTTAAAACATTGTCTACAAAAACTGCAAATAAATTAAATGAAGTTATTAGCTTTTTAAGATTCTCAGATAAATTAGATATTGATTCAAGCAGTATCGTCACATTAAAAGATGATACTAAATAATCTTTTTTTTTTAAAATTTTTTTAATTGGATATATTTGAAATTTATAATAAAAAAAGGATATATGATTAAATCATATTTTAAAAGAACTGTTGAATAACAAGAGGTAATGCACCTAATAGTGACTGAAGTCCTAAAATGAATATTGCCAGACCACCAATAAATTCAATTACTCTAGCATATTTAATAGCTACTTTTGTTCCATAGGTTCCTATTAATAACCATATGATAACTGCAACAAGTGTAAGTGAACCTAAAACTATAGGATTCGCACCGGCAACAGCACCTTGAGATGATAATACTAAGTTTTCAATGTTTCCAAAGATTAGTAATCCAAGGTATTCTTTATAATCGTCTAATGCCATATAATCACCTAGTATTTAATATTATTGGTATCTGAATGCATTAATCATTGATTGAAGACCTAATATTATAATTGCGATTGCTCCAACTAATTCTATTACACTGGCATATGCCATAGCATAATTTGTTCCTAGTGTACCAATTAGAAACCAGAATATTACACATATTATACTTAATATTCCTAGTTTTTTAGGATCAGCTCCTTTTACAACACCATGTGATGCAAGAACTAAGTTTTCTATATTTCCAAAAATAATTAATCCTAAAAAAGGAATGCATTCTTCAATCATTTTTTCACCTTTCTTATTCAGATAATCCTTTTTTTTTTCTTAAAACATTTTTTCTAGATTATATATAATTATCTAAAGTAATTTCTGTCCTATTTAGTAATTAATGAATAAAAGTAATTATTTAATGTAAATTATTTTAATCTAAGAAAAAAATTAACAACATTATTTTATTAGTATTTCTTTATATTTATAGTATTGTTTTTAAGATACTAAGAGTTTAGCATAAATTTTTATATGATTATTAATATATGATTTAATAGAAATTCTGAAGGGGATTATATGGCCGGAGAAATAATTGATGATAATTTTTTAACAATTAATGATGATTTTAACAAGTATATTCAATATCTTCGTTTGATTTTTGCTGATTATGCTGAAGTCGTGGAAAGTATTGATAAAATTATAGACGAAAATGTATTTAATAAGCAAACATATGTAGAATTAACGGGAATAATTAAATACACTTCTAAAAGAGTTTTTCCATTATTATCAGCTTTTTTTGGTCAGGATGAAAATTTTGAAAATGACATTTATCATGAATTTATGGATATACAATTAATGGTTTTATATTTATTTGATAAATTACAATATGAGTTAGATGAGATAATTTTAAAATGGAATTTAAATGATGCAGTAATTAAGGATGAGCTTATTAATATTGAATCTGTAAATTATTTGTTAAAATTAATTATGCCTCAATTATTATTGTTTGTTAACGTATTTGATTTAAAAATTCAGCAGATTGAGGGTTCCATAAGTGAAGATGAATTCGAGAAAAAAATGGTTGAAATTCATGACAGTATGTTTATTTAATAGTTAACATCTATTATTTTTTTTATTTCTTGTAGACTTGATGGTATAATTCTTACATCAATTCCGTGGTATGTTTTATATAAATTAATAAACTTTTTTTTATGGAGAGATTTGATACCTTTTTTTATTTCTTTGCAGGAATATTGGTTTAGATTTTTACAAAGATTAATTACGGGGGTGTGATGTTTTCCAATACATCCATGTTTGAATAAGGTGGATAAAATATCTCTTTCCAATTCATCATTACTTTTCATATAATTTTATATATTATAGTTATCTTATATAATAATATGTTTAAAAAATGTACATTTTAACCTTAAATGGTATTGTGTTTAAAAAATAAACTTGAGATGAAAATATGTATGAAAGAATATTTGGTAAATATCCCCAAGTTAAAGTTTTAAATTATGTTTTAATTAATCCTGAAAAGTCATATTCAAAAAAAGAAATAGCTGTGGGAGCAAACATATCCAGAGTTACTTTGGATTCATTTATTAATGACTTAGAAGAATTGAATATTTTATCAAAAGATGGGTTAACATACTACGTGAATATTAATTCAAAAGTAGTTAAAGCACTAATAAAAACTCAGATAACCTTAGCAGAATTAATCATGGAAGATGAAACAAGGGATCCTGAAACTTTTATAGGTGAAGCATTAACTGATGAAGAATTAGATAAGTTTTTAGATTCATTTGATTTTGAAGTGGATATTGATAATGAGTTAGAAAAGATTGAAAAAGGTGAAGTATCTATTACAAAACAAGAAGAATTAAAAATGGATGATGATGCAATTATCATTTCTTCAGATAATTTAAATACGGATATTATTTTAACACAATACATTGATAAAGGTTTTAATAAAGGAAGGATAAATTATGGATGATATAAACAATTTAAATTCACAAATGCCAAAAATTAAATTCAACGATGAACCAAGTAAACCTATTTCCGGGGCAGTATGTGTTGGTTCACACGATCAGATTCGTGTTGCATTTTTAGAAGAAAAGTTAGCTAGTGATGATTTTGGAAATGTTGAAATGATTCAAGAATGTGTTGCACAAGTAGTTATGACGCCTCAAGTTGCAAGAAATATTATACAAGTATTAGAAGATAACTTAAAATCCAATAATTTATAAGCATTATTCCCCATCTTATTATTTTTTATAATCTTTTTTTTGTTAGCAATTTAAATATTTTTTTTAACATAAATCTATTTATGATTAAAGAAGAAACAATGAATCGTTATGTAATAATTATAGGTATATTATGTTCATTTGCGGTAGCATTTACTTCTAATGCATTATCTGTAGCATTACCGACAATTGCTATGGACTTTAATTTAAGTAATATTATGCAAAATTGGGTTGTAAATATTTATTTATTGATTATTGCATGTGCCAGTGTTCCAATATCTAAGATATCAAGTAAATACGGATTAAAAAGAACATTGATAATTGGGTTGGTTATTTATATTGCAGGAGCTCTTTTTTCTGGTTTTTCAATTAATGAAAATATGTTGTTTCTTTCAAGATTTATACATGGTATTGGTTCTGCAGTATTATTTGTGAATGTAATGGCAATTATCACCGCTCAAATTCCATCTAAAAATAGGGGTCAGGCAGTTGGTTTTACAATTATGGGAGTTTATGTGGGATTAACTTCTGCTCCTACAATTGGAGGTATACTGGTTCAAAATTTTTCTTGGAGGGCAATATTTTATATTACTTTGCCATTAATTTTATTATCAATATATTTACTTAGTAAAATAGAAAAAGAGTGGGCAGTGGATGTGGATAAATCAATTGATAAGGTAGGTTCCTTATTGTATATTTTATCCATTTGTTTATTGATGTATGGATTCACGATTTTAAATTCAAAAATTGGATTAATACTTTCTTTTTTAGGAGTTTTAGTATTAATCTGTTTTATCAAATTTGAGTTAAAATTAGAAAACCCTATATATGAGATAAAATTATTTAAGAATTTAAAGTATACGTCATCAAATATAGCATCTTTTATTAGTTATTTTGCTACTTTTGTAGTAACCTACATTTTAAATTATCACTTTCAGTATTTAATGAATTTGTCTCCACAAACTACGGGTATTATTTTGATTGTTTCACCATTACTAATGGCTTTATGTGCACCATTTTCAGGAAGGTTGTCTGATAAAATCGATCCACAAAAACTTGCTGCCCTAGGTATGAGTATGGTATCAATTGGAATGCTATTATTATGTTTCTTAAATGAAAACACACCTTTGTACATGATAATTGTGGCTATGGTATTACACGGTTTAGGATTTGGAATATTTTCCTCACCTAACAGTAACATTATTTTGGGAAGTGTGGAAAAGAAATATATAGCTACAGCATCTGCTTCATTATCGACTGTTAGAACTATAGGTCAATCATTTAGTTTAGGATTGTTGACATTAATATTTTCATTTATTATGGGAAATGTGATTATAGTACCATCCAACTATCCATTGTTAGTTCAGAGTAGTCAAATAACAATGATCTTTTCAACAATATTCTGTATAATTGCTGTGGTTTTGTCATTAATAGGTGTTAAATCAAAAATATAATAATTAATACTTTATCTATTTTTTTGTATTATTTGATTAATCCAATTATTAAATATTTTTTATTATAAAATTAATTTTGTTAAACAATGTCAAAAATAAATATGATTTAAAGGGGGTCATTGAAAGAAAAAAAATGAAGTGAATTAGAATTTAAAATGTTTTAAAACTACTTCTACATCATCTGGTTGAATAGTTTTTCTACCTGCATGTTTTGCAACATCAATAACTGCGGTAGCTAAACTTGCAGTGTATGCTTCTACTGCTTCAACAATTTTTTCTTCTGCATCTTTACTAATTCTTTCTGCACCTGCACTTTTTACAATTCTTGTTACTGGTGCTTTTGGTATTTCAGTCATCTTTTGTCATCTCCTTATTTTAATATATTATTATTAGGAGTATTTAAGTATTTTTATAAAAATGTAAAAATTGTAAAAAAAATAGTTGTAAATTGAAATTTGTATAAAAACATTTTTCAATTTTTTTTGATTTTTTTGTTAAATAAAATTTTAAAATTCTAATTCAGAAATTCTTTCCATTGCTTCAACAGTTTTTTCATAAGTGTTAAAAGCAGTTAATCTTATGTATCCTTCACCGCTAGGACCAAATCCAGCACCAGGGGTACTTACAACATGTGCTTGGTCTAATAAAATGTCAAAGAATGTCCAGGAGTCAATATTGTTTGGTGTTTTAAACCAGATGTATGGAGAATCGATTCCACCATAAACTTCTAAACCTATTTTTTCTAAACTTTCCCTGATTACTTTAGCATTTGCCATATAATAATCTAAGTTTTCTTGAATTTCTTTTTTACCTTCTTCTGTGTAAATTGCTTGAGCAGCTCTTTGAACTGGATAAGATACACCATTAAATTTGGTGGATTGTCTTCTATTCCAGAGTGGATTAAGTTGTACACATTCACCAGATTTATTTTTGACATAAACTTCTTCAGGTACAACGCAGTAACCACATCGGGTTCCTGTAAATCCAGCGACTTTTGAATAACTTCTAAATTCAACTGCAACTTCTTTAGCTCCTTCAATTTCATAAATTGAATGTGGAACATTCTCTGTTGAAATAAATGCTTCATAAGCTGCATCAAATAATATTAAAGCATCATTTTCTTTTGCATAATCTACCCATACTTTTAGTTGGTCTTTTGTTAAGGTTGTTCCTGTTGGGTTGTTTGGGAAACATAAGTATATAATATCTACATCTTCTTCTGGAAGTGCTGGAACAAAATTGTTTTCGGATGTGCATGGTAAATATACTATTTTTTCATAGAATCCATCATCACATGCTTTTCCACTACGACCGGCCATTACATTACTGTCAACGTAAACTGGATAAACTGGATCTGTTACTGCAATGATATTATCTTGTGAAAACAATTCCTGGAAGTTACCAGTATCGCATTTTGCTCCATCACTAATGAATACTTCAGAATTTTTTAATTCTATACCTAATGGTTCAAAATCATTTTTAATTACATCTTCTATGAGGAAATCATAACCTTGTTCCGGACCATATCCTCTGAAAGTTTCAGCTGCACCCATTTCATCAACAGCATCATGGAATGCTTTTATAACAGTTTTAGTTAAAGGTCTTGTTACATCTCCAATTCCCATTTTAATTAAATCTGCATCAGGATTTTCTTCTTGATATTTTTCAACACGTCTAGCTATTTCTACAAATAAGTAATTGTTCTGTATATTACTATAATTTTCATTTACGTTTACTACCATTTTCTCACTTCCTTTTAATTATGTGTATAATAGAATGTTATTCCTTCTTTAGTAATGTTGTCAACTCTGGCAAATCCAAATCTTTCAAGTTGTACCATATCATCTACTCGTACATCTTTACTGTCTGGTTCAATAAATCCGTTTACTTTGGTATTATCAGGCATCACAACAGTTGCTTTTACAGAACCTTCAATCGGTGACCATTGGATTATACTTGCATGTTTGCTTTGTGCTTCTTCCAGTGATTCACTATCATATGTACATGAATCTTCTGTTACATTAACATTAATTAAATCCATTAATCTTAATGGTTTACTATTATTTATAGCTTTGTCATAGTCATCTTTAGGAATATAAGCTGATCCCGTAAATTTAAGGGTTCTAAAACCTTTTTCTGGTTCATTGTAATGTAATTCACGTTCAAGGATTAATTCATTCTTATCTTCAGGTAAATCTTTTACATCTATTTCAACTGCTTCAGGGATAAAGAAATATCTGTTCGTTTCTTCTTCCATAATGTTACGATTTAATCCATAGATTTTTTTCCAACTTATAGTTGCATCCGCTTGTTTAGTTCCAATTTCTTCAATAAGTTCATATAAAACTTCTTTTTTAATTCCACGTCTAGCAATAGCCTTGATTGTTCCAAGTCTTGGATCATCCCATCCTGTGTATGTACCATCTTCTATTCCGGCACGTGCTTTGGAAGTACTTAATTCAACATCATCCATTTTAAGTCTACCATAATGAATAAATTCAGGAATTTCCCAATCAAAGTGTTTGTAAAGATAGGACTGTTTTTCACTATTTGCAAGGTGATCTTTTCCACGTAAAACATGAGTTATTCCCATTAAGTGATCATCAACAGTAACAGAAAAGTTCATCATAGGATAAATTTTGTATTTGTTACCAATTCTTGGATGTTCTTGAGTAACAATCCTCATAGCTACCCAATCACGAATTGCAGGATTTTTGTGTTTGATGTCAGTTTTTACACGTAATACAGCTTCTCCTTCTTCCATTTCTGGGAATTTATTCCAAAGAGCTAGATTTTCTTCTACAGTATTATCTCTACAAGGACATGGTTCACAGTTATCTTTAAGCTTTTTAAAGTCGCCTCCATCACATGTACACATGTATGCAGCACCACATTCTATTGCTTTTTGAGCGTATTCATAGTAAATTTCTAATCTGTCACTTTGTATGTATGCTTCATCAGCTTCGATACCTAACCATGCAAGATCTTCCGGAATTGCTTTGTATGCATCCGGTTCAACTCTTTTAGGATCAGTATCTTCTATTCTCAAAACAAGTTTTCCATTATATTTTTTCTGGTATAATAAATTAAGAATAGCAGCTCGTGCATGACCAATATGTAATGGACCTGAAGGGTTTGGCGCAAACCTAAGTTTTACGTTTCCATCTTTTATATTTTCAAGTTCAGGTAAGCCTTTTGGTTTCTCAGGAGCTCTTTTATGTTTTTCAACACCACCTAGTTTATCAAGTTCACTTTGTTGTTCTTCAGGACTCATAGCATTTACTTTTGCTACAAATTGACCTGCTAGTTGGCTAACTGTTTTAGGATCTTTTCTCATTTCAGGATGTTTACTCATAACCATACCAATAACTGATCCTGTTTGACAATTATTTCCATGCTCAACAGCGTTACTTAGAGCATATTTATAAATAGTTTCTTCAATATCCATTGATATCCTCCGTTTAACTAATAAAAAATGAATAAATTAAAAAGTAAAAATAAATTACCTATAAAATTTTTTTATCATAATATAATATATGTTTTTGAAGTTATAAAAAAATTTAGAATTCTTTTTATTCTTTTAAGATTAAAATATTTTTATTATTACTGTTTCTTTTACAAAATATATCTCAGTACATAAAAAATTGAGAATCGAAATAATTTAAAATAATAAATCTAATGAAATACATAAATATAATTAATATTGATTTGGGGGAGATAGATGTCTAAAACAATTGAAGATAATAACGAATATAAATGGAATAGTACATTTTCATTTTTAATGGCAATGATAGGTGCTGCAGTTGGTTTAGGAAACATCTGGCGATTTAGTTATGTATTATATTCTAATGGGGGAGGAGCATTCTTTATTCCATATGTTATTGCAATATTAATTATGGGAATCCCATTTTTGATATTGGAATATGGTTTGGGAGCAACTTTTAAAAATTCATTATCTAATATATTGAAAGGAATTAGGCCTCAATTGGAAGTCATCGGTTGGATAACAGCATTTCTTGTATTTTTAGTATTAACTTATTATGTTGTAATAATGGGTTGGGATTTAATATATTTCCTCTTAAGTTTCTTTAAGGGATGGGGAAGTAATCCTGATGCCTATTTCATGTCAAATATTGTTGTAGGTTCGGATAATTTAAATAATTTGGGAACTTTTGTTCTGCCGACTTTATTGGCTACAATTTTTATTTGGATATTAATATGGTTCATTTCTCATAAGGCTCTCGATAAAGGAATTTCTAAAGTTGTTTCAGTGTTAATTCCATTATTATTCATTATGATGGCAATTATTGTAGTATATGCATTGACCTTGCCTGGTATGTGGGGTGGAGTTACAGCTTTATTAAATCCAAATTGGAATTTGCTATTGGATATTAATGTTTGGTTGGCCGCATTTGGGCAGATAATATTTTCATTATCTATGGGGCAGGCTATAGCTGTTACTTATGCAAGTTATTTGCCTAAAGAATCTAGGTTAATAGATAATGTATTAATAGTGGTATTGTCAAATTCAAGCTTTGAAATATTTACTGCATTTGGAGTATTTAGTATATTGGGTTTCATGTCTTTAACCAGTGGTTTAGCAATTAATGAAATAGCAACAAGCGGTACTGGATTATTATTTGTTGTATTCCCGGAAATATTCAATGTAATGGGTAATGCGGCATATGTTATAGGTCCAATATTTTTCTTGTGTGTATTTTTTGCTGGTATAACTTCTGCATTAGCATTTTTAGAACCAATGACCTTGGCAGTATCAAAGAAATTTAGAATGCCTAGAATTAGATCAGTAACAATCTTATGCCTCTTTGGATTGTTATTGTCCTTAATTTATACAACAGGTTCTGGTAATTTTATTTTAACTATTGCTGATGAATTTATTAATCAATTTGGAATATTGCTGGCTGTTATATTACAGGCATTAATATTTGGTTGGAGTTATGGTATAGATAAATTATTACCTGTTTTAAATAGATATTCAACTATAAAAGTGGGAAAAATATGGATTATAGTAATAAAATATGTGTTACCTATATTTTTATCTATAATGTGGATAGTTGGAATTATAGATTTATTTGAAACACAATCTTCTACAAATATAATAATTCAATTGTTAATTGCATTGTTATTCGTTGTTGTACCGTTAATATTAACTATTTTACCTTCAAAAGACTAATATTTAGTCTTTTTTTTAACTATTTTTTCCGTTATATTTTTTTTTAAGTAATTACATAATATATTTTAGAATTAAAATGTTGTGATAATTTGAAAGTAAAAAATAAAATTATTATAATTATATTTCTTTTATTATTGTTAGGCGTATTATTATTTGCCTTGGATAGTCCTTTTTTGCACATGGCCGAAAATGTAGCTAATGGGGAAAGTATTGATATTGGAAATATATTGGAAGAAGGAAAAACTAGTAATAAGGGAAACGTATCTATTACAGTAACTGGTGATGTAATGTTTGGACGTAAAATGCCAGGAGTCTTATCATTAGATTCATCACCTTATCGTTATGTTCAAAATGTTACGGGGGATACTGATATTCTGTTAGTAAATACAGAAAACCCTTTTACAACTAGTGGAGATGCAGTTAAGCCAGATGTACCATTAAAAGCAAATCCTGATTATATACCATTAATTAATGGAACAAATGGAATGGTTATTTCAGCCAATGCTAATAATCACGTTTTTGATTATGGAATCACGGGGATGAGAGATTCAATTAAAAATCTGGAATCTAATGGAATAGCTCATATTGGTGCTGGAGAAAATAAACAAGAAGCTACAAAACCTGTAACAATTGAAAAAGAAGGGCATAATATTACAATATTTAATTATATGGATAGTGAAAACTTCCAAGAATATAGTCAATCGGTTATGCCTATAGCTACTGATGATAGTCCTGGATATTCTGCATGGGATGATACAGAAAGTGTTGAACAGATTAAACAGGCAAAAGAAAATGGTTCGGATATTATTTTAGTATATATGCATTATGGTAATGAGTATTCAAGAAGTCCGAATGAAAATCAAGAAAAAATATCACATTTAGCAATAGATGCTGGAGCGACAGCTGTTGTGGGTTCTCATGCTCATGTTACACAAGGAATTGAAATGTATAAGGGAAAACCTATCTTCTATAATTTAGGAAATTTCATGTTTGATCAGAGTAATCCTAATACACATTCAGCATACTTTGTTGAATTTGATGTTGTAAATGAAAATGTTACAGCAAATGTTTATCCTGTATATATTTCAGGTTATTTACCTCAATTTATGGATAGTTCTGATGGAGAAAGTTTATTATCCAGTTTAAGTCCTCATTGTGACGAAATGGAAATAACAGATCAGGGAACTGGTAAGATTAATTTCTCAATAAAAAATAGTACAGAGTAACTACATACTCTAATTCTTTTTTTTTAAAAAAATATTAAGAAGTAGTATTATTTACACTACTTGAAAAATTCCAATTGTCTATGTATTCAACTAATTCTTTATCGTGTTCTAATGTTACATTATGATTGTCTTCAGTATATGCTTCATAAATTACAGCAGCTACACCACCTTGATTTAATGGACTAGTTAAATAATAGGGGCTAGTTGGATTTTCTGGGGTAAAATATTTTATCCAATCAAAATTGTCAGCAATACTTTGACTTAATGTATAAGATAATTCATTTTCTTTGTTTGGTGTAAATATAAATCTTTGAACACCCCAAGCTCCATTACTATAATGAGAATCTACTGCAAAAGTAAAGTTATTGGATATGGCATCATTAACTATGAATTCTTTTGCCAATTTTTGTCCATTCATACGACTGGCTGAAAAATCTGTTGGATTTTCAGTAACATTTACTTTATAAATATAATAGCAATATTTAAGGTTATCCTCTTTTTCTTTAAATGCTTGTTCCATTAACTGGTGTGCACCTTTTTCTCTTGGATGGACACCAAGAATATAAGTAATTTTTACATTAGAACTTGTATTTCCATAAGGACCCTCTTTAACTACGTAACCTAATGAATTATTTCCTATTATTACTGTTGTTGGTTGAACTATATCTTCTAGAGTAGTGTTATTTTCAACCGTTTGATTATGATTATTTGAATTTACTGTAAAAATCATAATTAACAGTAAAATGATGAAACAAAATATAAGTATAGTATTTTTATTAATGTTGCATATATTTTTAAAGTCATAATTCTTTAAATTTTCTACATTTATGTTTGATAAGCTTTTCAAATTTAATTTAGATAATTCAGTTAAGTCTATTTGTGGAATTTTTAAAGAATTTTTTTTGGTATTAGTTTTTTTAGGTTTTAAGGATGGTTTATTATTTTTTGCCATTACATACCATATCCTCTTATTTTTTAACAGTTTTATCTATGTATCTGAATTTAATTATACCTTTTTGAATCGTTTAATATAATATTTAAATATATATATTAAAATGACTAAATAGTCATATATATAATAAGTGATATTGATTATCAGGATTTTAAAATGAACAATAAACAAGAAAGTATAATAGAATCTGCTCTAAAATTATTTAGTATAAATGGATATGGTTCAACAACAACTGCTGAAATTGCAAAAGAGGCTAAAGTTAGTGTTGGAACATTGTTTAACTATTATCCTACTAAAAAAATATTAGTTAATGAACTCTATTTATATGCTAATAGAAGTTATTGTGACTATACAAAAAATCTTGAAGAGAAACACGACTTTAAGAAAGGTATGATTGAGTTATGGGGAAGATGTATTGATTTCGCATTGGATAATCAAAATCTTTTTAGATTTATAATTCTTTTTAGGAATTCTCCTGTCATTACTGATGAAACTGTTAAACAAATTGAAGATGAATCAATATTCTTCGAAAATGTTTATAATAAATTTAGAAAAAGAAATGAAGTGAAGATGTACTACGATCTATTCAGTTATGTAATGTTTGGTTGTTTAGTTGCAACACTGGAATTTATTGAAAAGAATCCGGATAAGGATATAAATCATATAAAAGAAGTTTCATTTGATTATCTTTGGGATGGAGTTAACCCTTGATTTAATTTATTTAATAGGTGATATAATGGATAAATTTGGATTTGGTATGATGCGTCTACCGCAATTGGATGAGAATGATCCAACTAAAGTAGATATTGAACAGGTTAAAGAAATGGTGGATGTGTATATAGCTAATGGTGGCAAATACTTTGATACAGCATATCCTTATCATAATGGTGTAAGTGAATTGGTATTAAAGGAAGCAGTTGTAGATAGATACCCTAGGGAAGATATTATAGTTGCAACAAAATTGCCAATTTTCTCAGTTTCAAAACCGGAAGATATGGAAAAATATTTCAACGAACAATTGGAAAAATGTGGTGTTGAGTATTTTGACTATTATCTTATACATAACATAAATGAAATGACACACCATGCAGTTTATGATTTTGATTCATTTGATTTTGTAAGACAAAAGAAAGCCGAAGGTAAAATAAAAAATATTGGATTTTCATTCCATGATAAATCTGAAGCATTAGTTGAAGCATTAGAAGCTTTTCCTGATTGTGACTTTGTTCAACTTCAAATAAACTATTTGGATTGGACCAGTTCTTCTATAGAATCACAAAAATGTTATGAAATTGCTACAGAATACAACAAACCAGTTATAGTAATGGAACCAGTTAAAGGAGGAGCATTAGCTAATTTACCAGAAGTTGCTGAAAAAATATTTAAAGATTATGATGCAAATAGTGAAAATGTTTCATGGGCTCTACGATTCTGTAATGATTTGGATAATGTATTCATGATTTTAAATGGTGTAAGTAGTCTTGAACAAATGGAAAGTAGTATTAATATCTTTAAAGATATTAAACCACTTAATGAAGAGGAATATAACTTAATTAACAAAGCAAGAGATATTATAAATGATTTAACACCGATTAAATGTACTGAATGTAATTACTGTATTGAGCATTGTCCAGTTCATATTCCAATCTCTAAATATTTCTCAACATATAATGCGTATCATATTAACAAAATACAAAAAGGAGATATGATAAATTCAGCAGTAGCTTACCTGGTTTTAGCTGAAACAGAAGGTAATGGTGCAGCAAATGAATGTATTGAATGTCATGCATGTGAAAAGTACTGTCCTCAACATTTAGAAATATCAGAATTATTAAAAGATGTTGACAAAGAATTAAATCGGTGTTAAATCATTTATAATATCTCTTGCTTTGTTAATTAAGTTATATTCCTCTTCATTAA